>Ga0302326_10001547_pt1 | contig 58328 bp, 56 predicted proteins | sample Palsa_T0_3_FD_202264 | JGI IMG/M metagenome (GOLD analysis project Ga0302326, IMG submission 202264) | Peat permafrost microbial communities from Stordalen Mire near Abisko, Sweden - Palsa_T0_3 | ecosystem: Environmental > Terrestrial > Soil > Palsa > Peat permafrost | place: Sweden: Abisko...
ACGCGAAGCTGCCTGGCAGGCTGTGGGCGCCGATCCGGACGATGCTGCGCAGCGCGGGGACGCGCGCCGCGTGCAGCGCGCCCGCCGCGCAGTGCGTCAGTTCCGGCAGCAACTCCATGAGCATCCCGGCATAATCGCTGCTCTTGAAGGCCGTCGCCGTGACCAGCGCGCGGCATTGCGCCTTGTTGAGCGCATAGTCCAGTTCGTGGCGCCGGTAGGCCGGGTTGATGCACACCAGCACCAGGCCGGCGCGGGCGGTGGCGAGTTGCGTCAGCACCCATTCGGCGTTGTTGGGCGACCAGATGCCGACGCGGTCGCCCGGCTCCAACCCGAGGCTCAGGAGACCGGCGGCCAGCTTGTCGACTTCGGCGGCGAGCTCGCGCCACGTGAGCCGCACGCCCTGCTGGCGCACCACCAGCGCGATGTGGTCGGGGAAGCGGGCGGAGGTGCGGTCGAGCTGCCCGCCGATGGTTTCACCGAGCAACGGAACGGCGCTCGCCCCGGTGACATAGCTCATGGCGGCCATTGGTGTCCTCCCGTGATCCGGGATGGCCCGGATTGCATCATTTGGCGAAATTTAGCGCAGAAATGACGGGCAGAAATGAGTTTAACCGGGCACGATTTATGCGACAAAATATCTGTCGTGAAGCGCGGCGAGGCCCGTTGCGGTTCGGCCTGCGTATCGGTGCCCGGCGTTTCATCGTGCGGCCACTTAAGTCCCTTATGATTCATCGACAATTCGGTTACCGGTCGAAAGAAGCGACATGCGACGGTGGGGCGCCGTTTGCGGTAGAGGGGTCGTCCGGCGGATCTTCACATGTTCCGCCGGCGCGCTCGTCTGGCATTCGGCGGCCTGGGCGGCCAACGGCTCGAACCCGGAAGCGGCTGTATTGACCTCGGCTCAGCCTTCGTTCTTCGACATCTGGAACGAGATCACCGATCCGGGCGGCCAGCGTTCGCGGCTGGAGCAGGCCGGCCTGAAGTTCACCTTCAGGTATTATGGCGACGCGCTGGGGAACCCTTGGGGCGGAGTTCGGCAAGGATTGGGTTACTCGGGACGCTTCAGCGCCATCGTCGACGCCGATCTCGAAAAGCTGGCGGGGTGGTCCGGCGCGACCTTTCACGCCAGCATGCATCAGATCCACGGTCCCGGCCTCAGCGCCAATGACGTCGGCAATCTGATGACGGTGAGCAGCGTCGAAGCGTCGTCCGCCACCCGCCTGTTCAATCTCTGGATCGAACAGAAGCTCGGCAGCGACGCGAACGTTCGTGTCGGTCAGTTTGCAGCGTCGCAGGAGTTCGCGATCAGCGAGGACGCCAATCTGTTCGTCAACTCGGCATTCGGCTGGCCTTTTCTGTCGTCGGAGAATCTTCCGAGCGGCGGTCCCAACTACCCGGAAGGAACGACCGGGATCCGGCTGAAAGTCACGCCGAACGACCAGCTTACCGTGATGGCGGCGATCTTCGACGGCAACCCGGCCGGTCCCGGGGTCGGCGATCCGGTGTTGCGGGATCCCTACGGGGTCGCATTCCGGGTGAACGATCCTCCGTTGTACATGGCTGAAATGGTCTACGCGTACAATCAGGGCGAGCCCGCCCCCACGGAGGAAGGTGCGAATCAGGAAGACACCCATGGGCAGACCTCGGCGCGACCGCCCCCGGCAGCGTCATCGGGGTCGGGCCTGCCCGGCACGGTGAAACTCGGCGCTTGGTTCCATGCCGGCCAGTTCGCCGATGAACGGTTCAACATGCAAGGGTATCCGCTGGCCGTTTTCGGCGGCGTGCCGCTCCAGCATAGAGGCGACTTCGCGGTGTATGGGGTGATCGACCAGATGCTGTGGCGGGTCGGCGGCGATCGCGGCTTGAGCTTTTTCCTGCGCGCAACGGCGTCGCCGAGCGACCGCAACCTGATCGGTTCCTATTTCGACACCGGCCTCACCTTCGGGGGTCCGATCGCGTCGCGGCCGAACGATTTTGTGGGTCTCGGCTTGGCTTTCGGCCGCGTTTCACGTCAGGCGGCGGGTTACGATCTCGACGCGGTGGCGTTCACCGGCACACCCATGCCGATCCGCGACTACGAGGCGGCCATCGAGCTGACCTACCAGGTTCAGCTCACGAAGGACTGGTGGCTGCAGCCGGATCTCCAATACATCATCCACCCCGGCGGCAACGTGTCCAATCCGCTCGATCCCAGCGGCGTCTCGCCGATCCCGAATGCGTTCGTCGCCGGCGCGAGGACGTACCTGAATTTCTGAACCCTTTATGAAGCCGCGGCGGGCTGGGGAAGCTCGGCGTGCAGCCGCGCGACCACCAGGTGGAGCAGGCGGAATCCGAACTGGGGGTTCTGGAAGTACAGCTCCTTGAACCGGTCATAGTCGATCACCGCGGTCTGGACGTCGGTCTTGCAGCGCACCGTCCTGGTGCGCTTGCCGTCCGGGGTGAACAGGCCGATTTCACCGAGCAGGGTCCCCTTCCCGATGGACTTGTCGATTCCAACGACCTCGACCTCGCCGGAGACGATGTAATATGCCGCGGTGGCATATTCCCCGCGCTCCATGAGGATGGCACCCGCTTTGAAGGTCTTCGGACGGGTGTAAGGCAGCAGCCACTCGACGTTCATGTCGCCCTTGATGGCGGCCCCGGTCTCGCGGATCAGGCTGATCATCGAGCGCAGCCGCCACGCATTGAGCGGCAGCATGACCGCGTTGAGCATGAAGGTAGGATAGGTTCCGTGCATCAGGCTGTAGATCATGGCGAGCACATTCGCCACGATGGCGGCCGCCCGGAGCGGAATGATCGTCTTCGACTGGGCCGCATAGAGACTCGCGGCCGCCGCCGCCATGCCGACGTATTCCGCGAAATGAGGCTGCATCGGAGCGTGACCTCTCTGTCTTGAGCACGGCCGCGTGCAGCCACAGCATATTCCCGCGCCGGGAGCCGGCACAATGCGGGTCGCGCGCCGGGCGCCCGGGGAATCGGGCCAGCCCCCGCCCCGATCGACGAAGCTTGACGCTGCCGCCCCATTGCGCTGTAAATTCCTCAGGGCGGCGGCGAGCCGGTGCTCAAAAAACGCGAAGATTCAAGCCGATGGCCGCGGCCTTCGGTGCAGTCCGAGAGTTCCACAACGGCGAGGAAACACCGGAATGCCGGCTGACATGGCATTGGCGGCAGCGCACGCCTTTTGGCTCCTGGTCGAGCCGGCACGCCTGATGATCCTCGTCGTCGGCGTGGTGATCGGGCTCGCCATCGGCGTGCTGCCGGGGCTCAACGGCATCGTCGGCATGGCGATGCTGATCCCGTTCACCTATGGCATGGACGCTCATACCGCGATGGCCCTGCTGCTCGGGATGGCCGCGGTGATCACATCATCCGACTTCATCAGCGCGGTGCTGTTCGGGGTGCCCGGCCATGTCGGCGCCGCCGCGACCGTCATCGACGGCCACGCCATGGCGCGCAAGGGCGAAGCGGGCCGCGCCTTCGGTGCGGGCTTTGCCGCTTCGCTGGCGGGCGGCCTGGTCGGCGCGGTCGTGCTGGCGCTGAGCATCCCGGTGCTGCGGCCGGTGCTGCTCTCGATCGGCTCGCCGGAACTTCTGGCATTCACGCTGTTCGGCCTGTCCATGGTGGCGACCTTGTCGGGGCGCGCGCCGCTCAAGGGACTCACCGCCGCCGGACTCGGCCTGATGGTGTCCATGATCGGCTCGCGCTCCGAGAGCGGCACCCTGCGCTGGACCTTCGACACGCTCTATCTCTACGACGGGGTGCCGCTGGTGCCGGCGACGCTCGGCCTGTTCGCGATGCCGGAGCTGTGCGAGCTCGCGGTGGCGCGCAAGAAGATCGCCGGAGATCACGCCGGCAACATCGATCTGTCGAGCCAGTGGGAGGGCGTGCGCGACGTCGGCCGGCATTGGTGGCTGGTCCTGCGCTGCAGCATCCTCGGCACCGGCCTCGGCGCCATTCCAGGTATCGGCTCCTCGGTGATCGACTGGATCGCCTATGGCTATGCCCAGCGCACCGAGAAGAACCCCGAGACCTTCGGCACCGGCGACGTGCGCGGCGTGATCGCCCCGGAGAGCTCCAACAACGCCAAGGAGGGCGGGCATCTGGTGCCGACCATCGCGTTCGGCGTCCCTTCCGGCGCGTCGATGGCGATCCTGCTGGGCGCCTTCCTGATGCACGGACTGACGCCCGGTCCGGAAATGCTGACGAAGAATCTCGAAGTCACCTATACGATCGTATGGAGCCTGACGCTGGCCCATGTCATCGGCGCGCTGATCTGCCTGTCCGGCAGCAAATGGCTTGCCCGCATCTCCACGGTGCGGCCGGAAATCCTGCTGCCGATCGTGTTGTCGCTGGTGTTCGTCGCCGCCTTCGAAGGCACCCATGATTGGGGCGACCTGTTCACGCTGATGATCTTCGGGGTGGTCGGCTGGCTCATGAAGCGGCTCGGCTGGCCGCGCCCGCCCATGGTGCTCGGCATCGTCATCGGCGGCATCTTCGAGCGCTACCTCTACATCTCGACGTCGCTCTACGGCGCCGCATGGCTGTTGCGGCCGGTGGTCCTGTGCATTCTGGTCCTGGTCGCCTGGGCGCTGTTCCGCCCGTTCGCCGAAATCATACGCAGCGTCGCCGCCGAGCTGCGCCAGGTCGGCACCCACAAGCTGCGCATCTCCGCCTCGGCGGTGTTCACGATCGGGATCATCGCCTTCATCGTCGTGGCGATCCTGCTGTCGTCGGATTGGCCGGCGGCGGCGAAGCCGGTGCCGCTCACCGCCTGCTACATGGCGCTGACCGCGGCGACCCTCAACCTCGTCAACGAATTGTTCGGCAGCGAGCAGGCCACCACCGTCCGCGCCGGCGTCGACGGCGGGGTCGCGACCGGCGGCCATGCCGGAACCGATCTCGGCATGCCGGACTCCGCGGTGCGGCGCGGCGCCGTGATCTATTTCCTCTGGCTCGGCGGCCTCATGGGGCTCATCGCGGTGATCGGCTTCATCCCCGCGATCGTCGTATTCATCTTCGTGTACATGCATTATGGCTTCAAGGAGCCCGCCGGCAACTCGGCCGTCTATGCGTTGGCGACGGCGCTGCTGTGCTGGGGCCTGTTCCACAAGCTGCTGGCGGTGGCGTGGCCGCAATCGCTTCTCGGCGATGCCTTTCCGGCATTGCGCGCCAGCCTTGGTTTCATCTGATGGGAGCAACACATGACCGGGCTTTATGAGCAGACACCGCCACCGGGGCATAACCGCCCGCCGGTCGAGGACAAGGAAGGCAAGTGGGAGCGCTGGTCGAAGAAACGCGTGTTCGTGCGCGAACTCGTCGGCACCTACAGCGACGTCTTCAGGTCGCTGCTCGAGGAGCCGCGGGTCTACTCCTCGCGCAATCATCCCTGGAAGGGCGGTCCCGCGCTCTACGGCAAGCACGTGGTGAGCCCGCAGGCGGCCAACGTGGTGCAGTCGATCGAGACCCATATCGAATGCTACGCCCCCGGCGCCTATGGCCAGAAGCACGGCCATCTCAACAGCGCCGTGTTCTACGTGCTCAAGGGCCGCGGCCACGACATCCATGACGGCCGCCACATCGAGTGGAAGGCGGGCGACATCATGATCGTCGAATGCGGCTGCGTGCACCAGCATTTCAACGACGATCCCGACAACGAGGCGATCCTCCTGGTGTTCAAGGCGAAGCCCCTGTTCCTTTTCATGCACCTGCTGTTCCAGAAGATCGTGTCCTATCCGCCCAACGAGGCGACCCCGGGGCACGAGGATTTCCGCCCGCCCAAGGACCTGTGAGCGCGCGGCGGAACAGTTTCAGGAACAGGAGATTTGCAAATGACCATCCTCGACGAACGCGACTTTGCCCATGTCGGCGACAAGACCGGGACCCTGCGCGCCGAAGACGTCCTGGCGTCCCAGGAGTTCCGAAAGTTCTACGAGACGCTGCCCAATGTGGTGACCGCGGAGGAAATGCCGTTCGAACGCTCCGCCGACGGACTGATCAAGCATCTCGTCCATCACAAGATGAACACCCGCGAGCGCTGCGTGGAAGCCTATATGCAGTTCCTCGAGCCGGGAGAGCGCTCCGGCAAGCATCGCCACATGTGGGAGGAGGTGCTGTTCGTGGTCGAAGGCGAAGGCTACGACCTGCACTGGGATCTCAAATTCGATTGCATCGACGCGTTCGAATGGGAGTGGGCGCCGGAACCGAAGAGATTCGAATGGCAGCGCGGCGACTTCATCTACGTGCCGCCCTTCACCATCCACCAGCACTTCAACGCCCATGCCACATCCGAGGCGCGGCTGATCGTGATCTCCAACCGCATGGTCAAGGAAATGGGTTTCGACTGGTTCGACCAGATCGAGAACGCCCCGGGGTTTTGAGCACCCGATCCGGGTGCGCTCGACTCACAATTCGCTGTCATCGCCCGGCTTGACCGGGCGATCCAGTAAACACCGGCCGGGAGTACTGGATTGCCCGGTCAAGCCGGGCAATGACATCAATTCGTCGGCGTCGTCGTAAAATGCCTCGGCGAGCCGGCGAGGACTTCCGGTCTATTTCCCGGAGGCCGCGTCGGGACCGTCATTGAAATAGAAGTAGCCGACCTTGTTGTTGACCGAGCTCGCGTACCACATGCGTCCCTGGGAATCGACGAAGAACTCCCGCATCGAAATTTCCGAATGCGGGTACGGATATTCGATCACCTCACCATTCCCGGGGTCCAGGCGATTCAACGTGTCCTGTTCGTGCGAGGAATACCAGATCATGTGATTGCGATCGATGCCGATCGCGTAGGGACTGGGCTCGGGCCCCGGCAAAGGGAATTCCTTGAACGTTTCCGTGTTGGGATCGAAACGGCCGATCTTGCCGCCTCTTCGCTCGCTGAACCACACGATTCCATCGGAATCCACCTGGAGGCGCTGCGGTTTTCCCTTGGTGGGCGGATAGAATTTGGACAGCACTCCGTCCTTCGTGACTCTGCCGATCGGGCCATCGTCGCGGAACGAGGTGAACCACTGGTCGCCGTTGATGCCGACCTCGTTGCCATAGGTCGCGCCGAGATCGAAATGCTTGAAGGCGTTGGTCGAAGGGTCGAACATCGAGATGGCGGGACCGCCGCTGGTCCACACGCGTCCGCTGTCATCCACGCGAATGGTGTGGGCGCCGGTGTGCCTGCCGTCGGGCAACGGCGAATTCTGATATTCCGCGATCTCCTTGGTGCGTGGATCCAGATGCGCGATCCTGCCCATCGCCACTTCCGTGAACCAGACGGTGCCGTCGGGGGCAGGGATCACCGAATGGATGCCGGCCGTTTTCGCAAACGGCAGCGGGAATCGCGTCAGCTCGGCGGTCTTGGGGTCCAGCCGCACCACTTCGTTGCCGCGCCCGTAATACGGAATCCACATCATCCCGTCCTTGTCCTCGACGGCGCTCCAGGGCCCCAGGCCGCCGGGAGCCGGGAAGTCGTACTCCACATACGCGATATTCATGGCGCCGGGGCTGAAGGGCCGCACGAGGGATTTGTACTGCGGCAGTTCCTCCGGCGATTCCGGCTTCGGCGAGTCGGGCCCGAAAGCGGTCGTGAGGTAGGAAACGATCTCTTCGAAGTTCTTGTCGCTCAGCGGGCGGCCCTCGCCGGCCATCATCGTGTCGCGCATGTATTTGACCCGGTCGCGCCAGCCGTTCTCATCCCACTCGGCAGACGCCATACGCTTTTGAAACGAGTGGCAGGATTGGAGACAGGTCGTGAAGAAAACATCCTGGTAGCTGAGGTCGTGGCTCTTGGTCTTGGGCAGGAGCTGCCGGCCTTGATAGGTGTTCAGATCGCTCCAGCGCACCGGCTTTTTTTGCAGCGCAAAGTCGAACGAGGCTTTTTGGTCGCTGGTCAGCCGCACGTCGGTGCGGGGATCGCTCTTGAATCCGATGGCGTTGATCTGCACCCGATATGTGGCCGCCGGCAGGTTGGCGATGTGATAACGGCCTTCGGCGTCCGACAGCACGCTCACGGTCATCTTGTTCTGCGTATTCTCGGCGACCACGAAAGCCCCCATGAAGGGCTTGCCGTCGGGTCCTTGGACGTTGCCGGTGAGCGTCGCCGCGAACGCGGTCGATGCCGGACAAACCGTCAACGTCACAACAACCAGAACTTTATCTGCCAAACCCATGATCCCTCCTGCCGGCCGCGGTCATCGGAAAGGCTCGCCGGTGCAAGACGCGCGCATCCATTTTTGCTGCCCGCTTGGATGGGTTTCACCCACGCAAGCGGCTGGAAGTATAACGAAAGCCACATGCAAGGGAAACGTCCCGACCTTGCGGCCTGAAGATCAGTCGAGCCCCGGCAATCGCCCTTCCAGCGGCTCTTGCCTGGTCGGCAGTTCGAACGAAAACACCGATCCGTATCGCGCGCCCGCGGACGCCCACAAGCGGCCGTTATGGGCTTCGATGATCGATCGGCAGATCGACAGGCCCATCCCCATGCCATGGGGCTTGGTGGTGAAGAACGTATCGAACAGACGGTCGAGCTTCTCCGGATCGATGCCGGTGCCGGAATCCTCGATCGCCACGACGACGCGATCGCCGTCCCGGATTTCGGATTTCACGCGCAGGATTTGCGGCCGATCGGTTATCGGCTCCATGGCATCGATGGCATTGGTGACGAGGTTCATGATGACCTGCTGCAGCTGGACCCGTTCGGCCATCACCTGGGGAAGATCTGCGGACAGTTCGGTGAAAACGGATACCCGCCGTTCGACGAACCTGCCTTGCACGAGTGCGAGCACCTCGCGAATGAGCTGGTTCACGTCGACCAGGACGCGTTTTTGGCCGTCGTTCTTGAACATGGCACGGATGCCCTGGACCAGGTCCGCCGCGCGATGGCCGTCGTCGCCGATCCGCTTGAGGGCCGCGCGCACTTCGCCGAGATCGGGCGTGGCGTTCGCCAGCCAGCGTTGCGCCGCATTGGCGTTCGCCACCATGGCGGCCAAGGGCTGGTTGATTTCGTGGGCGATCGACGCGGTCATGGCACCGAAGCGGTTTATGCGCGCCACCCGGGCAAGCTCCGCCCGGGTCGCATCGAGGGCATCCTGGGAGCGCTTGCTCTCGGTGATGTCCTGCATCATTCCGAACATGAGCTGCGCCTTGGTTTCGATATCCGGAATGGAAAAGACGTAAAGCTGTATCCAGATCAGCTTCCCGTCCTTGCGGCGCAATTGCTTGATCATCTCGAAATGCTGCCGTTTGCCCTCCCGCAGCTCCTTGAAAAGCATTTCGTTCACCTCGCGCTCGCCGGGCACGCTGATGTCCAGAGGCGTGAGTTGGCGCAGCTCCTCATTGGTGTAGCCGACCATCCGCTGATACGCGGGATTGGTGGCTACGAAGCGGTGCTGCTGATCGATGAAGGAGATGCCGAAGATCGGATTCTCGACCACCGACCGCCAGCGGTCCTCGCTCTTCTTGAGGGATCCTTCGGCCCGTTTGCGTCTGACGAACTGGATCAGGAATGCCGAGATCAATGCGGACTGAAAGGCGATCACGGCGATCGTCGCCAGGATCAGCGCCTGGTGCTGCTCCCACAACGCCGTCGCCTCCGCGAGAAACTGCAACGCCAGATCGGCGGCCGGGCGTTCCTGGGCGCGGCTCGCCGAGCATCCGACACCAAGCGCCAGCGCAATCGCCGGGATCGTCAAAGGCGTCAAACGAACAGGCTGCGGCACGACCTCTACCATCGTCGATCGGGCAGTCTAGCTTATGATCGATCGGCTTCCAACGGCTGCCGTGCCCTGTCCTCCGGATCGGCCGGTGTGAACCGTGTTCGATCCACGCCAGGCAAAAAACGATGGGAGCGCGCCCGCGATTGGGCTAAACAGGCGGCCCGCTCTCACACCACCCCAAGGAGGAAGAGGAGGATGCGAGCTCTCCCACGTCCAAGTGCTTTCCCACGTCCAAGTGCTTTCCCACGTCCAAGTGCTTTCCCGCGTGCAAGGGCTTTCCCGCGTGCAAGTGCCCTGGCACTCGCCCTCGTTACCGCGACGGCCGGCGTCTTCGCCGCCGGTTCCCCCACTCCAGCAATGGCTCAGGCGGCCGGAAAACCCATGACCACACCATCGGGCTTGCAGATCACGGACACCAAGGTCGGCACCGGCGCAACGCCGAAACCCGGCCAGATCTGCGTCATGCACTACACCGGCTGGCTCTACGAAAACGGCACCAAGGGCAAGAAATTCGACTCTTCGGTCGACCGCGGCCAGCCGTTCGAGTTTCCCATCGGCCAGGGGCGGGTCATCGCCGGCTGGGATGAGGGCGTCTCGACCATGAAAGTCGGCGGCAAGCGCACCCTCGTCATCCCGCCTGCGCTCGGCTACGGCGCCCGCGGCGCCGGCGGCGTCATCCCGCCAAACGCCACGCTGATCTTCGATGTCGAATTGCTCGGCGTGAAGGGCTGATTCCCGGCGGCGGCACGGCAACGTGGGCACGGCGCGGAGAGCGCCTTTGCCCACCCTCAAAACAACGACGCCTGGCCGTCGTCCTTCTTCTTCGGCTTCGCCGCCGTGGGAGCCGGCGGCGGCTGCGATCCGAGCGGCGCGATCAGCGCGGCGGAATCGTTGGCGGCGCGGTTGACCGCGGTCGAGACTTCGTAGGCTTCGAACAGGTTTTCCGGCGCCGGGGCGATCAGGGCGGCGGCGGTTTCGGGTTCGACTTTGGCGCAGTCGAGCCAAAGGTCGAACGCCTCCGGCGCGATCACGGCCGGCATCCGGTCATGGATCGGCGCCAACAGGCGGTTTGCCGCCGTGGTGACGATGCAGGCGGTGTCCATCTCCTCGCCGTTGGGTCCGCTCCAGGTTTCCCACAGGCCGGCGAATGCCACCGGCAAGCCGTTGCGCGGGCGGATGCAGAACGGACGCTTGCGCCCCACCTCGGCCTTCCACTCGTAGAACCCGTCCGCCGGAAACAGGCAGCGCCGCCGCCGCATGGCATTGCGGAAGGCGGGCTTATCGCCGATGGTCTCGCCGCGTGCATTGATCAGCAGCGAGAACGCGTGGGGCTCCTTGACCCAGGCGGGGATCAGGCCCCAGCGCACCAGGGCGAACGAGCGCACGCCATTGTCGAGCCGCACGATCGGCACCGGCTGGGTCGGCGCGACGTTGTAGCGCGGCGGAAAATCCGGCTCCTCCGCATAGCGGAACAGCGCGCGGATCGCTTCCGGCGCGGAGGTTATGAGGTAGCGGCCGCACATGGCGTCATCTTATTCCCATTCGACATCCCCGCGATGACCAATGCAAGCGCGTCCGCCCCGCACCTCGATCCGTAGGATGGGTTGAGCGCAGCGAAACCCATCGCCTGTCCTCGATGCGGCGGCGCCCAGGATCGGTTTCAGCTATGCTTTGGCTGCGAATCCTTCGAGGTGCTGCGACATGGCGACCATCGGTTTCATCGGGCTCGGCAACATGGGCGCGCCCATGGCGGCGAACCTCGTCAAGGCGGGCCATGGCGTCACCGGATATGATATCGATCCCGCCTCGCTCCAGGCCCTGATTGCCGCCGGCGGCAAAGCGGCTGCTAGCGCGTCGGAGGCGGCAAAGGGCGCCGATGTCGTCATCACCATGCTGCCGGCCGGCGAGCATGTGCGCGAGGTCTGGCTGCACCAGGGCGGCGTGATCGAGGCGGTGGGGGACGCCAGGAAGGCCAAGCCCCTGCTGATCGATTGCTCCACCATCGACGTGGACAGCGCCCGCGCCGTCACCGCGGCGGCCGCCGCCGCGGGCCTCGCCATGCTCGACGCCCCGGTCTCCGGCGGCACCATCGGCGCCCGGAACGCGACCCTGACTTTCATGGTCGGCGGCACCGAGGAGGCCTTCGCCCGCGGCCGGCCGATCCTGGCGGCGATGGGCAAGAACATCTTCCATGCCGGCGGCCCGGGCGCCGGCCAAGCGGTGAAGGTCTGCAACAACATGATGCTGGCCATCAACATGGTCGGCGTCGCCGAAGGCTTCCTGCTGGCGCAAAAGCTCGGCCTCGACTGGAACAAGCTGCACCAGATCTGCTCCACCGCCAGCGCCAATTCCTGGGCCTTGGCGAGCTACTGCCCTGCCCCCGGACCGGTGCCCGCGGCGCCTTCCAACCACGACTACGCGCCCGGTTTCATGACCCGGCTCATGGTAAAAGACGTGAAGCTCTCCCAGGTGGCGGCGCAGGCGACGGGCTCCCCCACGCCGCTCGCGGCGATGGCGCTGTCGTTCTACGAAAAGGCGGCGGCGGCCGGCGACGCGGCCAAGGACTTCTCGGTCGTGTTCCGCTGGCTCGCCGGACAGAAACGCGAATGAGAATAAAGAAAAGAAAAGAGTGGACGGAACCAACCATGGCGGCAGACACGTTCAAGGCGGCACGTGACTTCCTGCTGGCGCATCGCACCGACTATGCCACCGCCTGCCGCGACTTCCGCTGGCCGGCGCCGACCCGTTTCAACTGGGCGCTCGACTGGTTCGACGCCGAGCTCGCCCGCGGCGACGGCGCCGCCCGCCCCGCGCTGACGATCGTCGGCGACGGCGCCGCCTCGCTGACCTTCGCCGAACTCTCCGAACGCTCCAGCCGCCTCGCCAACGCGCTGCGCACACTCGGCGTGAAGCGCGGCGACCGCGTGCTGCTGATGCTCGGCAACGTCGCGCCGCTGTGGGAGACGATGCTGGCGGTGATGAAGCTCGGCGCCGTGGTCATTCCGGCCGCGACATTGCTGATGCCGGACGATCTCGCCGACCGTTTCGAGCGCGGGCGGGCGAGGCATGTCTTTGCCGCGACCGCCGACACCGCGAAGTTCGACGGCTTCGCGCAGGAGCTGACGCGGATCGCGGTGGGCGACGCGCCGCCGGGTTGGCATCGCTACGACGATTTGTTGAACGCTCCCGCCGCCTTCACTCCCGACGCGGCGACCGATGCCGACGATCCGCTGCTGCTCTACTTCACGTCCGGCACGACGGCGAAGCCCAAGCTGGTGCTGCACTCGCACAAATCCTATCCGATCGGGCACCTCACCACGATGTACGCCATCGGCCTCCTGCCCGGGGATGTCCACCTCAATGTCGCCTCCCCTGGCTGGGCCAAGCACGCCTGGAGCTGTTTCTTCGCGCCGTGGAACGCCGGCGCGACGGTGTGCGCCTACAACCAGCCGCGCTTTGCCGCCAAGGCCCTGCTGGAGGTGATATCCGCCAATCGGGTCACGTCGTTTTGCGCACCGCCGACGGTGTGGCGCATGCTGGTCCAGGAAGACCTCAAACCGGTGCGGCACTGCCTGCGCGAGCTGATCGCCGCCGGCGAACCGCTCAACCCCGAGGTCATCGAGACGGTCCACGCCGCCTGGGGCCTGACCATCCGCGACTTCTACGGCCAGACCGAGACCACCGCCCAAATCGGCAACACGCCGGGCCAGCCGGTCAAGCCCGGCTCCATGGGCCGCCCGCTGCCCGGCTGCCGCATTCGTCTGGTCGGTACTGGGGACAAGGACACCGCGGAAGGCCAGATCGCCATCGCCCTCGAACCCGGACCCGCTGGCCTGATGCGCGGCTATCAGCAGGAGGATGGCAGCGTCGCCGGCCTGACCGGTGCGGTCTATCGCACTGGCGACGTCGCCACCCGCGACGCCGACGGCTACATCACCTATGTCGGCCGCGCCGACGACATCTTCAAAGCGTCCGACTACCGGATCAGCCCGTTCGAGCTGGAGAGCGTCCTGATCGAGCACCCCGCCGTCGCCGAGGCCGCGGTGGTCCCCGCGCCCGATCCGATGCGGCTCGCGGTCGCCAAGGCCTATGTCTCCCTCGCCGCCGGCGCGACCGCCGACCGCGCCACCGCGCTATCGATCTTCCAGCACATCCGCGACCGCCTCGCCCCGTTCAAACGCGTACGCCGGCTGGAATTCGGCAGTCTCCCCAAAACCATTTCCGGCAAGATCCGCCGCGTCGAGCTGCGCCGCGAAGAGCAGGTCCGCGCCACCGCCGGCACCCGCGAAGCGGCCGAATTCCGCGAGGAAGACTTCCCCGAGCTGCGTCAGGTGTGAACGTGGGGGCAGGTGTAGGATGGGTTGAGCTCTTGCGAAACCCATCATGGGGAGCGTCGATGGGCCGATGATGGGTTTCGGTTCGCTCAACCCATCCTACTGACCGAGGAGGACAGGCGATGCCAGATCATCCGGCCAATCGGTGGCGAGGGGCAGCCCTCGCGGCGATCCTCGGCGCTGCCGCGCTGCTGGCGGGCGCCGGCTTCGCGGCCGCCCAGCAGCCGACGCGCGAGGAGATCATCGAATCCTTGCGGGCAAAGCGGCTCACCCGCTGCCCCCGCCTCGACGCGACGGCCGGATGCGGCGCGGCGCAGACGGCGGGGGACATCGATGTCGAAATCCATTTCGGCCTCGGCTCCACCGGCCTCGACGCGGCAGCGGTATCGCAGCTCGAAACGCTCGGCGCCGAGCTCGGCAAGCCGGAGCGCAAAGGCATGGTGTTACTGGTCGCCGGGCACACCGATGCGAGCGGCGGCGCAGCGTATAATCAGCGCCTTTCGGAACGCCGCGCCGGGGCGGTGAAGCGCTTTCTGGTCGCAAAGTTCAAGCTGCCCGACGACACCGTCGTCGCCGTCGGCCACGGCAAGACGCAGCCGAAGAACGCCGCCGATCCCCTTGCCGAAGAAAATCGCCGCGTCGAGGTTGCACTGCTGCCGCCGGGCGGCGCTGCGGACGGCCGCTGACGCCATGGCGGACGGCCGCACCTATCCGCCGCGACCCATCCTGGCGGTCAGCGCCGCCATCATCCGCGACGGCAAGGTACTGATCGTGCGCCGCGCCCGAGCGCCGGCGCGGGGGCTCTACACCCTGCCGGGCGGCGGGGTCGAAGTCGGCGAGAGCCTGCACCAGGCGGTGGTGCGCGAGGTGCGCGAAGAAACCGGCCTCGCGGTCGCGCCGGTCGTGCTCGCGGGCTATCGCGAGGCGATCGCGCGCGACGGGGAGGGCCGGGTCGAGCGGCATTTCGTGATCTTGCCGTTCGCCGCCCGCTGGGTCGCAGGCGAACCCGTCCTCAACGACGAATTGTCCGAGGCCATGTGGCTTCATCCCTCGGGACTGGCGGGGTTGGCCACCACCCAGGGCCTCGCCGAGATCATCGAGGCCGCCTTCGCCCTGATCGGCAAGGCCGGGTGAGGCCCCAGGGGAAGCTCGAGGCGCCGGCCGGGATGTCAAGCCGGCCTTGAACTCGCCGCGCTGCGGGGGCATACCTCGGCCGGCGGAAAACCATGCACAAACGCGCACGTCTCCTCCTCATCCTGATGGTCCTGGGCCTGCCCTGGGGGCCAGCCCGTGCGGTCGACGTGGCGCCGTTCGATCCGGTCCTGGAGCGGCTCGCCGAGATCCTCGGCAGCCTGCAGTACCTGCGCGGCGTGTGCGGTGCCAATGAAGGCAACAAATGGCGCAACGAGATGCAGGCGCTGATCGACGCCGAAACGCCCTCCGGCCAGCGGCGCTCCAATATGATCGCCCATTTCAACCGGGGCTACCGCATCTACCAGCAGTCGTACCGTACCTGCACGCCGTCGGCCGATCTCGCCATCCGCCGTTACCTGGAAGAAGGCTCCAAGATCGCCCGCGAGGTCACCGCGCGCTACAGCAATTAGGATATGGTCCGCTCAGATTGAGGCGCCCGCTGACGTCATTGCCGAGCCTGTCCGGTTCGTCGCCCAGAACGCGGTCATTCCGGGGCGGTGCCAACGGGTCCGACCTACGGCCGGCCCGACGACAGGCTCCGCACCGAACCGGGAATCCAGACGGCCTCGCGGTCTGCGTTGCAGCCTGGATTCCGGGTTCACGCGAAGGCGCGTGCCCCGGAATGACCATTCTGAGTTGAGTGTGTTCGAAATTCCAGACAGCTGTGGGACAAGCCCGGCCACAACATTCCGAGCGTCAAGATCACCCTTAGAATCAAAGACTAGCGGCGAATTGGCCTCGACTTTATGCGACCCCGTTAACCCTTCCGAAAGGTCGCGCTGGCCTGCCGTCATGCACGTGTTAATTTATGTTTATTCGGGGACGCGTCGCACGCGCGACGCAAGGGCAGCACGGCAATATGACAAGTTCGAATCTGGCGGTGCGTGGTCCTTTGCCGGATCACGAACAGAAACAGGCGGCGCTCGATTTCCTGAACGAGGCCTGGACCGAAGCACGGCTGTCCGGCGTCGACGACGACTGCATGGCCCAGATCTGCCTGTTCACCGCCTTCAGCGAGCTGGTTTCCACCTATGGCGAGGAAGCCGCCGCCCGTTATGCGGAAGGCCTGTCGCGTCGCATCAGCAACGGCGAATTCTCGGTCGAGCTGCCGCGGCAATAGCGCGAGGAAGCCGCGCCCGTTTAGAACAGTTCCTGTCCTTGCGCCCGCCGGCCGCCCTTGAGGGCCGCGCGGCGGCATCCTACGTTCGCACAGGGATAGGAATCTAGATGAAAGCCGCATTGCTGCCGGATCGTGGCGTCGTCAAGGTGACCGGCGACGGCGCGCGGAGTTTCCTCAACGGGCTGTTCACCGCCGACATCGGCCAGGTGACGCCGGGTGGGCCGCGCTTTGCCGCGCTGTTGACGCCGCAGGGCAAGATCATCGTCGATGCGATCGTCGTCCAGGCCGCTCCGTGGGACGGCGGCGGCTTCTATCTCGACGTGCCCCGCGCGCTGGCGAAGACCTGTGTCGACCGGTTCAACTTCTACAAGCTGCGCGCCAGGGTGGATGTCGAGGACCTCTCGGAAACGCTGGGTGTGATGGCAGTTTGGGACGGCGGGGCGACGACGGAATTCGGCCTGTGCTACCCCGACCCGCGCCTGCCGGCGCTGGGCTCTCGGGTGATGCTGCCACCCGATCTAGCCGCCGCGGCCGCCGCCGATCTCGGCGCGGCGCTGGTGCCTGCGGCGGAATTCGAGGCCCACCGGATCGCGCTCGGCGTGCCGCGCGGCGGCCTCGATTTTACCTATGGCGACGCGTTTCCCCACGAGGCCGACATGGACCAGCTTCACGGCGTCGATTTCGCCAAGGGCTGCTATGTCGGCCAGGAGGTGGTGGCGCGCATGGAGCATCGCGGCAAGGCCCGCACCCGCATCGTGCCGGTCGCGTTCGACGGCTTTGCACCCGATGCCGGCGCCGAAGTGACCGCCGCTGAGAAGCCGGTCGGCACCTTCGGCTCCTCCGCCGGGGGCCGCGCGCTCGCTTTGCTGCGGCTCGATCGCGCCGCCGACGCGCTTGCCGCCGGCCACGAACTCGTCGCCGGCGCCGTCACGCTGCGCCTCGTCAAACCGGAGTGGGCGAGGTTCCCGTTTCCCGGGGAGACGATGGGGTGAGAGGCGGCGGCATCTGCAGAGGACCGGCAGCGCGCAGGCGTCGTCAGGCCTTGTCGGACGGCGGCCCGGGCGCCGCACGTAGCGGCGCGCGCTCCAGCGCTGCCCGGTCCCAGGCAGCGCCGTCGGCAGCCGCATCGTAGGTTTCCTGCAAAAATCCCATCAAGGTTCGGTCGGGGTCCACCGCCTGCCGGACCACGTCGTAAGGCAGCAGGAACTCCTTCAATTGCGGATCGTAATAGCCTCCGCTCGTCTCGATCCGTGCCTTGGCGAAACCCGGCGGCTCGGGATAGGCGTACGAATAGAATGCGGGGCGGCCGTAGCCGCCGTTGCCGGGCCAGAAGCCGCAACTGCTGACCTCCTGAGAATAGGCTTCGCGCATCACCCAATTGGCGACATTCGGCGCGATCCCGGGAAAAGGCGGCGCGCCGCGCCCGGAAAAACGTGTGACCGCGAAGTCGAAGCTGCCCCAGAAGAAATGCACCGGGCTCGATTTTCCGACGAAGCGGGAGCGGAACGCCTGGAACGCGCGCCGGCTTTGCAACAGCACCCGCCAGAACCGCCTCGCGTGCTCCGGATCATATGCGGCGTGGGACTGGTCCTCCTGGAATGGGACGGCATCGGAAATCTCGCACGGCATCGTCCAGATGTGGGCTCGTATGCCGAGGCGGTCCAGACACGCGAAGAACTTCGAATAGAACGCGGCGACCGACATCGGCTTCAGCGCGAAGTGCTCGCGCGCGCCGTCGCTCGTCTCGATCACCAGGACATGATCGATGAAGTCGAAGGCGATATCGAACGTAAGCCCGCCATAGGGAATCGCCGAAGTGGTCAGGCCGCGCGCATTGACGTAGAGGACGACCTGCCACCAATGATTCATCATCGGGCTCAGCGCCATCCGGACCTTGCCCACGATCTGGGTCCATCGGTGCAGGGTCTCGCCGGTGTCTTGCCAATCCGGCCAGTTGAGTTCCGGCCAGGCACCTTTGGTGGTCGGTGATGTCAAGCGCGGCTCCTGCACGCATTCCTGGTCACTTCTGCGTCTGCTTGAAGTAGCGCAGGTCCGGCGGCGCCTGGCCTTTCTTCGCGGGCATCAGCAGGCCGTCGCCGCTGAGGAAATAGTTCTGCCCGGCGATGCCGACATGACCGTTGCCCTCGGTGCAGACTTCTTCGTACCACTCCGGCCGCTCGACGGCCTCGCGGACATAGGTCTTGGTGACCGTCCACGGGTGCGTCAGCGCGTTGTCGATGGTGGTGATCTCGTTGGTCAGCTTGTCAGGGTCGTCCTTGTTCCAATGTATCCGTTCCCTGATCACGCTCTCATTGTCGGGATGCAGGGGAATGCCGGCGGCGTCGAAGGCACGCGGGCCTCGCAAGTATCGGGTCTCGACCTCGAGGGTGTCGTAGCGGCCGTCGCCGTCGGTATCGATCCAGGTGCCGAGCGAATAGCCCTGGAAGGTGGGATCGACCGGCTCCTCCGGCCAGGTGCGCCCGTCGGTGAAGATGCGCCGGGAGTCGTGGATGTGCTCGATCAGGATATGGGTGGTCTCCGGCGTGACCAGGATTTCCATGGCGCCGTAAGGGTTCATGATGCGCGGCATGCCGGGGGAAATGCACATGAAGGTCGGGTCGCCGCCCTGCCCGCCGACCGCCTGGTCCCTGATGTTGGCTTCGAGGACGGCCTGGAATTCGGGCTTGAGCGGCGCGTGCTGCTCCAGCCCCTGGCGCCTCGTCGGATCGTAGGATGGCTGGCCGGTGACCCCGGGGACGCGCGCCCTGACCCACTGTCCCTTCAGGTTCGGATACTTCGATTCATCGAAGGCCCGCGCCTCGGACAGCATCGTGAACAGCGCGGCCGCCAGCATGCAGGTGCCGATCAAGCTGCGAAACATCATTGCGAACTCTCCCTGAGAACCTGTTCCGTCCCGAGTATTGTCACTTCTTCGGCTGGCTGAAATAACGCAGGTCCGGCGGCTCCTGGCCCTTCTTCGAGGGCATCAGCAAGCCGTCCGCGCTCTCGTAGTACATATCGTTTCCGATGAAGACGAGCCCGTTGTGGTCGGGGCAGATGTCTTCCGGCCAGATTGCGTGCTCGACCTTGTCGCGCCGGAATTTCTTCGCCACCGTCCACGGCCGCGTCAATGCGTGGTCGATGACGGTCATGTCGTCGTGAAGCAGATCGGGATCGGCCTTGTCGAGATAGATGCGTTCCCGGACGATCGTCTGGTTATCCTCGTGCAAAGGAATGCCGCTCGGCTCGAACGTGCGCGGCCCTTTCAAGTTGCGCGTCTCGACCTCGAGGGTGTCGAACCGGCCATCCCCGTCGGTGTCGAGCCATTTGCCGATGGAATAGCCGTCGAAACTCGGCTGCGGGTCCTCGGGCCAGTCGCGGCCGTCGGTGTAGATGCGCCGCCGCGACTCGCGGATGTGGTCGATGCGGATATAGGTGGTCTCCGGCAGGACGATGATTTCCATAGGACGGAACAGCGTCATCATCGCCGGCATGCCGACCGGGAGGCACCTCGCACCGGTCCACAGGCCGGGCCCGCCGACCGCCTGGTCGGCGAGGCTCGCCTCGAAGCGCGCCTGATACCCCGGCGTCAGCGGGGCTTGCTGCGCCCTGCCCCCGGATTTGTCCGGGTCGAACGGGCCTTGGCCCCTGACGCCCGCGGGAGGGCGGGCTCGGAGCCACTGTCCCTTGAGATTGGGATAGAGCGCGTCATCGAACGCCCGCGCGCCGTCGATGGTCATCAGCACCGCCGACAGCGCCGTCACCAGCGCGATTGCACCGATCGAGCTTCGGGAAAGCATGGGGATCCTCCGTGCCTGGCGTGCATCTTGCGCGCACGTGTCCGCGTCAGGATACACCGTTCGGGCGCGCCTGCGGAAGGGCGCCCAGTCTCGTCGTCCCCGCAGCCGTTACCCCATCTCCATCGCGCGGTTCACCCGACGTCCGCCAGGCGCGGCCGTGGCGTCAGCACCAGGGCGAAGTAGGTCTCCATGTCCGCGGCGAGGACCAGGTGGAAGCGCGAGAAAGTGCTCATCAGGTCTTGCTCGTAGAGCGCGAGCGCGTCGCCGCGGCAGATCAGGAACTTCGCGGCGGCCACGACGTCTTCGCGGTCGATGACGCACAGCAGGCGCATCTCCGGATGGCGGGCGAGATAGTCGAGCGCGGCCGTGACCATCATCGGATAGCCGGGGTGCAGCATGTCGTCGAGGCAGATGATGCCGTCGTGGTGCAGCACCGCGTGGACGAGTTCGAGATCATTGAACAGGCATTCGCGGGAGTGGTGGCTGTCGATGTGGACGAAGCGCACGGAATGAGCGCCGAGCCTTTCGCGCAACCGGGCTGGTACGATCTCGCGGCTGTCGGCCTTCCAGCACGAATAGCGATCGGGCGAGAGGCCGTGAGCGGCGCAATTGGCGAGAAACCGGCCTTCGATGCCGGCGTCGGGCCAATCGAAACGGTCGATACCGATCGCCTTCTCGCCCGGCGCCAGGCCGAGCGCCATGGCGATGAAGAAGCGGCCCTCGAAGGTGCCGATCTCCACCAGCGCCCCGCCGACGCCGAGCGCCGACTGGCGCCGGATCAGGTGTCCGCAAATGGCGGCGGCAAAGCGTGAGGACATGCCGCGCACCTGCTCGTAGCTCTCCGCGAGGTAGCGGTCGACGGCGGGATGGCCGCTCGCGATATCGATCATGGAAGTGCGATCCTGCGGTGGCACGGCCGTCCCGGATGTCGGTAGCTAATCAAGTTGTCCTGGTAGCACATCATTTGTCCGCTTCGGGTTTGGTTGGCATGGCCGATTTGGAAAGCGGTAGACGTCCCGGCGCGGACTCAATTCCGGTCAGGGCCCGGGCCGATCGTTCCGGGCGGGCCTGCATGCTTTCGCACATCAGGCAATTGCTGTATCGTCCTCGCCAGCTGCCGTGAACGGGATGTGCCGAGCTCCCCCTTGGAATAATCGGACAGCGAGGATGCCGTCGGCAGGCTGCGCCCTCCCGCGCCGATTTCCTTTTTTCGGCACCACGACACAACCGTATCCCACACGCCTCGTGCATCGCGCGCGGCGGGCAAGGGATCGATCTCAAGGGGGAAAACATGCTGTGCCGGAACGCAATCTCTATCATTGCAGTTGCGGGAGCGCTGGTGGCCGGCTTGACCGCCGCCCGGGCGTTCGATGATTCGAAATATCCCGATCTCTCCGGGCAGTGGCTCGGTGTCCGCATTCCCGGGGTCGGAGGCCAGCCGGCTTTCGACCCGTCCAAGCCCTGGGGTCTCGGCCAACAGGCTCCATTGACGCCGGAGTATCAGGCGGTCCTGGCGGCGAGCCTCGCCGATCAGGCCGCCGGAGGCCAGGGCAATTGGCACACCGGCTCCAGCTGCCTGCCGCCCGGCATGCCCGGAATGATGAATCTCTACCAGGCCATGCAAATCGTCGTGCTGCCGGAGATCACCTATATCCTGATCGACCACGTCCATGATTCCCATCGCCGGATTTATACCGACGGGCGCGACTGGCCGCAGGAGGTCGAGCCGAGCTTTTTGGGCTATTCCATCGGCAAATGGGTCGACGAGGACGGCGACGGCCGCTTCGACGTGCTCGAAGTCGAAACCCGCTACTTCAAGGGTCCGCGCACCCTGGACCCGTCGGGCATGCCGACCCACGCCGACAATCAGTCCATCGTCAAGGAGCGCATCTTCTTCGACAAGAGCAATCCGAAACTGCTGACCAACGAGATCACCTTGATCGACCACGCGTTCACGCGCCCCTGGAAGGTGGTCAAGACCTACAGCCGCAATCCGGCGGCGTATCCGAACTGGCTGGAATACGACTGCATCGGCGACAACGTCCTCATCAAGATCGGCAATGAAACCTATTACAAGAGCAGCGAGGGCCGGCTCATGCCCACCAGGAAGGACCAGCCGCCGCCCGACCTGAGATATTTCAAGCAAGTGCAGAAGTAACCGCCGAAGGGCTACGGCTACGGCTCCGCCTTGGCGCCGCCCGCCAGGGCGCGAATCTGTTTGACCGCGTTTTCAACCTTCAGGTCGAGATAGAGCTTGCCGAGTTCCGGCGTCGCGAGGGTGGGATCACCGCGGACGCCGGTCGATTCGTTGGCCGCGGCGAGTTCGTCCTTGTGGACCCACTGGCCCGGCGTCTCCAGGTAGAGCAGTTCGGACGTGTCCCTGATGCCGGCATGGGCATCGGTGTGCGGCAGTCCGCGCTTTGCCAGGATTTCGGTGAACTGCGCATCGGTCTTGGTGTAGAGATCGCCTATGTAGAGAACGCGCGCGCCGTCCGCGCGATGCTGCGCGTCGAGTTCCTTGGCCGCCCGGGCGAGTTCGTTCTGGCCGCCGCCATGGTCGCCCATGATGGCCACCACCTTGAACCCCGCCGCCAACGCGCTCTGGGCCACCGCGCGCACCACGCCGAAAAAAACCTCCGGCGGCAGCGTGACCGATCCGGGGAAACGCATGTGACCGGTGCGTCCGGCGGCGTTTCTCGTGACCGCGAACGGCAATGTCGGATACACCAGCGCATCGCCCAGTTCCTCGGCGATCCGCTGGGCGGCATAGTGCGCCACGAAGTTATGCTTGCCGATCACCATGTGAGGGCCGTTCTGCTCGCTGCTGCCGGTGTAGACGATCGCGGTGCGCTTTCCCGCGGCGATGGCATCGCGCACCTCGGGCCAAGTCAGGTCGTCGATCCAGACCGAGCGTGTCGCGCCGTGCGCGGGCAGCGCGGCGACGACAATGGCGGCGATGAGGAAGCACACTCTCTTCATGGACGTGTTTCCTGTTTCATTGACGCATGTCCTGCCGTTTCGAGGCATCTGCGCGGGCGTCATCAGATTGCCACGGGATGGGACGACATCTCCCGGCCATGATGAACGTACACGCATCCCGGCATTTCGTTCCGCCGTGCCCGGACATTCCCGAGCACAGTCTAGGCTGGTATCGGTTTCTTGTCGCGCTTCGCACCAATGCGCTGCAGATTTGGCCGCGGGACGCCTATACCGAGGACGTGGTGGAGCAGTCCTTTCTCGGCCGCAAGCGTTTCCTGCTCAATGCTCCCGACGCCATCCATCATGTTCTGGTCGACAATATCGCGAACTACCGGCGGACGACGGCGACCATTCGCATCCTGCGCCCGATCGTCGGCGAAGGGCTGCTCCTGAGCGAAGGCGAGGAGTGGCGGCATCAGCGCCGGACCATCGCACCGACCTTGACGCCGCGCGTCATCCCGATGCTGGCGCGGCATATCGCGGCCGCCACAGAGGCGGCCATTCCGCGTCTCGCCGCCGCGGCCTCGCAGCCCGTGGATCTCCTGGCCGCGATGCAGTTCCTCGCCCTCGAGATCGCGGCGCGCTCGATGTTCTCCCTCGAGATGCACCGCTACGGCCCCTCCCTGCGACGGATGATCAAGGGTTTTGCCACAAGCCTCGGGCGGCCGTATTTTCTCGATCTGGTGCTGCCGATCGGCGTTCCCTCGTGGCGCGACTTCGCCCGGATGAGGTTCCGGGCGCAGTGGATCGCGCTGATGGACGAGATCGTCGCGGCGCGGCTGCGCGAGCCGCCGAGCGACCAGCCGCGCGACTTGTTCGACGTGCTGCTGGCGGCGCGCGACCCCGAAACCGGGGCGGCGTTTTCGCGGGCGCAATTGCGCGATCAGATGGCGACCATGATCGTCGCCGGCCATGAGACGACCGCGCTCACGCTGTTCTGGTCGCTCTATCTTCTGGCGTCGGTGCCGGCGGAACAGGACCGGGTGGCCCAAGAGGCGGGCGCGGTCGATGTTTCGGTCGACGCCGCCGGGGCGGCGTTGCCGAAGCTGCCCTATACGCGCGCCGTCGTGAACGAGGCGCTGCGCCTCTATCCGCCGGCGGCTGCGATCGCACGCGTCTCGATCGCGGCGGACGAGGTGAGCGGCGTCACCATGCCGGGCGGATCGCTGGTGATGATATCGCCGTGGGTGCTGCACCGGCACGTCCGCCTGTGGAACGAGCCCGATGCCTTCGATCCCACGCGCTTCCTCGCCGACAAGCCCCCGGCGCACCGCTTCGCCTATCTGCCGTTCGGCGCGGGCCCGAGAATTTGCGTCGGGGCACAGTTTGCCCTGGCCGAGGCCGGCTTGGTGCTGGCCATGCTGACGCAGCGGTTCGAATTTACCCTTGCCGACGATGCGCCGGTGCTGCCGATCACGGTGATCACGACGCAGCCCGACCATCCCGCGCTGTTTCGGCTGCGGGCCATAGGATAGCCGGGCACGAAGCCTACCGTCAGTGCATATGAGTATTGACCGATTTGCAGGCGTCCGCTGCGCCGGCCCGCAAATATACGCGCGCAAACGGCTGCTCTTTTTGCCAGGTATCGCCGTTTGACGCACCGCGGCAACAACAAACGCGCCGGGCGCGAATGAGATATGTTTCTGACCGCCGAAACTCTGTTAAATCTCTATAAACTCGATATTTTTCCACGCGAGATCATGGACATTGATTCACTTGCACCGCACAAACTCCGTACTAAATCGGTGAGGACAAAACGGAGAATGTCCCATGAAAAAGTTTCTTGCCATCATCGCTCTCGGCACCGTCCTCGCGGCGCCGGCTTTCGCCCAGCAGGCCCCGAACGCGCGCCAGGATGCTCAAAGGTCGGGCAGCGAATGGTCGTCCCGGGTCCACTCATACGCTCCGGACCATTATTCGCCGCCTCGCTATGAGTACAACAACAACGCCAATCCCGATTTCCAATTGGGCGGCGGCGAACGCTAATCTGCAATCATGCGGCGGGGCGGCGCACACCGCCGGCCGCATCGGTTGCCGGCAGGATGGGTTGAGCGAAGCGATACCCGTCGTACACGCGCCTGCGCTCGAGATTCGAATCCCGCAAGCGCGGTACCAGGATCGCGGTATCAGGGTTGCGCAGCGGCTCGGCTTTGCAGCCCAGCCGGCTGCGGCCATCGCGCGAGCGCCGCCCTGCCCGCGTCGGTCAGATCATAGATGCCGCGCCCGGTCCGCACGAACCAGCCGTAGACATTGTGCAGCAAAATCTTGGGCGCGTCGGGAATGGCCGGCCGCAAGTCTCTCGTCGGCCGCGGGCCGGCCCTGAGCATGGCCGCACAGGCGAGCGCCTGCTGGCGGTAAGCGGTCATGATCGGCGACCTCGTGCTGCCGCCGACGGCGGGATCGCCGTGGCGGCGCTGGTGCTCGGTGACCAGTTTGCTGCGCTGTTTCAAGTCGCGGCGCGGCCGCCAGGCGCTGGGCTCCACGACGGCCTCCACATGCCCCGAGGCGGAAATCCCGAGCAGGCCGAATCCGAGCAGCCGGCATAATTTGCGGACCCGCGGGTCTCGTTCCCGGCTCGAGGCGCGCGACGTGGTCCGCACCGCCAGCCAGACCTCCTCGGACGCCGCACTGCGATCGACGCCCTGGAGGACGAGCTTGAGATTGAACCTGAGCTTCAGCTCGCAGATCACGACGATGCCGTCGCCGCGCAGGCCCACGACGTCGCAGCCGCAGACCTCGCCCTTGACCGCGAAACCGAGATTTTCGAGGTAGCGCTTGACGGGCGGGTAAAGCGAAGTTTCCACCGAACGTCTCCGCGGCAAGGCCTTGGGGGGACCCGTGGGCAACCGAGGCAGCCTGATCCGGCCGGAATCCCGCACCGTCTCCGCCCGTACGCGCATGAGGATCGAGCCCTCCCCAAACCAGGCGCGCGGGAAGGCAAGCATGGTATAATGATTCTGACAATACGGGTGCGGCGCCGCCATCGCGCTGCGGCGCACGTGCCCGTGATCAAATGCGAGGATTGTTCATGAGCGTCTTGCTGCGAGTAGCTGCGTTGGCCCTGTTCGCGACGGCGTCGGGGCCGGCCTCGGCCCAGAACTACCCGACCAGGCTGGTCCACATCATCGCGCCCTTCGGCCCCGGCGGCCCCTCCGATGTCTTCTCCCGCATCGTCGCGCAGAAACTGTCGGAGGCGCTCAAGCAATCCTTCGTGGTGGAGAATCGGCCCGGCGCCAGCACCATGATCGGTACCGATGTGGTGGCCAAGGCACCGCCGGACGGCTACACGCTGCTGATCATCTCGCAGACCCACGCCACCAACGAGTCGCTCGTCGCCAACAAGCCGTTCCAGCTGTTGCGCGACTTCGTGCCGGTGGCGCCGATCTATTCCGGCGACGTGATGCTGGTGGTGCACAAATCGGTGCCGGTGAAGACGCTCAAGGAATTCATCGCGCTAGCCAAATCCAAGCCCGGCATGCTCAACTATGCCTCGTCCGGCACCGGCTCGCAGTATCATATGGACGGCGAGCTGTTCAAGACCATGACCGGCACCGACATCGTCCATGTGCCTTACAAGAGCAGCTCCGGCGCCCGCAACGACGTCATCGGCGGCCAGGTACAGATGATGTTCGACAACATCGCGACGATGAAGCCGAACGTCGAGGCCGGCCTCGTGCGGGTGCTGGGCACGTCGGGGGCCACCCGTTCGCCGATTCTTCCCGACGTGCCGACCATCGCGGAGGCCGGCGTGCCCGGCTTTGTCGCGTCCGGATGGGTCGGGATCGTTGCGCCGGCCGCGACGCCCAAGCCGATCGTCGAACTGCTGAACCGCGAGATCAACAAGATCCTCGCCTCGCCCGAGGTAAGGGAAATCTGGGCCATGCAGGGGGTCGATTCGATGTTCATGACCTCCGCCGAATTCGGTGCGTTCATCAAGGCCGAGATCGAGAAGTGGGCGAAGGTCGCCCAGGTCGCCGGCGTGAAGATCAACTGATCGGCGGTAAGACGTATCGCGCGTATTCGCAGGAAGCGTAGCCCGGATGAGCGCAGCGACATCCGGGTTGTTCCACCGCGTGTGATCCCGCATTTCGCTCCGCTCATGCGGGCTACTTCCCATTCATTTCTCCGGCCAGAGCATGCCGCGCAAGGCTTCGACCAGGCGCTCGCGCGCGGGGGGAACATAGTCGCGCGCGGGCACCGCGCCCCATACCGGCTTCGGCCAGGACGGATCGCCGAGGCGGCGCGCGATGACATGGACGTGAAGCTGCGGCACCACGTTGCCGAGCGCGGCGACGTTGAGCTTGTCGCATCGCGTCACCGCCTTCAAGGCGCGGGAGACACCCGCAATCTCGGTGGCGAGGTGGATTTGATCGGCATCCGACAGGTCGATGATCTCGCTCGCGCCGGCCCGCCGCGGCACCATCAGCAGCCAGGGGTAATTGGCATCGTTTGCGAGCAGCAGCCGCGACAGCGGCAGGTCTCCGACGCTAACGGTGTCGCTTGCGAGCTGCGGATGCAGCGTCCAGGACGGCTGCGCGGGCGTGATATTCATCGGCAATCCCCGCGCTTCGGTGGGACCGCGGCCGGCCCGCTGGTTCAGCTCAGCAGATCGACCTCGCCATCCTCGAGATTGTAGATCGCGCCGACCACCCGGACTTTCTTGTCGGACACGAGCGCCGCGATGATGGGCGTCGCGGCCTTCAGCACTTCGACGTTGAGAACGACGTTCTGCTTGATGGCGTTGTCGAGGGCGTCACCCGGCTTGCCCTGCGTGTCCTTGACGGCGGGGCCGATCGCTTCGACCAGGGCGGGAAGATGGCCCGGCAGCGTGGTACCGTCGCGGATCGATTTGATCGTGGCTTCGACCGCGCCGCAGGAGCGGTGACCGAGCACCATCAGGAGCGGCGTATCGAGCACGGAAACCGCGTATTCGAAGCTCGCTACGACGTCGGTGTTGAGGAAGTTGCCGGCCACGCGGCACACGAACAGATCGCCGCGGCCGGTATCGAAAGCATATTCCGGCGCGATGCGTGAGTCGGCGCAGCTGAGAATGCCCGCGAACGGGTTCTGGCCCTTGGTCAGTGCTTTGCGCTCATGCTTGAAATCGTGCCGCTTGGAAACGCCCTCCACATAGCGCTTATTGCCCTTCATCAGGCGCTTGAGCGCAGCCTCGGGCGAAAGGATGTTTTCCTTCTTCGGCGGCGCCTTTGGCGCCTCGGCAAATCCGCTGCGGGGCACCGCAAGGCCGGCCATCACGGCCCCGGCGAGCGTAAGGAAGCCGCGCCGTGGGACAGTCGCATGAGTGGCTGTGGGGTCGCTGCACCATTGGCACATGATGTTCTCCTGCGGCATGGGGAATCGCGGTCAGCGAGACGGCGGGGGGTTCGGGGTGTGGTCGTTGATCTGGGGGACCGTATTTGCCCGCCACATCATATAGCATGGGGATACGAGTCGTCCTACGTCACTGCAGCGACGTCGCTGCAGCGATGGAGATGGTGACGCGTCAGTCGATGGACGACCACGAGGCGATCGCACGCGGTGGCGGGGTGGACGACGTTGCAAGCGGATATCAGGAGACATCCGTCCATGAGGGCGCCTCTCATTGCGACCATTGCCGCCTTCGCGCTGGGTGCCGTCGCCCTCGCCGTCAACACGTACTTGGTCGACGCCCAGACGCGACAGGCGGCGGCGCGCGACGGTGGCGCGGTCATCGACACCCCGGTGGTGCCGGCGAACGTCAGGGTCCAAGGCAGCGGCCCGGCGATCGTCCTCATTCACGGGTTCGGGGCCGCGATCGACTGGTGGGACGAGATCGCGCCGGCGCTCGCCGCCGACCATCGCGTCATCCGCATCGACCTGATCGGCCACGGCGGCACCGCGGCGCCCGCCTCCGGCTATTCGATCGAGCGCCAGGGCGCGCTGGTGGCGGCGGTCCTCGACCGGCTCGGTGTCGATCGCGTCACCGTCATCGGCCATTCCATGGGCGGCGAGGTCGCGACCGCGTTCGCCGGGATCAGGCCGGCGCGGATCGCGCGCATGATCCTCATCGACGCCCCGGCGACCGCCGGCACCACCTTCACGATCCTGACCGAAGCCTATCTGACGCCGGTGGTCGGGCAGCTGCTGTCGCATTTCCAGACCGACGAAGGCCTTCGCCGCGGCCTCGCGCAAGGTTTCGCTCCCGGTTTCGCCGTCCCGGAAAAATTCGTGGCCGACGTCCGGCGGCTCACCTATACGGCCTTCCGAACCGCCCACGACGACAGCATCGCCTATCGCACGGCCAAGCCGCCCTATGAGCGGATCGCGGCGCTGCAGCCGGTGCCGCCGCTGCTCGCCCTCTCCGGCAGCCTCGATGCGATCGTTCCGCCGGAACATACGAAGTTCTACGAGCACGTGCCCGGCGCCAAGATCGCGATCATCGAAGGCGCCGGCCACTCGCCGATGGTCGAGAGGCCGGCGAAGACTTTGGAGCTGATCCGGGGCTTCCTGGCATCGACGCCGTGACGCGGAGCGGTCGGATGCGTTACGGACGGGCCTGACGCCGCAGACGGCACGGTGACGTTGCCGAGTGACCGAGCCGTCCGTGTGATATATGATTTTTCCAGAGATTGCCGTCCCGGCTTGCAGACCGGAAGGAAAAATCACGATGTATCGATCGATCGCGCTCAGCGTAACCACAATCGCGTTGGTGTCCCTGGCTTGCCCCGGCACGTCCGTGCGCGCCGACCCTCTGTCCGCGCGGCAGCAGCTCGCCGTCGACATCTACAAGGAGCTGGTCGAGATCAACACCGTCACCGAGACCGGCGACACCGGCCGCGCCGCCGACGCCATGGCGGCACGGTTGCGTGCCGCCGGGTTCGAGGGCGCCGATGTGCAGGTGTTCAAGCCGGCGCCGCGCAAGGGCAATCTGGTGGCGCGCCTGCGCGGCACCGGCGCACGCCGGCCGATACTCCTGCTCGCGCATCTCGATGTGGTCGAGGCGAAGCCGGAGGACTGGTCGACCGACCCGTTCAAGCTGGTGGAGAAGGACGGCTATTTCTACGGCCGCGGCTCCGGCGACGACAAGTACATGGCGGCGAGCTTCGTGGCGAACCTCATCCGCTACAAGCAGGAGGGCTACCGGCCCGACCGCGACATCATCCTGGCGCTGGAGACCGACGAGGAAATCATCGACGCCGATGCGCTGGGCATTCAATGGCTCATCAAGAACCACCGCGACCTGATCGATGCCGAATTCGCCCTCAACGAGGGCGGCGGCGTCGGCGTCAAGCGCGGCAAGCCGATCCGCAACAGCATCCAGACCAGCGAGAAGGTCAGCTTTTCCTACCGCCTGGGAGTCACCAACAAAGGCGGCCATTCGTCGGTGCCGTCCCCCGACAACGCCATCTATCACCTCGCCGAGGGCCTCGCACGGCTCGGCAAATTCAGCTTTCCGGTGAACTTGAACGCGACGACGCGACAATCGCTCGAACGCGCCGCCGAGCTCGAGGCACCTCAGATGGCCGCCGACATCCGCTCGGCGCTCTCCGCGGACCCCGACCCGGCCGCGGTGGCGCGCCTCTCGGCCAACCCCGGCTACAACGCCCAACTGCGCACCACCTGCGTCGCCACCATGCTGGAGGGCGGCCACGCCTACAACGCCCTGCCCCAGTCCGCCCGCGCCACCGTCAACTGCCGCATCATGCCGGGCGAGAAGGTCGATGACGTGACGGCGACCCTGGTGCGCGTGCTCGCCGACGACAAGATCTCCGTGACACCGATCGGGCAGCCGGTGCTGAGCGCGCCGTCGGCGCTCGACGAGACGCTGCTGAGTGCCATCGACAAGACCTCGGCCGAGTTCTGGCCCGGCGTGCCCGTCGTCCCCGTCATGAGCGCCGGCGCGACCGACGGCAGCTTCCTGCGCAATGCGGGAATCCCGACCTACGGCCATTCCGGCCTCGCCGGCGATGTCGACGATTCGCGCGCCCACGGCAAGGACGAACGCGTGCTGGTGAAGTCATTCTTCGATGGCCAGGAATATCTCTACCGGCTGGTCAAGCGGCTGTCGGGCGGGGGGTAGGGGATACTCCGATCAGCCTGACCCCGTTGGGGTCATTGCCCGGCCTTGACTGGCTTGACCGGGCAATGACAAAGGTCAGCGTGATCGAAAAGTGCGCTAAAAATTCGCTGCCTTGCGCATCGGGTTCGTCTGCGGATCGGCGACGCCCTTGGGCAGATCGAACATCCCGCCCGGGAGCGTATCGAAGAAGGCGAGCACCTCCGAGGTCTTGATCACGTCGGCATATTTGGCGTTCATGTCGCAGAGATTGATGGCGTGGCTCGCCTGGGAGCGGTCGAAGCAGCCCTCCTCGGCAATGGTGATGCGGTAGTTGAGGCTGAAGGCATCGAGCACGGTGGCGCGCACGCAGCCCGAGGTCGTGGTGCCGGTGACGATGACGCTGTCGGCCCCGAGCAGCGTGAGATAGCTCGCCATGTTGGTGCCGAAGAAGCCGGACGGCTTCTGCTTGTAGACCACGATGTCGTGCGGGCCCGGCGCGAGCTCGGCCATGATTTCGTTGCCGTCGAAATTGGAGATCACGGTCTTGTTGCCGACGTCTTCGGCGGAGCGGTTGTTCTTCCAGGCCCAGCTTCCGGAATCCCAGAGGTCGCCCCGGCGCATGCCGGTGGTGTAGATCACCGGCAGTCCTTTTGCGCGTGCCTTGTCGATCAGGGCGCGGATGTAATCGAGCGCGGCCCACGCGTCCTCGCCGCAGGAATTGCGCCACTTCTTGATCGATTCCAGGATCGGCTCCGGCTCGTCGCCGCAGAACGCGTAATTGACATCGATGACGAGCAGGGCCGGCCGCTTTCCGAAGCCCTGGCGCGCGCCATAGCCGGACGTCGCGAACACCGCCTTGTCGCGTTCGGTGAGAAACTTGTTCCAGATCGGTTCGGACATTTATTCTCTCCCAATTCGTCCAATCCTGTCTTACAGCGTCGCGCGCACCGCTTCGACGAAGCTCATGTCGATGATCTCGTCGTATTTGATGTCGGTTTTGAGAATGCCGGCCTCGCGCACCACGGCGCTCGCGGTCGCCCAGGCGGGCCGGCTCACCGTGCCGTCGTGGCTCCACATCTCGTCCTTGAACGAGCGGTCGAGGGTCGAGCGCATGTCGTCGAGCGGCATGGTCGGAAACTGCGCCCTGGCGATTTCGCTGGCCGCGCCGGGGTCGGCATAGAGCAGCTTGAGGCCCTTGATCATGCCGCGCACGAAGGTGCGGACCAATTCGGGCTCCTTCTGGATGGTATCGAGCCGGACATTGAGGGTGGAATAGGCATAGGGGCCGAGCTCTTTCGGCACGTTGAAGAACGGCTCGCCCCAGACATTGTTGCGCACGCCTTGGGTGACGAAGGGCTCGGTGGCTTCGCCGATCTGGGCCTGCCTGCCGCGCACGACGGCGATGGTCGCGGAATTCCCGGTTTCAATCAGCGTCACGTCCTTCTTGGCGTCGAGCTTCCATTTCGCCAGAAGATAACGGGTGATCGAGTTGGGCGTGCCGCCGAACGGGCCCACCGCGATGGTCTTGCCCTTGAAATAGGCGGGCCAGTCGGTGCCGGCCGGCTCCTGTCCCTTGGCGGCGCAGAAATAGACGTTGCCGCGGTCGACGCAATTGACCACCGCGCGCAATTCGGCGCCCTTGGCCTTGGCGAAGGCGTTGTGTTCGGGGCCGCCGATGAAGGCGAAGGCCTGGCCCGACAGCACCGCATTGGTGTGGCCGCTGCCGCTCTCGATGGTGACGATCTTCACCGTCACGTCATCGAAATAGCCCTTGGCCATGGCGATGTAGAGCGGCAGGTAGCCGGTGCTGTGGACCGGCTCCGCCACCAGCAGCTCGCGCGCGGCGCGGGCCGGTACGATACGTCCGGCGACGGCGGCACCAGCGGCCGCCGCGGTCCCCAAAAATCTGCGTCGGTTCATGACGGTCTCCCAAGGTATCGTCTTTGCATCAACTCTTCACGCCCTTGCGCAGCACGCGTTCGATCCAGGATACGGTGACGTACATGATGACGGCCAGCGTCGAGAGCACCGCGACAGCGACCCATACCAGCGCGATGTCGTAGGTCTGGCCGGCATAGAGGATGGCGCGACCGAGGCCATGCTGGGAGGCGATGAACTCGCCGACCACGGCACCGGTGAGCGCGAGGCCGATATTCACCCGCAGCACCGAAATGATCCACGGCAGGCAGGACGGGATGACGAGCTTGCGGAACACCTGCAGCCGCGTCGCGCCCAGCGAATAGAACAGCTTCTCGCCGTCGGGATCGACGGCCTTGACGCCGGCATAGGCGGTGAGCGTCGACACCACCAGGGTGAGCGCGGTCGCGATCGCCACCTTGGAGGCGAGGCCGATGCCGAACACCAGCACGATGAGCGGCGCCAGCGCGAGCTTGGGGAGCGACTCGAAGCAGATGATATAGGGCTGCACGATCGCCGCATAATTGCGCGACCACCAGAACGACAGGCCGAGCGCCGAGCCGGCGATGGTGCCGATGAGAAAGCCGATGATGGTCGAGCGGAAGGTGAAGCCGATGTCGGTCCAGGCATCGCCGGTGGTGAAGAAGATTTTCAGCGTCTTGAAGATCGCGCTCGGCTGCGACCAGAAGAACGCGTCGATGACGCCGGCGGAGGCGCCCACTTCCCACAGCGTGACGATGCCGACGAGGATGCCGAGCTGCACGCCGATGATGATCCAGGCCGGCCAGTCCTTCTGCACCGGGAGCTTGCGGGCCGGCTTCGCCCGCACGGAAGGCGGGGCCCGCCCGGGCGCGGTGGGCTCGGCCACGTCCCAGGGCAGTTCCTTGACGGGTGAGGCCTGTTCCATCGCCATGGCATCCGGCCGCCGCTCAGGCCGCGTCATGGAGGGAGGCCGGCTGGCTGTGCAAGAGGTCGAGGCAGCGCTCCTTCACCGCGATGAAATCCGGCGCGGTGGTGCAGGCGCGCAGGCGCGGGCGCGGCAGCACGACCGGGATCGATTCGATCAGGCGGCCCGGCCGCGTACCCATCACATGAACCTCGTCGGACAGGAAGATCGCTTCCTCGACGTCATGGGTGACGAATACCACGGTCTTGCCGAAATCGCTCCACAGCGCCAGCAGCCACTCCTGCATGCGCAGCTTGGTTTGGGCATCGAGCGCGCCGAACGGCTCGTCGAGCAGGATCACGTCGGTATCGAACAGCAACGTCCGCAGCAGCGCCGCGCGCTGGCGCATGCCGCCGGACAGCGCATTGGGATAGGCGTGCTCGAACCCGGCAAGGCCGTAGCGCCGCAGCAGCGGCAGCGCCCTGGCGCGCGCCTCGCGCAGCGGCACGCCCTGGATCTCCATGCCGAGGATGATGTTGTCGGTCAGCGTCCGCCACGGCAGCAGCAGGTCCTTCTGCAGCATGTAGCCGACCCGGCCGATGGTGCCGGTGGCATCGATGCCGTCGATCAGGACCCGGCCCCGGCTCGGCTCCTGCAACCCCGCGACGATGTTGAAGATGGTGCTCTTGCCGCAGCCGGACGGCCCGATCAGGCTGACGAAGGAGCCTTGCGGCACCGCGAGGCTGACACGTTCGAGCGCATGGAAGGCGCCGGACGGCGTGTCGAACCGCATGCTGAGGTCATCGATCCAAAGCTTGGTCGGCGAGGGCATCGGGCGCCTCCGGTCCAAGGCGGAGCGTAATCGCTGGCCCCGCCGGTCGCAAGAAGCATGCCATGGCTCCATGCCGTCATTCCGGGGCCGGCCACAGGCCGGAACCCGGAATCCAGGCTTTCCGCGCTGCATCTGGATTCCGGGTTCGGTGCTTCGCACCGCCCCGGAATGACGGTTGTGCTTGCGATCACCGCCCCAGTATCGACGACACCATGGCGCGGGGGTCGCGCACCGGCCATTTGCCGAGCTCGACGGCCTGGAAGAACTCGTCGATATGGCGATTGAATGCGTCCGGCTCCTCCAGGTTGATCGCGTGGCCGGCGTTCGGCAGCACCACCAGCGCCGCGGTCGGGATCGTCTTTTTCATGAGGATGCCCGGCCCCAGGCAGGCCCAGTCCTCGTCGCCGGTCATGATCAGGGTCGGCGCCGTGATCTTCTTCAACTCCTCGGTGAGATCGTAGAGCGAGGGCCGGCGGCTTTGCACGCCGCGCAGCGTCATCGCCGAACCGGTGGTCGAATGCTCCGCGAGTTGGTCGGCGAATTCGCGCCAGCCGCGCGGGTCCTTGTTCTGCTGCTGCACCCGCGACGGCCCCAGCGCATAGGCTTCGGCCGCCTTGGCCATGCCCTGCTGTTCGAACCGGGCGGCGCTCGCCTCCGCTTCCGCCATGAATTGCGCCCGCGTATCCGGGCTCGCGCCATAGCCGCAGCCGGCGATGACGAGGGAGCGGGCGCGGTCGGGATAGGTGAACCCGAAATGGGTGGTCGCGAAGCCGCCCATGGAAAGGCCGACGATGTGGGCCTTGTCGATCTTCAAGGCGTCGAGCACGGCACGGATGTCGTCGCGGGCGCGCGCCTGCGAGTAGCGCTCGACCTCCGCCGGCACGTCGGAAGGCGGGTAGCCGCGGGCATTGTAGGCGATGCAGCGGTAGCGCCGGCCGAAATGGCGAAGCTGCGCCTCCCAGGAGCGGACATCGCCGGCGAATTCGTGCACGAACACGATCGGAATTCCGGCGCCCACCTCGTGATAGTAGAGCTTCACGCCGTCGTCGGTGGTGAGATGGGGCATGGCGAGGTCCTGGTTGGCGGTCGGCGCAGCGGCTATGGGAATAACCGATCCCGCAGCGGATTTCACCCTGGCCCTCGTCGCAAAATCTCCTCGGGGTGTAGCCCGGATGAGCGAAGCGAAATCCGGGCGCAACGGTTGATATCGCCCTTCGCTGCCGACGATCCCGCATGTCGCTGCGCTCATGCGGGCTACTTGTTGCGGCTGGGGGCACGGCCGGACCGGCCGGACCGGGACTGGAAAAACCGGCAGGCCGTACCTATCTCCCCACCGCCCTCAGGCATGCGAGCGATTCGAGCCTTTTCGGCGACGGGGTGGGGCAGGTACATAGCAGCACCGCGCAGGCCGATCCATTCGGCGGCGTCTCGTCGACGCCAATCCGATGGTTCTCTTGCGGAATTTGCGCCCGGCCGGGTCGGTTCGGGGGCCCATTCACTACGTCGCACGAGCGGATTGGATCGATGGACCGAACACGATATTATTGCCCAGCGTCGCCGCGCCCGTCCGCGGCGTGGAACCCGAACCGCGATTTGGTGTTTTCAGCCACATGTACGTGCAGGGGCGACAGGGTCGCACCGCCCCTCGACACCGCCAACGGATCCCCATGACACGCGCGCAGCCGATCGCTTCGAATGCCGGCGATGCCTGTACCGGCCCGCTGGGCTTATGGCCCGACCGCCGCGGCGGCCATGAGGCCGATGCCTGGATGCACGCCTATCGCAGCGTGCGCGAGGAGACCGAGCGGCGCACCGCCGGCCTTTCGGCGGAGGATCAGGTCGTCCAGTCGATGCCTGATGCGAGCCCCATCAAATGGCATCGCGCCCACACCACGTGGTTCTTCGAGCAGTTCGTGCTGGCGCCGTACGCGGCGGACTATCGCAGCTTCGACGAACGATTTGCCTATCTGTTCAATTCCTATTATGTCGCTGCCGGCCCTCGTCATGCCCGGCCGAAACGCGGATTGCTGACGCGACCGGATTGTGAAGAGGTGGCGCTCTATCGCGCCCATGTGGATGCGGCCATGCAAAATCTCGTCCACTCGTCGTCCGGTGACGCGTACGGCCGCGTGATCGCTCTGCTCGAGATCGGGCTTCATCACGAACAGCAGCACCAGGAACTGATGCTGACCGATATTCTCCACGCGTTTTCGGAAAATCCGGCCGCGCCGGCCTATGACCCCTCGTTCGAATGGCCGCCGCGCGCGGCCGGCCGGGACGGCTTTTGCGAACTGGCCGAAGGCATCCACACCATCGGGCACCACGGGCACGAGTTCTGCTTCGACAACGAGACGCCTGCGCACCGTACTCTGGTCGGGCCGGTGCGTCTCGCGCGCGCCCTCGTGCGCAACGGCGAGTGGCTCGCCTTCATGGCCGACGGCGGCTATGCGCGGCCGGAACTGTGGCTGTCGGACGGCTGGGCCACGGTGTGCACCGAAGGCTGGATTGCGCCGCTCCACTGGCGTGAGATCGACGGCGCCTGGCACGGCTTCACGCTGGGCGGCCTGCGCAGGATCGAGGAAGACCTGCCGGTCTGCCATGTCAGCTATTACGAGGCCGACGCCTTCGCCCGCTGGTCCGGCAAGCACCTGCCGAGCGAGGCCGAATGGGAAGTCGCGGCACGGGCCGGCGAACTCGAAGACGCCTTCGGCGTTGTCTGGCAATGGACGCGCAGCGCCTATTCTCCCTATCCCGGGTACCGGCCGGTCGCGGGTGCGCTCGGCGAGTACAACGGCAAATTCATGGTGAACCAGATGGTGCTGCGCGGCTCCTCGCTCGCGACGCCCGCCGGGCATGCCCGGGTCAGCTATCGCAACTTCTTCCCGCCCGCGGCGCGCTGGCAGTTCAGCGGCTTGCGGCTCGCCGATTTCGCGGCCTGAGCGCCGCCGTCGTATCCACCCGTTCGGAGAGAGACAGAGATCATGAACGTCGCATTGAAGCCGCGCCTGCTCCCCACAGGCGACGCCACCAGGACGTTTGCCGATGACGTGATGGCCGGACTCCTGGCCGAACCGAAGCGCCTGCCGCCGAAATATTTCTACGACCAGCGGGGATCGCGCCTGTTCGAGGAGATCACCCAGCTTGCCGAGTACTATCCGACCCGCACCGAGACCGCCATTCTCCAGGCCAATGCGCCGGAAATCGCCAAGCTCATTCCCGCCGATGCGGCGATGGTGGAGTTCGGCGCCGGCTCCTCCGCCAAGACTCGCATTCTGTTGCGCGCCGCGAACCAGGTGTCCGCCTATGTCCCCGTCGACATTTCCGCCGAGTTCCTGTCGAACGAGGCGGTGCGGCTGCATGAGGACCTGCCGCAGCTCTCCGTGTACCCGGTGGCGGCAGATTTCACCAAGCCGTTCGAGCTACCCGCGAGCCTCGGCGCGAAGCCCCGGGTCGGTTTTTTCCCCGGCTCCACCATCGGCAATTTCGAACCCCACGAGGCGCACGGCTTCCTGCGGCATGCGGCGACACTGCTCGGGCGCGGTGCGCTGCTGATCATCGGCGTCGATCTCGTCAAGGATCCCGCGGTCCTCAATGCCGCCTACAACGACGCCGCCGGAGTCACGGCGGCGTTCAACCTCAACCTGCTGGAGCGCATCAATCGCGAACTCGGCGGCGAGTTCAAGCTGGAAAAGTTCTGCCATCGCGCCTTCTACAACCGCGAGAAGCAGCGGGTGGAGATGCATCTGGTCAGCCTCGCACGCCAGAAAGTCCGGGTCATGGGCAAGCTCATCGAGTTCCGCCGCGGCGAGACCATCCATACCGAGAACAGCTACAAATACTCCGTGGACCTGTTTCGTGGCCATGCGAGGAGCGCCGGCTGGACGCCCGCCGCGTTCTGGCTCGACGAGCAGAAATATTTTTCGGTTCACGCGCTCATCGCCGCGGCGCCGGTCACAGCGGTGCGAAGCGATGGCGGCGCGGGCGTTTGACGTCCGCCGCGGCGCACTGAAATAGTCCGCGTTCGGATTTTGCCCCAGGTTCTGTCGCCCCAGGTGCCCAGATGACCGACCGCCCCGACGCCGTGGCGCGCGGCGCGCGCATCATACGGCTTGGATCGGATTTCCGGTGGCCCGGCGGGCGGCACGTCGCCGTCGTCTTCAACGTCGCCTTCGAGGCGTGGTCGGACGGCAAGGCGCCGGGCGTCGGTCCCATGGGCAATCCGCTGCCCGGCGGCACCTTCGATACCAATGCGCTTTCGTGGGGGCATTACGGCGCGGTGCGCGGCATCGAGCGGCTGCTGCGCGCGCTCGACCGCGTCAAGCTGCGCGGCAGCGTGATGGTGAGCGGCGTGCTCGCCGAGCGCGCGCCGCAGACCGTCAAGGCGATCGTTTCGGCGGGCCATGAGATCGTCGCCCATGCCTATGCCCAGGACATCGTGCCGGCCGCGCTCACGCTCGACGAGGACCGCGCCGACATCGCCAGGACGACGCAGCTCCTGGAGGCCGCCGCCGGCGTGCGGCCGAAGGGCTGGATCAGCCCGCGCGGCACCCCGGGGCGCGACAGCGCGCGCCATCTGGCCGAGGCCGGCTACGAATGGCAGGGTGACGTGTTCGATGACGATCGGCCCTATCTCCAGTCCTTCGAGGCCGGCCGGATCGTGGCGATACCTCTGACCATGGAGGTCAACGACCTCCCCCACGCCATACGGTTCGGCCGCTCGCCGCGGCAGTTCGTGGAAGGCTTCGACGAGCAACTCGTCCATGTCATGAGCGCGGAGACCGACGCACTGATGATCGACGTCACCGCCCACGCCCATGTCTACGGCCGGCCCTCCGGCGCCTGGGCCTATGAGGCGGCCGCGCGCAAGGTGATGTGGCGCGACGACGTCTGGATCGCCACGCGCGGCGAGATCGCCGCCCACGTGCTCAAGGCGATCGGGTAAGGGTGGAATTCGTTGCGGGCAAATTCGCTCCGCGCGGTCTTGCTCGGTTCGGCAAAATAGTCGAGTAAGGCCCGCATTCAGGAACGCGTGAACGCTCACAGGACACCCCTATGAAAATCGTCGGGTTTGAAACGGACGCGGGGCTGCGGCTCGGCGTCATCGAGGGCGACCAGGTCATCGATCTCCAGGCGGTCGATCCGGCCGTTCCCAATGATCTCGCCGCCGTGCTGGCGCGCAGCAATGGCGACCTCGCGCCGCTCGCCGAAATTGCCAAGCGTGCGCCGGCGACCGCCAGACGGCCGCTCGCCGGCTTGAAATACGCGCTGCCGGTGGCGCGGCCCGGCAAGATCATCTGCCTCGGCCTCAACTACCTCGAGCACGTCAAGGAAGGGCCCAACGCCGCAAACGTGCCGAAATTTCCGACCCTGTTCATGCGCGGGCTCAATTCCTTCGCGCCGCATCTGCAGCCGCTGATCCGCCCCAAGATCTCGGAGACCTTCGATTACGAGGCCGAGCTGGTCGCCGTCATCGGCAAGCGCGCCAAGCACATGACGCTTGAAAACGCGGTCTCCTGCGTCGCCGGATGGACCTGCTGCAATGAAGGCTCGATCCGGGAATTCCAGCGCCACACCACGCAGTGGCACATGGGCAAGAATTTCGACCGCAGCGGCGCCCTCGGCCCGTGGTTCGTGAGCGCCGACGAACTGCCCGCCGGCGGCAAGGGCCTCAAGATCGAAAGCCGGGTCAACGGCAAGGTGATGCAGTCGGACAATACGTCCAACATGATGTTCCCGGTCGCGGAGACCATCGTCTATGCGACCCAGGGCATCACGCTGGAACCCGGCGACCTCCTCGTCACGGGAACGCCGTCCGGCGTCGCCCATGCCCGCAAGCCTCCGGCGTGGATGCGCCACGGCGACGTCTGCGAGATCGAGATCGAGGGGATCGGCATCCTGCGCAATCCCATCGAGGACGAGAAGGCGTAGATCACGATCATGTCATCGAACGCGGCGCCTCATCTCCCTCTCCCCGCGTTGGGGGGAGCGGTGCTCGCATGCCGGTTCAGCGAATGTAAATCAGATGACCGGCTGCGTCCGGAGACTGGAAAAATCACGGCCCTATGGGCAGCCGATGACCTTGCCGAACAATGCACTGGCGTCATCGGGCTCGCGGTCGCCGGTCCAGACGACGTACTGGTCCGGCCGCACCAGCACGAGACGCTGCTCGTACGCATCGCGCCCGTCTCGATACGTGTCCCGTATGACTTTCAGGGGGACCTTCAGCGACCGTGCCGCGCCTTCGAACGCCTCGACCGCCCGGTCGGCGGCGTCGAATGCGAGCAGCGTGAAATTCGGCTCGAGTTCCTCGAAGACGTTGCGGCCCGATGACAGCGGCTGCGGCGCCAGATGATGGCCGGCCCTGGCCTTGAAGGCATGGGCGCCGTGGGCGCTGCACACGCCGTCCGGGACACCCATCACCACCGATGAGCCCTCATAATTGGGCTCGTAGCTCTGCACCCGCGACCCGACGTCGGATTCCCGTGCCTGCCATGCCCGCTCGAATTCCTCGCGGTCGCGGTCGGGACTGTAGCGGGCGAGGAAGGCGCCATCCTTCTTGATGCGCGCGGCGATGAAATCTTCCGCGGTCTCCTCGAAGATCGGGCGCCGCTCCTCGCTGTAGGACCGCAGCAAGGCATCGCCGCCCCAACCCTGCAGCCTGGCGGCCAGTTTCCATCCGAGATTGGCCACATCCTCCAGCCCGTTGTTGAGGCCGAAGGCACCGTAAGGCGGGTGGCTGTGCGCGGCATCCCCGGCGATGAACACCCGCCCCACCTGGTAGGTGTCGGCGACGGCGACGCGCAGGTCCCAGAACCCGACATGGTCGAATTCGCAGGCGAAATCGCACCCCGCGACTTTCCGGATCAGGCCATGGAAATCGAAATTGTCCCTGGTGGTGTCGGAGGGGACCGGCGCGTGGAAGAACCACCCCTCCCCCACGTCGATGCGGCCGAAGAACTGCCAATAGCCGTTCAGGTCCGGATGCATTACGCGATAGGTGCTACGCGGGGGGAAGCGTTGGAGGCGCTCGTGAAGCTCGCGCGAGCGAAACACGACCAGCACCATGAGCTGGTCGAAGTCAGTCCCGCCGCGTTCGATGCCCACCTGGTCGCGCACGACGGAGCGGGCGCCGTCGCATCCCACGACATAGTCGGCCTCCAGGACATCGGTCGCCGATCCGTCTTCCCGGACGATCGAGACGCGCACCCCATCGTCGTCCTGCGCGACCGTCGTGGCGGACCAGCCGTAACGGATGTCGACGTTGGGAAGCTGCGCAAGCCTCTTCCGCAACACGCTTTCCATCCGGTACTGGGGCAGCCTCTCATTGGCCTGGAAGTAATAGGGGCGAACCAGCTCCCGGCCGGCCGGCGCCTGCCAGTATTGGCTCATCAAGTTGCCATAGGCGGTGACCTCGCCGATCGGGTAGCCATGTGGCATGATGCGGGCGGCGCGCAACTCTTCGGCGATGCCCCAGAAATAGAAATGTTCGAGGGTACGCTGGGTGAGGTTCTGCCCTTTGGGAATATTCAGCAGGCCAGTGCGGCTCTCCACCAGCGCACAGGACACGCCTCTCAGCGCGAGATCGACGGCGAGCGCCGCGCCCACCGGCCCCGCGCCCACGATGACGACTTGGTGACGCTTCGCCACAATCATTCGCAGGCGAAATCGTCCGTACCCTCCGGGCGGCACTGCGCGGGCCAGCCGCGCGCGCGCCAATATTCGACCAGGCCGAGATCGCGCGCGACCTTCTTGAATCGCTCGGTCTTGCGCACCACGGCGTAGGTCGGATGCCAGAACCAGGTGGCGGAGATCGGCTGGAAATAGTCGCCGCTGATCTCGTCCTGGTAGAATTCCAGCACGCGCTCCGGCGCACCCACATGCATGTAGGCAAAGCTCAGGTTCCCGATCCGCGGCAGAGCCGCAGGGGCGGCCGCTTTGGCCGGCGCCGATTCCAGGATTTGCGCCGCGGCCTCGGTCATCCCCGGGGGATAGTTCGAGGCCGGCATTTCGCGGATCGCCGCCGCGGCTTCGCGGTAGCGCCCAGCCGAAGCCTGCACCAGCGCGAGCTCGAGGGTGCGTCCCGGGCGGAACGGCTGCAGCATGGCGACGGCCTTCTCGGTATCGCCGTCGAGCCAATAGATCTCGGCGGTGTCGGCCGTGTAATTGGTGATGAACTGCTCGCCGGCCTGCAAATGGTCGCGCATCGCCAGCGACTCCTTGATGCGTCCCAGCGCAGCCAGAAGCTGGCTATAGCCGTGCAGCCCGTCGGCCTGGTTCGGATTGAGCGCGAGCGCCTGCTTGAAGGCGTCCTCGGCCGCCGCCATCCGGCGCTGCACCATATTGGCGTAGCCGAGCGCCACGAACGCCTCGGCGCTGTTCGGATCGAGCGCGGCGGCGCGCCGCGCCAGGGCGTCGCTGCGGGGGATCGTGCGCTCGACGATCTTGTGCTCCTCCTGGGGCATGCCTGCGCGCAGCGAGGGCGCAAACAGCGGGGTGAGCGCATAACCATAGGCGAGCAGCGCGGCCGCGGGCGCAAAATTCGGATCGCGCGCCACCACGCGCTCCAGGATCACGGCGGCAGCGGCCAACGGCTTGGCCCCGCGCGGGCGCGCCGCGACCTTGGCGCGCAGGAAATCCAGATAGGCGTCGAAATCGCCGGTACGGCTGCGCACCAGCACTTCGCTGGGACTCGTGGGCACCTTCAGGGTCGCGGCGATCGTTCCCGCGATATCCTCCTCGATGTCGAAAATGTCGCCACGTTCCGCGTCGTATTCCTGCGACCACAGCTGCACGCCGTCGCCGGCCTGCACCAGCCGGATATTCAGGCGCACGCGGTCGGCGACGATGCGCGCCGCGCCCTGCACGAGATAATTCGCGTTCAGCTTCTCGCCGATCGTCTTGGTGTCGCGATCCGCCGGCTTGAGCAGGAACGAGGACGAGCGCGCCACCACGCCGAGCCCCCGCACGCCGGTCAGCGCGACGGCGATCTCGTCCGTCATACCCCCGGCGAAGAAATCCTGCGACGCGTCGCCGGAGTTGTTCTCGAGCGGAAGCACGGCGATGGTCGGCCGCGCGGAGGCAGCCTGCGCCGCCGCGGATGCAATCCCAGTGCACAGCGCGAGCGCCGTCACCCCCGCAACGCATACACTGCGCGCCAAGTTTGGCTCCAATGTTTGAATCCCACAGTTGTCATCGCCCGGCTTGACCGGGCGATCCAGTAACCACCGGACTGCGATTTGGGCATACAGCATTAGTTTCACCGATGGCACAGGGTTACTGGATGCCCCGCTTTCGCGGGGCATGACGTGAGAGTGATTGGACCGTCAGAATCATGGCACTGGCGCCCCCACGCGGCTCACTGCCCGGCCGTCGAAAACTCTCGGATCAAGCCGGAGCGCTTGCCCGCGGCGGGCGGCAGTGGAGACGCGGCTGCGGCCTCCAGGAGAGGCTCGATGTTCTCGCCCCCGGCCATCTGGGGATTGGAAGGGTCGAATCCGTCTCCCAGCTCGCGCTTGCGGACGAGTTCGCGCGCGAGGTCGAATGCACCCCTCAGATTCGGAGCGCGGCGCATCGCGGTGTTGAAGAAGGCATCGCCGAAATAAGTCCATTGCGCCCCGTCTCTGCACCCGAACGATGGGTGATCGGCATCGGCCGCGGTGATCACAAGCGTGTCGGCACTGGCGAGCGGCAGGAAGATTCCCGAATAGCAGGCGGAAATGATCACGACGCGATGGCGCATGCCGGTGTAGCGCAGCGTCGCGGAGAGCAGCCAGGGCGACAGCGTCTCCTCGGTGGTGCCGGCCTTCACCACGAGGCCGGCGCGGGAACCATGCGACGTCAGGATCAACACCAGGATGTCGTTCTCGGTATCCAATTTCTTGGCGACCGAGTCCAAGGTGGCTGCGAGCGTCTCTGCAGTCGCATCGCTGCGGCTCTTGGTGTTGGCGCGCCCGACGACCGAGGCGCCGCGGAAGCGGCTCGCCACGATCCCCGCCGCGCCCTTCGCCTCGCTCTCGAAGACGCTCTGGTCGCCGAACAGCCCGAAGGCCACGACCGCAACCTTGGGGCCAGCCGCCGCGGCCGGCGTAATGGATGCGGGAACGAAGACGAGAAGGAGGGCGAAACATCCTGCCGCGAGCAATTTAGAGATGGATTCGAGCATCATGGCCTGTCTGTCGTCAGGAACGGCTCCAGCCTACCATAGCACAATCGCCGAAGGCCACCGCGCAGCGCAATGACCGATGCCATTGCGACAGGAAATGGTCTACCCTGCCGGCAAATGCCGCCGTGCAACCGGTGGTCTGGGAGGAGAGCAAGATGACCGATCGCGTGTTGGCCCGCGTCGCGGCCGCCGTAGCGGCGGGGTGGGTGGCGGGCGCGGCGTCCTTCGCCTGCGCGCAGAGCCCGGCCGAATTCTACAAGGGCAGGAACGTCGAACTTTATATCGGCTACAGCGTCGGCGGCGGCTATGATCTCTATGCCCGGGTGCTCGCCCGGCACATCGGCCGGCACATTCCCGGCAACCCCACCATCATCGTCAAGAACATGGAGGGTGCCGGCAGCCTGCGGCTCGCCAACTGGCTCTACCGCGTCGCCCCCAAGGACGGCTCGGTGTTCGCCATCATCGGCCGCGGCACCGGCTTCGACCCGCTGCTGGGACAGCAGGCGGCGCAGTTCGACGGCCCCAAATTCACCTGGATCGGCAGCGGCAACCACGAAGTCAGCGTGTGCGTCTCATACGGTGACCGCACCGGCATCACCAAATTCGCCGACCTCAAGACCAAGGAAATGACGGTCGGGGGCACCGGCGCCAGCGCCGACACCGACCAGTTTCCCAGGGTCGTGAATGGCGTGCTCGGCACCAAAATGAAAATCGTGAGCGGCTATCCCGGCGGCAACGACATCGTGCTCGCGATGGAACGCGGCGAATTGCAGGGCCGTTGCGGCTGGTCGTGGTCGAGCGTGAAGGCGACCCACGGCTCGTGGATCGCGGAAAAGAAGCTCAACATCCTGGTGCAGCTCTCGTTGCAAAAACACCCGGATTTGCCCGATGTTCCGCTCGTCACCGACCTCGCCACCACCGACGAGCAGCGCCAGATCCTCAAGCTGATCTTCGCCCGCCAAGTGATGGGGCGGCCGTTCCTCGCCCCGCCCGGCATTCCGCCCGAGCGCGCCGCGGCGCTGCGCACCGCCTTCATGGACACCATGAAGGACCCCGATTTCCTCGCCGACGCGGAGAAGGCGCAACTCGAGGTCAATCCGGTCGACGGCGAGGAGTTGCAGAAGCTCGTCGCCGATATCTATAAAACTCCGCCGGAGGTCGCCAAGCAGGCCGCGAAACTGCTCGCGCCGAAGTGAGCGGTGCGGCCGCACGAGCGCCATTTTTGTTGGTCATTCTGGGGCGCCGCACCAGCGGCGAACCCGGAATCCAGACGGCCTCGCCGCCTTCACCGCTGCCTGGATTCCGGGTTCTGGCCTTCGGCCAGCCCCGGAATGACTGCCTGAATTGACCCGTCTCACCCCACCCGGTCGTCGTCGGGATCGAGCGGCAGCGACACCGGCTGCTTGAGCTTCGCCGACAGGTCGAGCGCCTTGGTGAGCATCAGGCGGTTATGCGCCTCGGCGGCGGTGGCGGCCTGGGTCGGCACACCCAGCGCCATGCGGTTGAGCCAGGACTCGGTCTCGTCGCGCATCGGTCCGCGCAATTCGCCGAGCGCCATGTCGCCGGGGGGATAGCTCCCCATGAAATCGACCAGCCGGCTCTCGTCGGGCGCATAGCCTTCCGCCTGCGGCTTCGACACCGCCAGCACGATGTCGCGATGGGTATCGTCGATGGTGAGCACGCCGGTGGTGCCGACGATGCCGACCTCCAGGCTGTAGACCGCCGCGGGCCACGTCACCGGCAAGGCCCAGGAGATTGCGAGGTGGTGCACGGTGCCGTCGGAAAAGCTGATCATGCCGGCGGTGGCGTCGATGCCGTGATAGAGCGGGCCCAGCACCTTGTCGATGGAGCGGGCATAGACCTCGGCCTGGGTCTTGCCTTCGAGGCACCACATGCAGATGTCGAGCGCGTGGGTGCCGGAGATCACCATCGGCGAGATCGTCTCGGGCCTGTCGGTGCGCTTGTAATTGTCGATGGCGACCAGCCGGTTCATGAAGGCGCGCGAGGTGACGAGAGTGACGTCGCCGAGCGCACCGGTGCGGCATTTCTCCTTGGCGGCGAGCCAGCGGCGGCGGAACCGCTGGGTGTAGCCGACCACGGCGTCGAGGCCCGAGGCCTCGATCGCCGCGAGCACGCGGGCGGAATCCTTGAGCGTCGTCGCCAGCGGCTTTTCGATCAGCATGGGCAGGCCGTGCTCGACCGCGCACATGACGGGATCGACATGCAGGTGCTCGTCGGACGCGATGATGGCGCAGGTCGCCTCCGGGCGGGCCAGGAGTTCGCGGTGATCGGTGGTGACGAAGTCGGCGCCGATCTTGGCGGCGACCGATTTGCCGCGATTGTCGTTGAGCTCGGCGATGCCGATCCACTCCACCGCCGGGTGGCGCGCCGCCACCTCGCCGCGAAACAGCCCGACGCGGCCGGCCCCCACGATCGCGAGCCCGATGCCGCTAGTCCGGCGTCCCCTCATGCCACTCCTCCTGCGCAATTCCGGGGTGTGATCGCATTTTCCGCGGCGAACCGCTAGGTTTTCGCCCGATGACGAAAATCGATCGGGAGGATGTGGTGTCCGAGCTCGTTTCTCTACGCAATGACGGCGACGTCGCGGTCATCACCATCGACAATCCGCCCGTCAATGCGCTGAATTTCGCGCTGCGGGCCGGTCTTGTCGACCTGGTGGCGCGGGCACAGGCGGACGCCGGTATTACCGCGATCGTGATCGTCTGCGCCGGGCGCACCTTCATTGCCGGCGCCGACATCGGCGAATTCGGCAAGCCGGCACGAGAGCCCACCACCATCGACGTGATCGAAGCGATCGAGGCGAGCGCCAAGCCGGTGATCGCCGCCCTGCACGGCACGCCGCTCGGCGGCGGCCTCGAAGTCGCGCTCGGCTGCCATTTCCGGGTGGCGGCGCCGGGCACGCGGCTGGGGCTGCCCGAGATCAAGCTCGGCCTGATCCCGGGCGCCGGCGGCACCCAACGGCTGCCGCGCCTCATCGGCCTCGACAAGGCGATGGCGATGATACTCACGGGCGATCCGATGCCGGTCGCAGAGGCGCTCGAGGCCGGCCTGATCGACGCCATCGTCGAGGGCGATCTCGCCGCGGCGGCGGTGGCGTTCGCGCGCGGCATCGTGGCGCAAGGGCGGATGCCGGTGCTGGCGAAGAACCGCGACGACAGGCTCGCGCCATGGCGCGGCGACATCCAAAAATTCGACGCCGCCGCGGTCGGCTACCTCAGGCGGGCGCGAGGCCGCGATGCGCCGGCCGCCGCGATCGAAGCGCTGCGCGGGGCGATCACGCTGCCCGTCGAGCAGGCGCTCGAACGCGAGCGCGCGCTGTTCCTGGACCTCGTCGCCGGCGAGCAATCGAAGGCCCAGCGCCACATCTTCTTTGCCGAGCGCGAGGCGGCCAAGCTCCCCGAACTCGCCGATGCGAAGGCGCGCGACATCGCGCGGGCAGCGGTGATCGGCGCCGGCACCATGGGCGGCGGCATCGCCGTGTGCTTCGCCAATGCCGGCGTGCCCGTGACCGTCGTCGAGGCCAATGGCGAAGCGCTCGCGCGCGGCCTCGACGCGGTGGCCAAGCATTACCACAGCGCAGCGGCGCGCGGCAGCCTCGCCGCGGACGAAGCCGACGCACGGCTCGCCCGCATCGCCGGTACCACCGATCTCGCCGGGATCGCCGACGCCGACATCGTGATCGAAGCGGTGTTCGAGGACATGGCGCTCAAGCAGCAGGTGTTCGGCGCCCTCGACCGCATCGCCAAGCCCGGCGCCGTGCTCGCGACCAACACGTCTTACCTCGACGTCGATGCTCTGGCGCGCGGCATCAGGCGGCCCGACGCCGTGGTGGGCATGCACTTCTTCAGCCCGGCGCATGTGATGCGCCTGCTCGAAGTGGTGCGCGGCGCCGCGACCGCGCCTGCGACGCTCGCCACCGCGATCGCCGTCGGCCGCAAGATCGGCAAGATCCCGGTGGTGGTCGGCGTGTGCCACGGCTTCGTCGGCAATCGCATGCACAGGGTGCGGTCGGTGGAGGCGGAGCGCCTGCTGCTCGAAGGCGCGTTGCCGCGGGATGTCGACGCGGCGATGACCGACTTCGGCTTTCCCATGGGGCCGTTCGCGACCGCCGACCTTGCCGGCCTCGACGTCGGCTGGCGCATGCGCAAGGCGCAAGGGGTGAGCGCCCCGATCGCCGATCTCTTGTGCGAGAGCGGCCGCTTCGGCCAGAAGACCGGCCGCGGCTTCTACCTCTACACGGCGGGCTCGCGCACGCCGCAACCCGATCCCGAGGTCGCCCGGCTGATCGCGGCGGAGAGGGCGCGGCGCGGCGTGGCGCCCGGCACGATCGGCTCGGACGAGATCGTCGAGCGGCTGCTGTTTGCGATGATCAATGAAGGCGCGCGCATTCTCAGCGAGGGCATCGCGAGGCGCCCCGGCGATATCGACGTGATCTGGGTCTATGGCTACGGCTTTCCCGCCCATCGCGGCGGTCCCATGTATTACGCCGACAGCATCGGTCTCGCCCGCATCCGCGACCGCCTCGCGGCTTTCGCGGACCGGACCGGCGATGAGAGCCTGCGCCCGGCGCCGCCGCTTGCTAGGCTTGCCGCCGAGGGCAAGGGGTTTGCGTCGATCTAAGCGGGGCGCGGCATATTTGGGCTCAACCCAGGACGGTCATTCCGGGGCGCGCGTCTTCGCGCGAACCCGGAATCCAGGCGGCGGTGCAACAGGCGAGGCCGTCTGGATTCCGGGTTCGCCGTTGCACGGCGCCCCGGAATGACACCCTCCGCATCACTTCGGCCTGTTCATGTACCAGTCGAAAATCTGCTCGCCGTTCCAGTGCAGCACGCCGGCGAAGCGGTTGGCGTAGGCATAGATGTCTTCGAGGTATTTGATCCGGTGCGGCTGGCCGCTGATGTAGGGGTGGATCGCCAGCGCCATGATCTTGGCGCGGGCTTCGCCCTCGGCATAGAGCCGGTCGAACATGTCGATGGCGCGCTTGAGCAGGTAGTCGCTCTCGTGCTGCTGCACCACCATGATGGTGATGTCGTTGAGCTCCACCGTGTAGGGCAGCGCGACCAGCGGGCCGTTGGCGGTGCGGATGGTGACAGGCTCGTCGTCGAACACCCAGTCGCCGATATATTTCACGCCGGCGCCGGCGAGCAGTTCCGGCGTCTCGAAGGTTTCGGTCAGGCCGGGGCCGAGCCAGCCGACCGGACGCTTGCCGGTGAAGCGCTCGATGATGTCCATGGTGCGGAGGATCATCTGCTGCTGGTTTTCGTGCTTGTGCATGGGCATCTGGTCATAGGCGTGGCCCATGAATTCCCAGCCTTCGCGCCTGGCTTCCTCCGCGACGCGGGCATAGTCCTCGCAGACCCGCGCGTTGATCGCGAGCGTCGGCTTGATCGCGTGCTTCTTGAACAGATCAAAAAAGCGCCAGACTCCCACCCGCATGCCGTATTCGTGCCAGGTCCAATGGGGCACGTCCGGCAGCAGCGGCACCCCTGTCGGCGCCGGCAGCACCTGACGCGCCATCGGCCTGCCGATGTCCCAGACCTCGAGATTGACGATCGGCCACACCACGAGGCGCGCGCCACCGGGCAGCTTCAAGGGCGGCCGGTCGACGATCGCGGAAAAGTCGCAGCGCTCGCGGGGAATCATCGGCATGGCAACCTCATGGGCGGGGCGGCCAAAATAGCGCGCCGCTCACCCCGCATCCAGAGCGGGCGGTATCCGGCGCCGGCACTTGTCGAGCGACGGCTCATGAATTGCATCAGAGAATATCCGCCTATTGACGGCTTATAGGCCCGTCCCTATGGTCCGCCGCCCGATCGAACTGCATAGAGCGCCCCCGATTTCGGACGAACTTCATGCCGCTTAACGACCTCTTGACGCCGCAGGCGGTCGTTCCTGCGCTCAAGGTCAACAGCAAGAAGCAGGCGCTGCACGAACTTGCTGCGCGCGCTGCCGCAATTTGTGGCCGCGGCGAGCGCGAGGTGCTCGACGTCCTGGCGCAGCGCGAGCGGCTGGGCTCGACCGGAATCGGCGGCGGCATCGCCATCCCCCACGGCAAGCTCCCCAAGCTCGAACGGTTGTTTGGCGTCTTCGCGCGCCTGGAACGGCCGGTCGATTTCGAGGCGCTGGACGGCCAGCCGGTCGATCTGTTGTTCCTGCTGCTCGCACCGGAAGCCGCCGGTGCCGACCACCTCAAGGCGCTGGCCCGCGTCGCGCGCCTGCTGCGCGACTCCGAAGTCGCACGCAAGCTACGTGAGTCGCGCGACGCCGAAGCGCTTTATGCGGTGCTGACGTCCTCGACCGGCAAGTAAGGGGCGAGAGCGCGGTCGTTTGGGGTTGGCTCACAATTCGCTGTCATCGGCTCGACCGGACGAACCAACAACTACTGGATTGCCCGGTCAAGCCGGGCAACGACACCACCGGGGAGACCTCAGTGCACGCTCACGGTTTGCAGCTCATGCGACCAGGCATTGGCGACCGCGGCTTCGCGGGAGTCGGTGACCATGATCGGTGTGCCGTCGGCGGCGTGGAGCGCATACAGTTTCAGCCCCGGCGCGATCTCGGGAGCCTGCGGAAACATCGCCGGCACATCCTCCGACCGAATCGGCTTCACGTAAGCGATCTGTCCGTCGCCGAGCTGCGCGAGCGCTTCGGGCGAGATTTGGGGTAGACGCGATATCATCGTGCTGTTCATGGCCCTCGACTCCTGACTTGACCAACTTTGTCGAGTCCTGCTCGGTTCCCATTATTCGTGATCAGTGATTGCGATGTTCTTAACCACACGCTCCGGCTCCGGACGCGCGAGGTCGATGGACAGCAATCCGTTCTTCAGATCCGCGCCCAACACCTCGATACCGTCCGCCAGCACGAATGTGCGCTGGAATTGGCGCGCCGCGATGCCGCGGTGGAGGTATTGCCGGGTCTGCTCGTCGCGCTGACGCCCGCGTATCGCGAGCTGATTCTCCTCGACGGTGATGTCGAGTTCGTCGCGGGTGAACCCCGCAACCGCCAGCGTGATCCGCAGCCGCTCCGGCCGGCCGTTTTCTCGGGCGATCCGCTCGATATTGTAGGGCGGATAACCGTCGGCGGCCTTGGCTACCCGGTCGAGCGCCCGCTCGATCTCGTCGAAGCCGAGAAGGAAGGGGCTCGATAGCAATGGGACTCGTGACATGATCCTCAAAGTCCTGTGGTAGCGACTTTGCGGGGCCCTTGCGGCGCCCCTGCCCTGCGGAGGTCCGTTGCACGGACTCCCCCGTCGGGCTTGCCGGTAATATGGGCAAACCGGGTCGAGTGTTCAAGAAGGGGGCCAAGGCCCGCGGCGAGTTACTTTCGCACCGCGTATTTGGCCTCGCTGAGGAGGAAATTCCCGATCCGTTTGCCCCGGTTGCGCAGGAGCCTGAAAACGCCGGCATCGACGAAATAAGTGAGCAGGATGCTGTCCCGCGTCTCAACCTCGGTCCCGACCGGATCTGCCGAGTGCCACGTGTCGTCGCCGACCGCGAAGGCATAGCCGGTATTGGGGGCGAATCGCATCTGCATCGCCTTGGGAAGCGATCCGTCCGGCAGCCGGTCGTGGAAGATGGTGCCGATATGGGTCGCCGCGGCGTCGCGCGGCAGATAGAGCTGGACCGTGATGCCCTTCCAGTGGGTGTCGGTATGGGGGGTGATGCGATAGCCGGGGATGTCGCGGGTGAGAACCGGGATCGGATACATCCCGACCTTGGCGAAGTCGCTGCCGAACCGCCGCTTGAGCCCCGGTGCGAGGCCGCGCATGAACGCATCCTGCACCTCGCTCGAGCACAGGGCGCGGCCGACGACATCCCAGATCGCGCGCTTTTCGTCGGTCAGGTGGCGAGTGTACTCGGGAAACAGGTCGATCTTCACCCGTGTCGAGGTGCCGTCCTCGCGGATGTTGCTGCGGTTTCGCCCCGGCAGCGGGCGATAGTCGGACGCGCTCGGCATCGCCACGACCATCCTCGCATAGATGTCGTCGGGGAACACCCGGTCCAACTCGAGATGATGGAAGGGCTTGTCGACCACACGCGCGGCCCCGACGTTGGCGACCACCGTGTCGATCACGGACTTGACTTCAGAGGATCGATTCATTGCCCACCTGCAATGCTTACCGCTTCCGTTCGCCCACAACGCCGATCCGCCGCAGCAGCCGCCCGATGGAGCACGCCATGACCACATTCGGCGCCTGGCGATGCAACCCGTTTGGTGGAGCCAGGCGGAGTCGAACCGCCGACCTCTTGAATGCCATTCAAGCGCTCTCCCAACTGAGCTATGGCCCCATCTCGGCACGCGGTGTCGGGACCCGCATGTCGTCGCAACCGGCAGCGGCCGGGCGTTCCGGCATCCGCCGCACCTGAAATCACATATCGCCCGTCACCTCAAGTCTCTTCCTCGTTCTCGATGTCGCCGCCGATGATCTCGGTGACATCGGTGTCTTCTTCCTCGCTCTCTTCGATGAAGGCGGCGTCGTCGAGGCTCTCGTCGTCGAGTTCGACTTCGTCCTCCGCCTCCGCCGCCTCGCCCGGCTTCTTCTTGCCCTGGGCTTCGGCATCGGCATCTTCCAGCGAGACGAATTCGGCCTCCTGGGTTTCCGGCACGACCGGTTCGACCTCGCGCACCGGCGCGCGGGCGGCCTCGGCGCGCCCGCGGGAACTCACCACCACGGCCTCGAACACCGCGCCGCATTTCGGGCAGGCGATCGGGGCGTGATTGAGGTCATAAAACTTCGCGCCGCAATGGGCGCATAAACGCTTCGTACCAAGCTCAGGCTTTGCCACGGCTTCGCAATCCTCGGGTACCCAGTTGAAAGCGGTTCTCCCCTTGGCGTTTCGCGGCGGCTCTGTCAATAGACCTGTGCACCCGCTTTGCACCCGGTCGGGCCCGGCCGGCGCGCCTCACGGCGGCGTGACCGCGCCGACGCCGCGTGCTAGGAGCCGCGCCTCGATCGGATTTCCTCGTGATGTCAACGCCGCAAACCACCCCACTGACGGCCCGGCGCGGCGCACCGCTCAGGGGGCGCGTGCGCGTCCCCGGCGACAAATCGATTTCCCACCGGGCGCTGATCCTGGGCGCACTGGCGGTCGGCACCACCCGGATTTCCGGCCTGCTCGAGGGCGAAGACGTGTTCAATACCGCCCAAGCGATGCGGGCGTTGGGCGCCCGGGTCGAGCGGACCGCGGTGGGCGCCTGGCGGGTAGACGGGGTCGGCGTCGCCGGCTTCGCCGCGCCGGCGGAGCCGCTCGATTTCGGCAATTCCGGGACCGGCTGCCGGCTGGTGATGGGCGCGGTCGCGGGCTGCCCGATCGCCGCGACGTTCGACGGCGACGCCTCGTTGCGCAGCCGGCCGATGCGTCGCATCCTCGATCCGGCCGTGCTCATGGGCGCCACCGTGACCGCCGCCGCGGAGGGCGGGCGGCTGCCGATCACGCTCGCCGGCGCGCGAGACCCGATGCCGATCGTCTACCGCACGCCGGTGGCGTCCGCGCAGATCAAATCGGCGGTGCTGCTGGCCGGGCTCGCGGCGCCGGGAACCACCATCGTCATCGAATCCGAGGCGAGCCGCGACCATACCGAGCTGATGCTGAGGCATTTCGGCGCCGAGATCATCTCCGAGCCGGACGGCATCCATGGCCGCAAGATCACGCTTCGCGGCCAGCCGGAACTCAGCCCGGCCTCCGTCGCGGTGCCCGCCGACCCGTCATCGGCCGCGTTTCCCATGGTGGCGGCGCTGATCGTGCCGGGATCCGACGTTTTTTTCGCCGACGTCATGACCAATCCGTTGCGCACCGGGCTTATGACGACGCTGCGCGAGATGGGCGCCGTGATATCCCCCGAAGAGACGAGCAGCGATGGCGGCGAGGCGATGGCGGGATTTCGGGTGCGATCGGCGCCGCTGCGGGGCGTCGAGGTGCCGGCGGCGCGCGCGCCGTCGATGATCGACGAATATCCGGTGCTCGCGGTGGCCGCCGCCTTCGCCGAAGGCACCACCGTGATGCGCGGGCTCAAGGAACTGCGGGTGAAGGAATCCGACCGCCTCGCCGCGACGGCGGCGATGCTGCGGGCGAACGGCGTCGAGGTCGAGATTTCGGGCGACGACCTGATCGTATGCGGCCGCGGACGTGCCGCCGGCGGCGGCCTCGTCGCCACCCACATGGATCATCGCATCGCCATGTCGGCTCTGGTGATGGGGCTTGCGTCGGACCGGCCGGTAGGGGTCGACGACGGCGCCTTCATCGCGACGAGCTTCCCGGGCTTCGCCGACATGATGCGGCGGCTCGGCGGCGAGGTTTCGTAGACGAAGAGGACAAATCGGCGTTGGTCAGACGCCATGATCGTGATTATATGAATGTATATTCCTCCAGTAGGGAGAAACACGTGCCACAGGCCGTCTCCAAGAAATCCGGGCAAAGAAAGCTCAAAGAGAAAAGCTCCAAGGCACGCCGGGCCGCAAAGACCGCGTTCAAGAAATTGCGGGCGAAGGATGTTCAAGGCACCGTCTCCGAGGAGCGGCTGTTTCGACGGGACGGTCACCTCGGGCGCGTTCTCACCTTGGATGCGAACAGCGCGACCTTCACAAGCGATCTGACATTGATGTTCGAGAAGAACGTCGCAAGGGTACGGCGCGAACACAAGAAGAAAGACCGTGCCGGTCAAGGAGCTTGATCGCCCGAAGTTTTGGATCGTCGCCGGTCCGAACGGGTCCCGGAAGAGTACAATTTACACGGGCTCCAACATCAAGGATTTCAACGGCTCGGTCTGGATTATCAATCCCGACCTCTTGACCGCCCGTATCCGGGCCGTGGAATTCGCTGGCTTGCGAAAGGCGAATCTCGAAGCGGTGCGGCGTATATACGCTTGGCTGGAGGCTTCCATCGCGGCACATCAAACTGTCGGCGTCGAAACCGTTCTTTCTACCGACAAGTACCGCAAACTAGTGCTCGCCGCGAAAGCCAGGCGATTCGAGGTCCGCCTTATCTACGTGATCTTGAATTCCGCCGACTTGAACGTGGAACGGGTGAGGATGCGCGTCGCCGACGGCGGACATAATGTGGCGAAGCGGAAAATCATCGAGCGCCGGGAGAGGTCGTTGCAACAGCTACCTTGGTTTATTGAGCACGCCGACGGCGCGTGGATATTCGACAATTCTGGCAAGCCTCGCCTGATCGGAACGAAGATCGACGGAAAAATCGAACTCGACCCCACCGCCTTACCCGAAATCCGCAAGGCGGTGGCGGAGGTCGGATCGAGGCCCAAGATGCCGTTGCTCAGACCATGATCATCGCCATCGACGGACCCGCAGCTTCCGGGAAGGGCACCCTCGGCAAACGGCTCGCGGCCCATTACGGGCTGCGACACCTGGATACCGGGCTGTTATACCGCGCGGTGGCCCAGGCGGTGCGCGCCGCCGGCCACCGGCTCGCCGACCCCGTCCAGGCGGCCGCCGCGGCCCACGCCATCGACCCCGCCGCCTTCGACGAGGCGGCGCTCAAGAGCCATGAGGCGGGCGAGGCCGCCTCCATCGTTTCTGCGATCCCCGCGGTGCGGGAAGCGCTGCTCGCGCTGCAGCGCGGCTTCGCGGCGACGCCGCCCGGCGCCGTGCTCGACGGCCGCGACATCGGAACGGTGATCTGCCCGGGCGCGGACGTGAAGATTTACGTCACCGCCACGCCCGAAGTGCGGGCGAGACGCCGGATGTTGGAAATGCGCAGCCAGGGCCAGGCGGCCGACGAAGCCGCCATCCTGGCCGACATTCGCCGCCGCGATCAGCGCGATACCGGCCGCGCGGTGGCCCCGCTCAAGCCGGCGCCCGACGCCCATATTCTCGATACTTCGGCCCTTGCCATCGAGGAGGTGGTGGGCAAGGCGATCGCGATCGTCGAAGCGGCCCGGGCGGGCGGGCGGGCATGATCCGCAGCGCATAGGGCGGAATAGCGCAGCGTATTCCGCCGGCCAGACGCCGAGACGGGGCAGGACCCGCAATTTTTCTGCCCGCCGTGGCCCGGCATCCCTTGCCGAGGCCGAGGCGCTCCGCTATATCCCCCGGGCCCGGGCAACCGCTGACAGGTCGAGGCCGCCCGAGCGGGCCGGAGGGGTGATCAACACCGCCTTCGCATCTGGAGGATAGCCCGCTCGTCTGCTTCTTCGCGGCGCCCGGCGAACAGTCACCCGTACCACATGCTCGGTTCAACGCCGGCCTGCCGGGTTATTCCGGCAGCGGCCGAAGGTCTGCGGAACCTCCGGCCCGGAGCTATTGGTGCGCCCTTTGATCCAACCGCCGGCGGGCACCGCACAGGAGATTTCATGGCTTTAGCTGCTGCTGCGCCGTCGCGCGAAGATTTTGCTGCGTTGCTGGAGGATTCGTTCACGTCCGGCAATCTGCAGGAAGGCAACGTCATCAAGGGCACCGTGGTCGCGATCGAGAAGGATCTCGCGGTCATCGATGTCGGCCTCAAGACCGAAGGCCGCGTGCCGCTGCGTGAGTTCAACGGACCAGGCCGGCAGAACGACATCAAGATCGGCGACACCGTCGAGGTGTATCTGGAGCGGGTCGAAAATGCGCTCGGCGAGGCGGTGCTGTCGCGCGACAAGGCGCGCCGCGAGGAGAGCTGGGGCAAGCTCGAAAAGGCCTTCCAGGGCAACGAGAAGGTCACCGGCGTGATCTTCAATCAGGTCAAGGGCGGCTTCACCGTCGATCTCGACGGCGCGGTGGCGTTCTTGCCGCGGTCCCAGGTCGACATTCGGCCTATCCGCGACGTGACGCCGCTCATGAACGTATCCCAGCCGTTCCAGATCCTGAAGATGGATCGCCGCCGCGGCAACATCGTGGTGTCGCGCCGCACCGTACTCGAGGAAACCCGGGCCGAGCAGCGCCAGGAACTGGTGCAGAACCTCGAAGAAGGCCAGGTCATCGACGGGGTGGTCAAGAACATCACCGATTACGGCGCCTTCGTCGATCTCGGCGGCATCGACGGCCTGCTGCACGTCACCGACATCGCGTGGCGCCGCGTCAACCACCCCTCCGAGGTGCTCAATATCGGCCAGCAGGTGAAGGTCAAGATCGTCAAGATCAATCACGAGACCCACCGCATCTCGCTCGGCATGAAGCAGCTCCAGGCCGACCCGTGGCAGGGCATCGAAGCGAAGTTCCCGGTCGGCGCCCGCTTCAAGGGCCGCGTCACCAACATCACCGACTACGGCGCCTTCGTCGAGCTGGAACCCGGCATCGAGGGGCTGATCCACGTCTCCGAAATGTCGTGGACCAAGAAGAACGTCCATCCCGGCAAGATCGTCTCCACCTCCCAGGAGGTCGAGGTACAGGTGCTCGAGGTC
>Ga0302326_10001548_pt1 | contig 58249 bp, 48 predicted proteins | sample Palsa_T0_3_FD_202264 | JGI IMG/M metagenome (GOLD analysis project Ga0302326, IMG submission 202264) | Peat permafrost microbial communities from Stordalen Mire near Abisko, Sweden - Palsa_T0_3 | ecosystem: Environmental > Terrestrial > Soil > Palsa > Peat permafrost | place: Sweden: Abisko...
TCGGGCGCCGAAGCGATTGCCGCGATCCAAAGCTTCGACCCGGACCTGGTGTTTCTTGACGTTCAAATGCCCGGCATGGATGGTTTCGCGGTTCTCGAAGCGGTGCCGTCGCGTCGATTTCACGTTGTGTTTCTGACTGCGCATGACCATCATGCACTGCACGCGTTCCAGGCCGAGGCGCTGGATTATCTGCTGAAGCCGGTCGATCCAGACCGCTTCGACCGCGCGCTCGAGCGCGCCCGGCAACAGGTAGCGCAGCCGGCAGTCAATAGCTCGCCACGTGAGCCGCAGCGGTTTCTGAAGCGGCTGGTGGTGGAGAAGAATGGCCGCGAGATTTTTTTGCCGGTCGAGCAGCTTGACTGGGCTGAAGCGGTGCGCAACAACATCGTGTTGCATGCCGGCCGCGAGACCTACACCATCCGCGGAACGCTGGAGAACCTCGCGCGTCAACTCGACCCAGACCAGTTTGCCCGCATCAGCCGCTCCGCGCTCATCAACCTTGACAGGGTGAAAGAGATGCAGCCGTGGTTTCATGGTGAGCGGCGGACCATTCTCAAGGATGGCACCGAACTCACCTGGACGCGGCGATTTCGGGCCGCTTCGTCCCGCGAATAGGCCCGCTTATCCCGCGCTATTGGTCTTTTCGCGCAATACGGGGCACAATCCGGATATGCCTACGATCGCTCTTGCGTTGCTTTTCGCCGCGAGCCTTGCCACTGGCGGCGACGGTTGGCCGGCTTACGGTCACGATGCCGGGGGCACGCGCTATTCGCCGCTGAAGCAAGTCACGCGCGCCAACGTGGCGAGACTCAAGGTCGCGTGGACTTATCACACAGGCGCGCTCGAACCCGCCACTCGCCTGAATGAGAAGGCGGCCTTCGAAGCGACGCCGATTCTGGTGAACGGTGCATTGTACCTGAGCACGCCTTACAACCAGGTGATCGCGCTCGACCCGGCCACCGGCGCGGAGAAGTGGAAGTTCGATCCGGCGGTCCTGCGGACACACGACTATTCGGAAGTAACTTCGCGTGGCGTGGCTGCCTGGATGGACGCGAAGAGCGCCAAGAATACGCCGTGCCATCTGCGGATTTTCGAGGGCACGATCGATGCGCGCCTGTTGGCCATCGATGGTGAGACAGGCAAGCTATGCGCGGACTTCGGCGCGGGCGGGCAGATCGATCTGACACAAGACATCGATTTCCGAAAATCCTATCGCGGCGATTATGAAGTCACATCGGCTCCCACGGTGGTGGGCGACGTGGTGATTACCGGCTCATCGATCGGAGACAACTCGGCCGTGAACACCGAGCGCGGCGTGGTGCGGGGATTCGACACACGCACGGGAAAGCTGTTGTGGACTTGGGACCCGATCCCCTGGGCGGGGCAGCAGAAGGTGCGAACAGGCGCGGCCAACGCGTGGTCTACCATTGCGGCCGATGAGCAGCGCGGTCTGGTGTTCGTCCCCACCGGCAGCGCCAGCCCGGATTACTACGGCGGCGAGCGTCCGGGCGACAATCGCTGGGCCAATTCCGTGGTGGCCCTCAAAGCATCGACTGGCGAATTTGTTTGGGGATTTCAGGTAGTGCACCACGATCTGTGGGACTTCGATGTGGCGTCGGAGCCGACCTTGATCGAGTTCCGCGGCAAGGCTGCCGTGGCGGTGACGACCAAGATCGGAAATGTGTTCGTGCTCGACCGCGAGACAGGCAAGGCGCTGATGACCGTCGAAGAGCGCGCCGTGCCGAAGAGCGACATACCCGGCGAGGAAGCGGCGGCCAGCCAGCCGATCCCGGCGTGGAGCGCCATGGTTCCGCAGAGGTTGACGCCGGCGGATGCCTGGGGCGCAACGCCGGAAATGCGCAAGTGGTGCCAGGACAAGATCGAGTCCTATCGCAACGACGGTCTGTTCACCCCGCCCACGCTGAAGGGCACCATTTCGTTTCCAGGCAACATCGGCGGAGTGAACTGGGGCAGCGCGGCGTGGGATCCGGTGCGCAACATGCTGCTGGCCAACACCAACCGGGTGGCCGCGGTAGCCAGACTGATTCCGCGCCAGGACCTGGTGGCCGCGAGACAAAAGCCGGACGAAATGGCATGGGGTGGCGAGTTCGCGCCGCAGAGGGGGACACCCTACGGAATGCATCGCGACTGGCTGGTGTCGCCTGCGGGCCTTCCCTGCAACGCTCCGCCGTGGGGCGCGCTGGTAGCGTTCGATCTGGCTACCGGCAAGTTGCGCTGGGAGGCTCCCCTGGGCAGCATGGGCGATGGCGCGCCGCCGGGATCAATCAGTTTCGGCGGACCGATGGCTACGGCCGGCGGCCTCATCTTCAGCGCGGCCGCGCTCGATCCGCACCTGCATGCTTTCGACGCCGATACCGGCAAGGAAGTATGGACCGCGGAACTGCCCGCCAGCGCGCAATCGACGCCCATGACCTATCAATGGGAAGGCAAACAATATATCGTGATCTGCGCGGGTGGGCACGGAAAGATGAAGAGCAAGATGGGGGATTCCGTGGTTGCGTACCGGCTGCAGTAACTATGCCGTAGCTGCGCCGTAACTACGGGCGGGGCACCAGCCGTATGGACGTAGCCTTGACTACGGCGACGACCGGCTCTCCCTCGCGTAAGCGCAACTCTTCCTCCGCTTGCCGGGTTACGATCGCCGTGAGCCGGAAGCCGCAGTCAAGTACGACGCGCGCGAGCGGCCCCTCACCGATCACCGACACAATCCGCGACGGCAGATGATTGCGGGCGCTCGTCGGCGTGCCTGCCGCGCATGGTTCAAGGGTGACGCTTTCCGCTCGAATGCACACGAAAACTTCCGGATGCGGTTGGGCGATATCCAATGCCACCAGGCGCGACGTACCGGCTTCTACCGTGACCAGGCCCGCGCTTCTCGATATCACGCGCCCTGGGCAGATGGTTTCGATCCCCACGGCCTCGGCGACATCCGCGTCTGCCGGACATTCAAAGACGCGGTCCACCGCGCCCGACTGGCGTAACCGGCCGTCGATCATGATGGCGATTGAATCGCCCAGGGCCAGCGCCTCGATGCGGTCGTGCGTGACCACAATGGCCGGCACTTTGAGACTGGTTAGCAGGTGACGCAGATCGGTGCGCAGGCGAGCGCGCGCAGGTGCGTCGAGTGCCGACAGCGGCTCGTCGAGCAGCAGCAGCCGCGGTTGCGGCGCCATGGCGCGGGCGAGCGCCACGCGCTGCAATTGGCCGCCGGATAATTGTCGCGGATAGCGGCCGGCGAGTTCGCTCAATTCGAAACGCTCCAGCAGTTCGTCGGCACTTCCGTGGCGCAAGCCGTAGGCCACGTTTTTTTTAACCGTGAGGTGAGGGAAGACGGCATAGTCTTGTGACAGGTATCCGACCCGCCGTTTCTGCGGAGCAAGGTTGAGGCCGCGCGCGCTGTCGCACCAGATCTCGCCCCCACAGGTTATCGACCCTGCGTCCGGCCTCTCCAGCCCGGCGATCGAACGCAGCACGGTGGTCTTGCCGGCGCCCGAAGGTCCGAACAATACGGTGACCGAGGGCGCGCCCAGCGGTATGCACAGCGCAGCTTCGATGCGCGGGCCGCCGGCGTAGGATTTGCGTATGTCGACGCTGAGGTCGCCCGCCATTATGCGGGCCATATCGCCCAGGCTCTGCGCCGGAGCCCGTAAGTGGCCGCCAGCACCACGAAGGAGATGCCCAGCAGCAATGCCGAAGTCTCGAGAGCGGAGTGGTAGTTGAGCGCCTGTACATCGTCGTAGATGGAGATCGACACGGTGCGGGTGATGCCTGCCAGGTTGCCTCCGACCATCAGCACGACACCGAACTCGCCCAACGTATGCGCAAAGCTCAGAATCATCCCAGTGACGATAGCGGGGATCGAGAGCGGCACAATTACACGGAAGAACGTAGAGCGGCGCGAGACGCCCAGGCACCAGGAAGCTTCGATCAGCTTGCGATCGACAGCCACGAAACCGGCCGCAAACGGCTGCACGGCGAAGGGCAGGCTATACAGCACGGAAGCCAGCAGCAGGCCTTGAAACGAGAACGGCAGCATGCCGCCGGTCAACGCCGCGTAGAGTTGACCCACAGGGCTGCGCGGACCTATGACCAGCAGGATGTAGAATCCGAGCACGGTCGGCGGCAGCACCAGAGGGAGGGCCACCACTGCTTCGACCAAAAATTTCCAGCGCCGCCGGGAGAAAGTCAGCCAATAGGCTGCGGGCAGGCCGATCACGAGCAGGATCACCGTTGTCCAGAACGATAGCCGCAGGCTCAGCCAGATCGCTTGCCAGTCCATCACGCTTCCGAAAAGCCGTATCGTTTCAGAATAGCGCGGCCCTCCGGCGCGAGCATGAAATCCCTGAAGGCCTGTGCGGCGTCCAGGTTGTGAGTCGACTTCAGAATCGCACCGCCTTGCTGGATGGGCGGATAGGCGTCCAGCGGGATTTCCCAGTAGCGGCCCTGTCCCGAGACACTGGGCCCGAGAGCCAGCGAAAGCGCGACGATGCCGACTTCCGCCGCGCCGCTCTGGACCAGTTGGAAGGCCTGCGAAATATTTTCGCCCAGCACCAGCTTGTCCTTGATCGCGTCATACACGCCTGCCTTGCGCAGCGCGGCTTCAGCGGCAACCCCGTAGGGCGCGTGTTGGGGATTTGCGATAGCGATGTGCCGCACCGCGGGCTCGCGCAATGCATCCATCTTCAGGCGCTCGACATCGATCCCGGAGGCGCGGCCGGTCCACACCACAATGCGTCCCACAGCGTAAGTGAATTCGCTGCCAGGGACGATCAGACCTTGCCCGGCGAGTTTATGCGGGTACGAGACATCGGCCGACAGGAACAAGTCGAAGGGCGCCTGGTTCTGCAACTGCGAATAAAAGTTGCCCGACGAGCCGTAGGTGGGCTCGATCGGCAGGCCGGGGTGATCTTTTTGAAAGGCCTTCACCAGATCGTCGAGTGCAAATCGCAAATCGGCAGCGGCGGCAATCCGCAAAGGAGGAGGTGCGCCCGAGCCGCCGCCGGATAGCAAGAGCGTAGCGGCCAGCGCAGTGCGAATGAGGGACATTGTCCTTTATAAATAACACGGGAACTCAGCTTTCCCCGAGCAGGACTTTCAGCCTGGCGTAACCGGCGCGGCTGACCGGCAATTGCGTGCCGTCGCGGAGCACCGCGATTTTGCTGTCCTTGGTATAGGCCTCTATCTTGGCAACGCGGTCGAGATTGACGATATGAGAGCGATGGATGCGGATAAATCGCGCCGGGTCGAGCATGGTCTCAAGGCTCGAAATGGTTTGCTGCTTCAGGTAAGTCTTTTTGTCGCTCTTGAGCGCCACGTAATCGTCCTGGGCTTCGACGTAGTCGAGCTTGTCAACAGGAATTACGTGCACGGCGGGGCCGTCCTTCACTACGATACGCTCGAGGAACTGCTCGGGCGGGCGCGCCGCGGCCGCCAGCTCGGATGGGTCGGGCCCTTGCTGTCCCAGGCGCTGCTTGGCGCGCTCGAGCGCCGTTTCGAAGCGGGCCGCGCTGAAGGGTTTCAACAGATAGTCCACGGCATGCGCATCGAAGGCGCGCATGGCGTAATGGTCATAAGCGGTGATAAAGATGACCGCGATATCGCGGTCCACCAGCTCCAGCACCTCGAAGCCGTCGAGCTTGGGCATCTGGATATCGAGGAAAAGCAGATCGGGCTTTAACTCGCTGACAGCCTTGACCGCCTCGAAGCCGTTGGCGCACTCGGCCAGCACGCGAATTTCGTGATGCGGCTTCAGCATCTCGCGCGCGAGACTGCGGGCGAGCTCTTCATCGTCCACGATTACGGCGCCGATCTGCGCCGAGCGGGTGCGTGCCGCGGCAGGCTTGTCCCCCGAGCTGGCGGGCGCCAGATCGCGTTGCAGATTGCGCAGGTCGATCAAAAGGTCGCGCGCGGATTGGTAGCGGCGGTCGCGATCTTTCTCCAGGCACTTGCGCACGATGCGCTCGAGCTCCGGGGGGGCATCGTAATTGAAGCGCGCCAAGGCCTCCGGCTGCGCCTGCAGCACCTCGAGCAGCAGCGCGCCGGCGTTCGCGCCTGAGAAAGGCAGGCGCCCGGCGACCATCTCGTAAAGCACCACACCGAGGCTAAACAGGTCGGAGCGATGATCCGCATCCCGGCCCAGGGCCTGCTCCGGGCTCATATACTGCACCGTGCCCATCACCATGCCGGGACTGGTCAGGAGTTGTGTAGCGGTGCTCGCGCCGGCGGCGGGTGGATTCATCTTAGCCAGCCCGAAATCCAGCACCGAGATGTGTCCGCGCGGCGTGATCATGATGTTGGCCGGCTTGATATCGCGATGCACGATGCCCTTGGAATGCGCAGCGTCGAGCGCGTCGGCCACCTGAATGGCTACGTCGACAGCCTCGTTGAGCGGCAGCGGGGCGCCCGTAATGCGCGCATTGACGGTCTGGCCCTCGATGTATTCCATGGCCAGGAAGGTGACGCCATCCGCTTCGCCGATTTCGAAGACGTGCGCCACATTGGGATGGCTCAGCGCCGAAGCGGTCTTGGCTTCCTGTATGAAGCGCCGCATGCGATCGGGATCGTGCGCCATTTCCGGCGGCAGGATTTTCAAAGCTACCGGCCGGTCGAGGTTCAGGTCCTGTGCAAGGTACACTTCGCCCATGCCGCCCGCGCCCAGCTTGGAAACGATGCGGTAGTGAGCCAGCGCGGAGCCGGCCGCGAGCGATTCCTGCATGATCTTTATGTTAGCTGGAACAGCCGGATTATAACTTCGTTTCCTGCCCTATGCGCGCAATGGCGACGCGCTCGGGCTCGCGGCCGGCCGCCCCATAGAGCCGCTCGATGGGCTCGCGCAGCGGTTCGCGGCTGAGTTGGAAGGTCTGATGATGCACCGGCAGAAAGAACTCGGCGCCCGCGTCGTTGCCCATCTGCCAGGCCTGCTCAGGTGTGCAGTGGTAGCGAATCCACGGGTCGTAGGCGCCTACCGGCATGATGGCAAGATCGAAGCGGCGGGAGCCGCGCAGATTACGAAAGGCCGTGGTTGCCGCCGTATCTCCGGCAAACAACACCCGGTAGCGGCCTGACTCAATCACGTAGCCGTTGTATCCGCGATACGTATCGCGGCGCATGCGGGCGCCCCAATGGTTGACCTGAAACGCGCGCAACTCGAGGTCGCCGATGCGTGCGCGTTCGCCCCACCCGAGCTCCCGCACGCCGGCATACCGCCGGGCGCGCAGCAGATCGCTGGTTTTGGCCGCTGTCACCACGGTCGTGCCGCGGCTTTCGAGAGCGCGTAGCGTAGGGATGTCGAAGTGATCCATGTGCGCATGCGAGAGCAGCACGAGGTCGATTTTGGGCAGTTGATTCACGCGCAGCGCCGGAGCGACCAGACGCTTCAATCCCAGTGTCATAGGACCGAAATTCAGGCCCACGCGGTTGCTCAGCACCGGATCGGTAAGAATGGTCATGCCGTCCAGCTTGAGCAGCACCGTCGAGTGGCCCAGCCACGCGGCGTACAAGCCACGATCGGTCCATAGTTTCGGATTGGGACGTTCGGGGGAAGGCGACATCTAATTGATTAGATGCTGTCCGCCACTTGCCGTTGCAACGCCTACCGCGGCGGCCTTTCCCGAAGCAAATCCTGGACATCGTCGAGCTTATCGCTCAGCAGGTTGAGTTTACGCGCCACACCTTGAATTTCGGACTCGGAGCGCCGGTTCACTTCGTAGTCGAGCTCACTGCGCAGGCGATCTTTCTTGTCCTGGCGATTCTGACTCATCATGATGATGGGAGCCTGAATGGCGGCGAGCATGGAGAGGAACAGGTTGAGGAGAATAAACGGATACGGGTCCCAGGACGACTTGCCCAAGCCAACATTGACGGCAACATAGACGGCCATAAAAACGCCGAACGCGGTGATGAAGGCCCAGGATCCCCCAAAGCGAGCCACGGAGTCGGCAGTGCGCTCGCCGGTAGTCTCCTGCTCTTCGATCATCTCGTTGGCGTTGCGGCTGGCGCGAACGCGCACCAGTTGCTGGGAAGCATGGAACTGGCGGCCGAGTACGGTCAGCATATCCATTCCCGCGTGGGGCTTCCGCTCGAGCAGAGTGGCGATGTCATCGCGGTCGACCGCCACGCACACGCACTCTTCGAGAGCCATGGCATCGGTCTGATGAGCCGTCTGATCGAGCATCGACGCAAAGCCGAAGAAGTCGCCGCGCCCGGGCTCGTCGACCACCACGTCTTGCTGATCCTGGTCCACTGTGGTGAGCCGGACTTTGCCGGAGACCACTACATAGGCCCGCCCACCCGGTGCGCCGATTTTATATATTCGTTCACGCGCGGCGAATTTTCTAATCTCCACCTGCGCGGCTAAGATAGCCAGCTCGTCGTCGTCGAGCAGGGTAAACAGCGGTACGTCTCGCAGCACTTCCGGATTGCACGCCATAGGATTTTCTCACGGCTTCCCCATGCGATAGTAATTCACCAGATCAAGCTTTGGCGGCGCGTGTCCCATGCTGCGCAGGAATCCCGCCACCTGCCCGCGATGGTGCGTGCCGTGATTGACTACGTGCATCACCAGTTGCCACACGGGCTGCCGCCAGGGATGTCCGCTCAAATCGGTGTACGATAACTCCGCCTGAGCCGCATCGTCCGTCAGCCCGGCGGCCCAGGATTCCCAGCGGCGGTGCAAGGCAGGCCAATCGTTTTCGAGTACCGCCATCTCGTGGTCAGCGTCAGTAATAAAGGTGTGGGGGGCCTCTCCTTTGAAGCGCGCCAGCCAGACGCGATCGGCAGCGTAGATGTGGGCCAGCGAGCCTAACACGCTTTTGTCGGCGGTTCCGAAATCGCGGGTAAGTTCCTCGCCCGACAGGTCGCGGGCCGCTTCGACCAGCATACGGCTGGCCCAGGTAGTGTAAGCAAGGTGGGATCGCAGGACTTCAGCAGATACAGGCATGGAACCATCCTAGAAGTGTTTTCGCAGATCTGCAAAGCGGTCGAGAGTCAACAACCATCCCCGGCCGGGCTGGATCTCCTCGCGCTCCAAAACCCAAGTGTGCGGGTGAGGGATGAACACCGCATTCATGCCCGCCGCGAGCGCCGGATTAATATCCGACTTGACGCTGTTGCCGGCCATCCAGGCTTGGTCGGGACGCATACCGCGATTCTCCACCAGCGCCAGGTACGCGGCCACATCTTTTTCTTCGACGATGGCAGTGTGGCCGAAGTAGATACCCAGGCCGGAGCGGTCGATCTTGAGTTTCTGCTCCTCGAGATGGCCCTTGGTGAACAGCGTCAGATCGTGGCGCGAAGCCAGATATTCGAGCGTCTCCCGCACGCCGTCGATTACTTCCATGGGACAGTCCAGAATGCGCTCGGCAAACGACATTACCGCGCGCAAGTCATCTTCGCCTACTTTCCGCTCGGCCAGGTGTTCATAGCATTGCCGCAAGTTACGGCCAAAATTCATGGAGCCATAGCCGTGTATCCTGGAGTTGGCGAGCTCGATCTCGTCGAGCACCTGCCGCACTTCCGGCGCGGCGAGTGTGGAATGGCCGAGATACTCCACGAATTCATCGAAGGCGCGCTCGAAGTAGATGTTGTTTTCCCAAAGCGTATCGTCGGCGTCGATGATCAGGTGTTGGCGCATCAGTGAGCTGTCTGGGGCGCCAGATGGAAAGGAATCTCGATGACCGCGTCCACCTCGACGGGCTGCCCATTGCGCAGGGCAGGCTCGAACCGCCACTTGTCTATGGCATCTTCGGCGCTCTGATCGAGACGATCGTCAAGGGGCTGCAGCAGTTTGACCGAATCGACATGCCCATCCACACGGATGACGGCCGCCAGGCGGACCTTTCCCTCGACACGTTCCTCGACGGCCGAGGCGATGTATTTCGGATCCACTTTACGCAAGGGCACGGGAGGACTGAGGCCACCGATCCGTCCGGCTATCTGCTGGCGTTCGGCGAACCAGATCAGCCAGCTTCCCGCGTAGCTGGTAGTGTTGGGCATCTGCACGGTCATGGCATAAATGGCGCGCCCCGCGAGCATGGGATCGGGCACGGTGGAGACGCGCACGGCTGCGGGATGCGGCCCCGCAATAGACGGATCGGGAAGGCTGGCTCGCAGCGCCGCGCTCAAATTCTGCTGGGAGGTCGGCGCAACGCGCGCCATCAGTACAGGCTTGGCGTCGGACGCGCCGCCTCGGATCAACAGACCGGGCACCACCAGCTCCGCACCCTGTACGGCTCCGCCCGAGCCGCCCGTCGAGTGCTGTTCAGGGCCGCCCGAAAACTGCGCGTTGCGCGATCCTTCCGGTAGCGGCACGGGGGTGGCGCTGGGATTGAGGCCTACGATGGCGATGTTGATACTCGAAGCGGAGTCCCCCGGTAGAGCCGGCGCTTCATTGAGAGGCGCGCCGAAGGGGCTGGGTTTGGCGCCTCCGCTGGCCGGCACAAAAGCGCGGCGGGCGGGCCTGGCTAACTCGGCGCGCAGAGGCGGAGCCACACCCGCATTCATGGCCGCCTGGACGGGCGGCGGCGCAGCCAGCGCGGGCGTACTCTTGACGGCTGGCTGTCCGGCGGGCGGGGCTACAAACGCTCGCGGCTGCAGCCGGGCAGGCGGCATGCCCAGCGTGTTGCCCAGATTGCCGGCACCGGTGATACCGCGCGCCGCTTGAATCTCCGGAGGCGCGTCCAGCTTGGAAACGGCCGCGGCGGGCCGTGGCTCTTCCGGTGGCGGCACGAACAGCTTCGGCTTGGGCGGCGCTTCCACGTGCGGCGGCTCCACGTTGGGCGCATGAAAAGCCAGCAGATTAGGAGAACGCAGATCCTGTTGAAGCTGCAGCTTGGGCGCCGGTTGCCAGATGAACTGCCGGGCGCGCGGCGCTGTCTCCGAGCCGGCCACGATCTCCTGAGATGCGATCTTCACTTCCGCGCGCGGCCTGCGGGAGGCCGTTGGCGTATCGGCCGGTGAGACATCCGGCAGCTTCCGGCGAAAGTCGTACCAGACCAGCTTGCTTTCGTGTCGCGCGATGGTCAGGCGGTAAAGCGATTCGGGTTTCTCGCGTACCGGCCCGGAGGCCACCCAGGTGAAGATGGCTCCGTGGACGAGCAGCGAAACTACGAAAGCGGCTGGCCTGCGTATTGCAAACATGCTGCCTCAGAGGCCGGCGGGATTGCCGCCGAATCCGTTGCGAGGGGCTACCTGGCGCACGTGCGCGATGTGCCGCTGCCGCGGAATGTACTGCGAGAGAAATTCATTCAACTCCCGCAGGCGCTGCGTCTCTGAGCGGGTACGCAGCAGCATGTTCAGAAAATCCACGTCTTGAATTCCTTGTGCCAGTTGGAAGCTGAGCTGCGGATCTTCCAGATCCGGCTCGCAGAGCGAAGGCTGCAAGGCATTGGATTCGACCAGCCTCTTATATTGCGTCAAGGCCATATGCTGGGCTTCAGGGGGCGCCGGCTCGCCATCGTCATCGTCGAAAAATTGCACTTCGCCGCGCAGATAATCCTTCTCCTCGTTCAGCATGGTCACTTCGAAGCGTCGGCGTCCGAGGGTGAGGATATCCATTTTGCCGTCCGGATAAGCTTGGATCACCTTCTCCACAATCACGGTGCATCCCGCATTGACGATGCCGTCATCTTTGGCCAGCACGATGCCGAATTCGGAGTTATCGCGCAGCGCGTCTCCAACCATTTCCTTGTAACGATCCTCGAAGATGTGTAACGGGAGGTGGGTACGCGGGAATACCACCACCTGCAATGGAAACAGCGGGAGCAGCCGCGAGGACATGGTACTATTATTGCGTTTCGAGCCTGTTACGGCAATCCTCTGATTCATGGAAATCGACGGCAAAGTGGTATTGATCACCGGAGCTTCGGCTGGCATCGGCGCGGCGTGTGCCGGCGTCTTCCGGAAACGAGGCGCGCGGCTTTCGCTGCTGGCCCGCTCCGAAGAAAAGCTAAGAGCGGGTGAGCCCGATGCGCTGGTCACCGCGGGGGATGTGACGTTGCCCGAAGCGCGCCAGTCGGCCTTCGATCGCACTCTCGAGCGTTTTGGAGCTGTGGATATACTCATCAACAACGCCGGCCGGGGCCTCTACGCTCCTGCCTGGGACACCCCGATCGAGGATGCGCGGCGCCTGTTCGAGTTGAATTTTTTTGCGCCGCTGGCGATGGTGCAACTGGTGGCGCCGCAGATGCGCAAGCGCGGCGCGGGAGTGGTAGTCAACATATCGTCGGTGGCCGGCAAAGTGACGCTGCCCTGGTTCACGCTCTACTCCGCCTCCAAATACGCGCTGGGCTCGCTGACGGATGGGCTGCGCATGGAGCTGGCCCGGGATGGCGTTCATACCATGACCGTCTGCCCGGGATATGTGCGAACCGATTTTCAGCAGCACGCGTTGGGAGGTGGCCCGCCACCTAAAATTGCGCGGAGCAAACGATTTGCCATCACGGCCGAACAGTGCGCCGAGGCCATCGCGCGCGGGGTAGAGCGCGGTGCGCGCACCGTCATGGCGCCCAAAGCGGGCTGGCTGCTGGTGCTTGCTGCGCGGCTGTTTCCCTCCCTGGTGGACGCACAGCTTGCCGCCATTCTGCACGACGTATGATCCTGAAGCTCAAGCGCACGCCCGGCATTTACCTGGTCGGATTCATGGCATCCGGCAAGAGCACCATCGGCCGCCTGCTCGCAGACCGCATTGGCTGGCATTTTGCCGACCTGGATGACGAGATCGAAGCGGAGCGGCGTATACCCATCTGGCGGATCTTCGAAGCCGAGGGCGAAGCGGAGTTCCGGCGCATCGAACACGCTGCCATGCTGGCGCGGGTGAGAGCCATCGAGCGCGGCGTGCCCACGGTGATGGCGTTGGGCGGCGGCGCTTTCGTGCAGCCGGAAAATTACGCGTTAGTCGAGAACAACGGCATCACCATCTGGCTGGATTGCCCTTTCGAGGTGGTGAAGAAGCGCGTGGGATTCACTTCACACCGTCCACTGGCGCGCGATCCCGAGAGCTTTGCGCGGCTCTATGAAGCGCGCCGCCAAGGATACGCGCGGGCCGATTACCGGATTCCCATCGCCGACGACGATCCGGCGGTTACGGTGGAAGCCGTGCTGGGCCTTCCGTTATTCAAATGAAGCTGGAACCCAGGCTACGCAAGCAGGCGCTGGCTATTTTCAAAGCAGGGCTGCGGGCAGCCGATCCGGGCGCAGCCGTGGCTGCGCGCCTCAAGCTGGAAGACTTCTCGCAATACCGCAATGTCTACGTGGTGGGAGCGGGCAAGGCCGGAGTTTCCATGGCACGCGCCGCCGAACGGGTATTGGGCCGCCGCATTACGCGCGGCTTGCTCAACGTCAAGTATGGCCATACGGGCAGGCTGCGCCGCATCGAGCTGAACGAGTGCGGCCACCCGGTGCCCGACCAGAATGGCGTGGAGGGGGCGCGGCGCATCGCCGAAATAGCTGCCGGCGCGGGTGCCGAAGACCTGGTGCTCTGTCTGATTTCGGGCGGCGCGTCGGCCCTGTTGCCGCTGCCCGCCGATCCTGTGACGCTGGACGAAAAACAGGAAACCACAAAATTGTTGCTGGCCTGCGGCGCCGTGATACACGAGATCAATGCCGTGCGGAAGCACATCTCGCGGATCAAAGGCGGCCAACTGGCGCGCTTGGCCAGTCCGGCGGCGGTGCTTTCGCTGCTGCTTTCCGACGTGATTGGCGACGATCTGGACGTGATCGGCTCCGGTCCCACAGCGCCCGACGCCTCCACGTTTGCGCGCGCCCAAGCGATTCTCGAGAAGTACCGGATCTGGGATCGCGTGCCCTCCTCAGTACGAGAACGCATCGATCGCGGTGTCCATTGCGGTATCCATCGCGGTATCCATCGCGGTATCCATCGCGGTATCCATGGAGACATTCCGGAGACGCCTAAGCCGGACGATCCGGTCTTTGCGCAGGTGCGTAACGTGGTGGTCGGCAGCAACCGGCTGGCGGTGAGCCGGGCAGCCGCAGCCGCCCGCCAATTGGGATTTCGCACGCTGGTGCTATCGACCTTCGTCGAAGGCGAGACACGCGATATCGGGCGCATGCACGCGGCCATCGCCAAGGAAATCGTCGCTTCCGGACGGCCGCTCAAGCCCCCGGCGTGCGTAATCACCGGCGGCGAGACGACCGTGACGCTGCGCGGCGACGGTCTGGGCGGACGTAACCAGGAGTTCGTACTGGCCGCAGCCATCGATATTGCCGGTCTGCCGAACGTAGTGATCTTGAGCGCGGGCACCGACGGCTCCGATGGGCCGACGGACGCCGCCGGCGCCATTGCCGACGGCCGCACGCTGTTGCGCAACCCGTGCGCGGCTGAATTCCTGGCACGCAACGATTCCTATCATTATTTCGAAGGCCTCAGCGACCTGATCGTGACCGGGCCGACGCACACCAACGTGATGGACGTGCGCGTGGTTCTGGTAGGAGAGCAGCCGTGAGCTTCTGGCGCAAAGAGGTGATCGATTTTGCGCTGGACAACGAGACTGCGGCGCACCTACGCGAACAGAAGGAATGGATCGCGCGCGAGCCTGCCAATCCGCAGCCATGGTACAACCTGGCGCAGCTCTATCGCATGCAGTGGAAACCGGACGAAGCCATGGCGCTGCTGCTCGAGGCCGTGCGGCTGGATGAGGCGTTTGCCGCGGCGCACGTCGCCCTCGCTGAGATTTATGCGGTCCGCGAGGACTACTCCGCCGCCTGGAGTCACGCGCGGAAAGCGGAGGAACTCGGCGATTCTCGCGCGGCTGAGATGCTGCGGCGGCACGGCCTGGCCTAGCAGGATTTAGGCAAGAGCCGGGCAGGCAGGCGCGGAGGTGCAGTATCATCGCTCCATGCGACACGCTCTCCTGCTGGCAGCTTTTTCGATCCCATTGGCCGCCGCCGATCTGAAGGTCGATCATGTCACCGCGGCCGGCGCCAGCTTGCAGAAACTCGAGGCCGGCCTCACCGCCGCGGGGATACCGTTTGTCTATGGAGGCCCGCACAGTAACCACGCGACCGAGATGGCAATGGTAAGTTTTCCCGACGGCTCTTACGTGGAGCTGATGGCGCCGCGAGACAACGCCGACCCGCAGGAGCTGGGCCGTAGTCCCTGGTTTAAGTTTCTGAAGGAGGACGCCGGGCCGTGTGCCTGGGCGGTGCGCGAGAAAGATGTAGCGGCGGAGGTCCAGCGTCTCCAGGCGGCCGGCATTGCGGTATCCGCGCCGTCGCGCAATGGCCGCCAGCGTCCGGACGGAGTGCGCCTCGAATGGGAGACGGCGCAGGTGGGCGCGGAGCCCATGGGCACTTTTTTTCCGTTCCTGATCCACGATTTTACCCCGCGCGAGCAGCGCGCCTTTCCCCAGGGTAAGCCGCTCACCAAAGATTTCAGCGGAGTGACCCGGGTGGTGATTGCGGTGCGCAATCTCGATGAAGCCGTGAAGCGCTATCGCCAAGCGTACGGCATACCGCCGCCCATCAAGCAGGTCGACGCGGGTTTCGGCGCGCACCTGGCCTTGCTGGGAGGAACGCCGGTGGTGCTGGCGCAGCCTCTGACGGCGGATTCCTGGCTAGCTGAACGCCTGGAGCATTTTGGTGAAGCGCCCTGCGCGTTCGTACTGGGCGCGCGGCGGCCGGGACGCTACCAGGCGGCTTCGAGGACCCGCTGGTTCGGAGCCGAGCTCGGGTGGCTCGACTCCGAGAAAGTGGGCTGGCGGCTAGGCTTCGAATCCGCCGAACGGTGACGGCTTAGCCGTTATTGGGAGCCGGATGATTTTCCATCCGATGCTGCCGCATGGCGCGCAGGTGCGCGGGAAGCTGGTCAGCCTTGGCGCGCTGTTCCGCCGTAAGCTGGCTGTAGATCTTGGCGAACGCGTCGTGCCGCATCGCTGTCATGCGGCCTTCGAGCGAGCCCTCTTTGGCGCTCAGTTGGTGAATTCGCGCGGTGTCGTCGGCACGCACCGCCTGAAACATTTCCTGCCGGACCTGTTTCAACTGCCGGTGAAGCGGCCGCGCGGACGCACGCGCAGCCTGCAGCTCGGCAGCGAACTGCGCCCTTTGCGCCTCGCTCAGATTCAGGAAACTGGCGATGCGATCACCGCGCTTCTGCCAGCGCTGCGCGGGCTCGTGAGCCGCCGGATTCGGCTGCGTGGAAACCTCCGGAACAGCGGCCAGGAGCATTCCCCCGGCAAGCGCTGGAACTGCTAAAAATCGTAACCAGGTGTTTTTCATGGTGTTACCTCTCTCCACTTTCGAGCTTACAGGGCGTGTGTAAAGCCCGTATGTGCAGAGAGTAAGAGATTGTAAAATCCACGCCTCGCGCTTCTGTACTAGACTACCAACATGCACAAGCAGAGATTCATGACTGGCCTGATTGTCTTTTCCGCTCTCCTGATACCGGCCCTTGCACAGAACAACCCATTCGTCGGCCGATGGGATTTTAACATCGTCACCCCGGAGGGCAAGGGCGCCAGTTGGCTGGGCATCACCGAAAAGGACGGCAAGACGGTGGTGTGGTATCAGCCCACCGGAGGGAATGTCTATAAGGTCAAGGATGTCATGTTGGAAGGGTCGCACCTGACTCTTAATCTGTCTCCCGGAAAAACGTGGGAACTCGATGCCGCCGACGGGAAACTTACCGGAAAGCAAAAGCAGGGCGGCAAGACCGTTGAGCTCACCGGCGTACGTGCGCCGGAACTGAAGCGCGGCGCCCCGAAAGCCTGGACCAGTCCGGAGCCGTTGTTCAACGGCAAGAATCTGGATGGCTGGGAGCCCATCGGCAAGGGCGCCAGCCACTGGATGGTGAAAGACGGCCTGCTGGTGAATGAGTCGCATGGCGCAAACCTGAAGACCAAGCACACCTTCGAGGATTTCAAGGTCCACTACGAAGTGAACTGTCCCGAGGATGGCAATAGCGGCTTCTACCTGCGCGGCCGATACGAAGTCCAGATCGAATATGAACCGCTGACGAGCAATCCCGTGGAGCGCCGGATCGGCTCAGTCTATGGGCGCATCGCACCCAAGCCCGAGCTGCCACGAACGCCGGGCCAATGGGAAACGTTCGATGTCACATTGGTGGGCCGCATGGTGACGGTGGTTCGCAATGGCGTCACCACCATCGACCATAAAGAGATCGAGGGCATCACCGGCGGCGCGCTGGATGCCAATGAGGGCGATGCGGGACCCTTTTACATTCAGGGCGATCACACCGGCGGTCTGCAATTCCGCAACATCACCGTTTCGGTTCCGGAGCGCTAGCGAGGATGACTACTCCAACGCTTTCGCCTGCCGGCCGCGCCCTGCTTGCGCAATTCGACACGCCGACGATTTGCAACGTGATCGAATTGTTCAATGTCCGTCCGCGAACCGCCGGATATATGGACGGCCGCATTCGCGCCTGCTTCCCGGAGATGCCGCCGGTGGTGGGGTATGCGTCGACCGCCACGATTCGTACCGCGTTTGCGCGCGCGGAAGGCTCATCTTACAAGTCGCTCGACGAGCAGGTCGAGGTGTTCGCGTCGCTCCCCGGCCCGCCCATCGTCGTGTTCCAGGATCTGGACGACCCGCCGGCCGCGGCGACTTTCGGCGAGATCATGTGCGCCACCTATCAGGCTTTCGGCGCGGTGGCTCTGATCACCAGCGGCGCAGCACGCGATCTGGACCAGGTACGCCGCCTGGGCTTCCCCGCCTTCAGCGGCAGCGTCATCTGCTCGCACGGCTACAGCCACACGCTTGAAATTCACGGACCGGTGCGTGTGGGAGGAGTTGCGGTACATCCGGGAGATCTGCTGCACGCCGATGCCAATGGGGTGACCACCATTCCTGATGAAATTGCTTCGGAAGTGGCGGGCGCCGCCGGTGAATATGTCGCCGCGGAAGCCGTCATTCTCGATTATTTGAAGGCCGGCGCCCCCGATACCGCGCGGTTTTCTGAAGCCCGGCGAGAGTGTATGCGGCGGATCGCCGCGCTGGGCGAGCGGGTGGCCGGGCGCTTGAGGCGGTAGCGATGGACTTCACGAATAAGGTAATTGTGGTGACCGGCGGCGCGTCCGGCATCGGGCAGGCGGCCGCGCGCGAATTCGCCATGCGCAATGGAGCAGTGGCCATCTTCGATCGCGATCCAGCCGGCCGCGAGACGGCCGTGGCGCTGCGCAGCGAAGGGCGCACCGCGGAATACTTCCACGTCGATCTGGGCGTGGCCGAACAGGTGGAACAGGCGGTGGAGCAGACCGTCGAGTGCATGGGCGGTATCGACGTGCTGGTGAACAATGCCGGCATACAGCGCTATGGCACCGCCGTCACTACCTCCGAACAGGAATGGGACGAACTCTTGAACGCCAACCTGCGGAGCGCATTTCTAGCGTCTAAGTACGCCATCCCCCACATCATACGGCGTGGCGGCGGCTCTATCGTCATTACGGGATCGGTGCAATCCATGACGGCGCAGCGCAATTCGGTGGCGTATGTGGTGAGCAAACACGCCCTGCTGGGGCTGACGAGGTCGATGGCTCTCGATTTTGCCAAAGACAACATCCGGGTGAACTGCGTTTGCCCGGGCGCGATTGACACGCCCCTGATGCGCTGGGCGGCATCGCTCGATGAGGATCCGCAGCGGGTGATCGAAGGAGTCAAAAAGCTTTCCCCTCTCGGCCGCATGGGCAGCTCCGAGGAGATCGCGCGCGTCATTGTCTTTCTGGCGAGCGACCTGGCTTCCTTCGTTACCGGAACCGCTATTGCCGCTGACGGCGGACTGCTGGCGCCCACCGGAGGCATGGCCAGCCAGGAAGCGGGAACGGGCGGCGGGAGGAAATAGCCTGCCGGCCGTTAGTCGACCTTCGAATAGTAATAGGTGTACTTACTGTAGAGCTCGGAGGCGCGCGCGCCGTTCGCCACGATTCCCAATACGTTGTTCTCGCAGAGCGATTGCATGGCGCGGGTCACATTGTCGAACGTGGTGGCCCCGATCTTCACCACCAGGACAGTGCCGTCAGCCATGGTGGAGAGCAGGTTCGCGTCCGCCGAAAACAGCAGCGGCGGCGTGTCGAAGATGGCCCAGGTGAACACTTTCGGCAGTTCTTGAAACAGCGTCTTGCACTGCCTGGTGTTGAGCAGCTCGAGCGGATTTTTAACCGGCGACCCCGCGGGCAGGATATACAGGTTCATCCCGGCGACTTTGCGCAAGGCGCGCGAGAGCGGCGCTTCGCCCATGAGGTAATCGGTCAGGCCCGGCGCGCGGTCCACCTGGAAAAGGTTGTGGATCAGCGGCCGGCGCAGATCGAAGTCTCCCAACAGCACCAGGTTTTCCGAAAGTTGCGATTCGGCCAGGGCCAGGTTCACCGCCGTGAAGGTCTTGCCCTCGGCGGGCGAGGGGCTGGTAATCACCATGGTGTGCAGCGGCTGGAGGGTCTGCAGGTGATTCAACCGGGTACGCAAGGTCCGGAATTCTTCCGCGGGGGTTTCGTGCGTCCGTTGCAGATCGAGCAGGTGAGACTCGGGCGCCGGCTGAAAGGGAACTTCCTGCACGCTCTGCAGGATGCGTGGCTGAATCGCCTCCTGCAAGGTCTGCTCAGCCGCGGCGAGGCGGGCCTTGCCGTTCTCCGGCACTCCGTTCTCCGGCGGCAGCGCCGGAGCCGGGCGCCCCTCCACGGCGCTTTCACCGTCCAAATCTGTGGCTCCGGCCAGTTCGGCCCGACGCAAGGCATCGTGTACTCGGCTCATCTAGTCTCCAGCGGAAAAGCGGCGGGCGCCCTGGGGGCCGGCTCTCTACGCTTTCCCAAAATAGTAGTAATACATGGAACCGCTCATGGCCACAGTTCCTATGATGATGGCGGTCGACCAGGCCAGCCAGAACAGACGGCGCTTGCGCCTCACCAGCAAGGCATTCTCGAGTAACGGAATGCTGCTGAGCACAGCCAGATTGGTGTAGGTGCGCACGTCCTTCAGATTCTTCAAAGACGTGTCTTTCATTTCTTTGATACCCGCCATAAAGATGCCGATGAACAGGCCGACGCCAATACCGATTCCGGTGATCAGCAGGCGGTTAGGCTCGGAGGCCTGCTCGGGCAGAGAGGCCGCATCCAGGATTTCCAGGTTCTCGCCGGCCTTGCGCTCTTCCATATTGGTGGCGGTTTCCGACATTTCCTTCTTCCTGGACATCTCGTCGTAGTTCTGCTTGGCTAACTGGTAGTCGCGCTGCAGCGAAGCGTAGCGCTGCTCGTTGATGGGGCTGGCCTCGATACGCGCCTGATACTGGCCGATCTCACTCTGCAGCTCTTTCTGCCGCCGCACGCGCTCTTCCATCTCCATATTGCGGGTCTGGATCTGCGCGTTGGTGTTGGCGATGTTCTGCTTGATGGACTCGAGCGATTGGGCCACCTGAGGGTTGACCACTCTTTTCGGCTCCGAAGATTTGCTAGCCGCATCGGTCTCGTCCTTTTCGAACGAATCGCGTTCTCTCTTGACCACGCCCAGGCGCGCCTCCAGGCTGCGTATGTCCGGGTGATCTTCCTTGTAGGTCTGGCGCGCGGCCGACAGTTGGGTCTCCAGATCCAGGATAGTCTTGTTCAACTGGATCAGCCGCTCATTTTTGACCGCCTGCGAGCCCGAGTTCTGCTCCAGATTGGAGCCGATGAAAGCCGCCTGGGTCTTCAGGTTCGCCAGATTGGTCTCCAGCATCATCTTCTCCTGGGCAATGCGGCTGATGGCTTCGTTGGCCGTCGATAGCTGTACTTCCAGGGTGTTGACGGCCTGCAGGTTGGATTGCAACTGCTCCGGAAGGCGCCCCGCGTTGGCCAGCTTGAACCTGGTCACTTCGTTATCCAGCCGGGTGAGTTCTTCGAGCGCGCTCTTCAGCCGGTCGTTGAAAAAGCTGGTGGTCATGTTGGACTGGTTACGCTGTACGTTCACCTCCTGCTCGATGAACTTAGTCACCAGGTTGCTCACCACTGACTGCGCCTTGAACCGGTCGGAGTAAGAGAAACTAATCTGAAAGGCGGATGCGAAAGCCGGTTGCTGCTGCTGTTGCGGAGTGGCCGATTCCATGAGGGTAATCTTGATGGCCTTGCGCATCTTTTCGATGGCATCCTCCATGGTGGCGCGCTGGCGCTCCTTCGGATACAGATTGAGAGAGGGGCGCTGGATCATCTCCGAGAGGCTGGTGCGGCTCTGGACCTCCTGCTGCATGGCCGTCAGCCGCTGCGATAGCTGGGTGCTGATGTTGCTTGGCACCAGGCTCTGCGGCAACTGTTGCGGGGTAATGCGCATGACTGCCGTGGAAATGAAGGTATCGGGCCACAGGAAGGCCACCACTACGGCGATCACCAGCCCGGTGAACGTCGGACCGATGATCCAGGAACGATACCGGCGCAGAATCTCGATATAGTCTTCGATATCCGGGGGACGGCGGGAAACGCTCACGTATCCTTGCGACGGTGACATACTGCCTGCAATCTCTCCTTGTTTAAAACTCACTAAACATTTAAACCCACTCAACCGTTTAAAGGCGCGTAAATCGCCTGAAATCGTCCCGTGCAGTTTATGGCACGATGATCTGATCACCGGGCTGCAGCGGGATATTCTGCTCCATATTCTTGCCCTTGCTCACTTCGCGGTAATTAAACTTCAACCGCTCGGTGCCGCGCAGAATGACGATCTTCTTGGTATTGGCAAAGTCACGGAAACCGCCCGCATTCACCAGCGCCTCGAGTACGCTGGTGGGGACGGCCAGCGAGTAAGCGCCCGGCCTATTGATCTCGCCCTGGATGAAGTACTTTTTGCTGTTGACCCGCTCAACCCCAACGGTGACCTCCGGATGGGTCATGACCTTTTGCAGGCCTTGCGCAATGGATTCGCTCAGCCGCGCCGGAGTCAGGCCGGCGGCCTGAACCTCCCCGACCAGGGGAATCGCGATTCTGCCGTCAGGCCGTACCACGAATTGTCCGGAATTGGCCGGCTCGCGCCATACATTAACCGAGATGACGTCTTCCGGGCCGATCACATAAGCCTTCGGATCGATCGGCGCGGCAACCGGTGCTGGTTTACTTGCGGTGGCGGCGCCGGACGCGGCGGCCTGAGGTGCGGCTTGAGGTGTGGAATCCTGCCAGGCGGCCAAGGCGCCACCAGTAAGGCTAAGCAGTCCAGCGACAACAATGGCAGTGCGCATGCTTATTATCAGTTTACAGCAAATAGTTCAGCTACTAACAGTGCCCCACGGCCTTGGGAGGCTTAGCCTGCTTCGTAATTTTAATGGAACCACCGTGGAAGATGGCGTGCGTTCCCGCCTATACGTTCGGAATGGTACGATGCGGGGAAATGAAATTCTATCTGGCAAAGACGGATCCGGAGACCTATTCCATAGATGACCTGGCGCGCGATCGCAAGACCACGTGGGACGGTGTTCGAAATCCACAGGCCTTGAGAGCCATCGCGGAAATGCGGCCTGGAGACCATGTTTTCATCTATCACAGCATGACAAATGCCGCCGTGGTGGGGCTGGCCAAAGTGGCTTCCGAGCCCCGGCCAGACTCTCACGATGCCAAACTGACCGTCGTGGATTTCGAGTTCCTGGCCAATCTGGATCCACCGACTACCCTGCGGGAGATCAAAGAAAGCGGCTTGTTCGCCGACTGGTCGCTGGTCCGCCAAAGCCGCCTGTCCACCATGGCGGCTCCCCAGGTTTTCGTCGACTGGATGCGCAAGCGCTACCCGAAATCCAAGCTTTAGCGCGATTGTGACGCAGAGATGTCTACACTTCCGCATAGTGGCTTCTCCCAAAATCCGAAGGTGGTTGGTCTTTTCGCTTGTAAGTGCAAGAAAAATTTACTAATCTGGAGCCGTATGCTGGCACAAAACGTGCTCATGACGGTAGTCCGGGCACTGCGTAGCCACGCGGGCTAGGGCAGCGGCAGCCATGTTTCAGGAACTCAAGTTTCAGCTCTCCACGGCGATTCTGACTATACTCACACTGGCTGCTGCCGTATCCGCCATTATTAATTTTCAGGGACAGCAGAGGTTCCGGCTGCCGGATGATGGCGTCGTCTGGGTGAACCGCGCCGGGGGCGTCCAGGCCCTGCATGTGGAGCCGGACGGTCCGGGCTCGAAGGCCGGTTTAAAAAACGGCGACACCCTGTTGGGGATCAATGGAGCCACCATCGACAAGGCTACCGATGTTCCCCAGGTGCTGGTCACGGTGGGCGCCTGGAGCAAGCCCTATTACAACATCCGCCGCCACGGCGTGGAGTTCAAGGCGCAGGTTGTGGTGGGCGAAGTTCCCGCGGATCCGGCTGTGTCCTACCAATATCTGGTGGGCGCCGCCTATCTGCTCATAGGCCTGTTCGTCTACTACCGCCGTGGCAGCGCGCACAAGGCACGCCACTTCTATATCCTGTGCCTGGCGTCTTTCATCTTCTGCTGTTTCCATTACACCGGCAAGCTGAACGGCTTCGACAAGGTGATCTACTTCGCCAACGTAGCGGCCGGCCTGTTCGCGCCTGCCGTTTTCCTGCACTTTTGTCTGACTTTCCCGGAGCCGCGGCCGTGGTTCCGGCCGAAGCTGCGGGTGGCGCTTCTGTACCTGCCGGCGGCATTTCTCTTTGCGGCGTGGCTGGCCATCACCTCAGGCACGCTCCGCATGGAGATCTCTCCGGTCGAGCTGCGCTGGATGCTGGATCGCATCTGGCTGGTCTTCGTGGTGCTGCCTTACCTGGCGGGCGGCCTGGTGCTCAGCCTGGATTACCGCAAGGCTGAAGATCCCATCGTGCGGCAGCAGTTGAAGTGGCTGCGCAACGGGACCTTCTGCGGGATTCTGCCGTTTGCCATCTTCTACGTCGTACCGTATACGCTGGGTATGGTCCCCAATGCGTACATGCGCCTGTCGGTGCTGTCGCTGGCCTTCATACCGCTGACCCTGGCTTATGCCATCGCGCGCTACCGGCTCATGGATGTCGACATTCTGTTCCGCCGCGGATACGCCTATACGCTCGCCACGCTGTGCGTGCTGACAGCCTTCTATAGCATCGTCTTTTCGCTTGGCAGCCTGGTGCAGAAGAATTTCAAGGACGTGGGTAACATCGGGCTGATCGTGGTCATGCTGTTCGCCGCTTTCCTGTTCCAGCCCATCCGCAACTGGATTCAGGAGCGGCTGGACAAGCACTTCTACCGCGACCTGTATGACTACCGGCGGACGCTGGTGGAATTCGCCCGTGAGCTGAATTCGGAAACCGACCTGGACGCCATGCTGTCGTCGGTAGGCGAACGGCTGATTCAGACCTTGTCGATCCGGCACATGGCCATGTTTTTGGCCGGGGATCATCCCGGCGAAAAGCCCGAGTTCCACTTGAAGATGGCCATGGGAGCGCGGCGGCGCCCGGTCGATCCGGACGATCCGCTGGACCTGAGTTTCCTGAACTGGGACCTGCCGCAGCCGTACATTTTCTTCGAGCGCACACGGCACCAACTGGACGCGGTCTCGCGCGGCTGGCCGGCTTCGGTACGGCGCACCATCTCCGATCTCGACCTCACTTACTACCTGCCCTGCACCGTGCGGGGACGGACGATCGCTTACCTCGGCGTCAGCCGCACGGAAGACGGCGATTTCCTCTCCACCGTGGATGTCGAGCTGTTGGTGACTATCTGCGGATATGTGGGTATCGCCATTGAGAACGCCACGCTCTACCGCTCGCTGCAGCGCAAAGTCGAGGAGTACGAGCGCCTGAAGGAGTTCAGCGAGAATATTGTCGAGTCCATCAACGTGGGCATCCTGGCAGCCGATCTGGAAGATCGCGTGGAAAGCTGGAACTCGCAGATCGAGAAGCTCAGCGGAATTCCGCGGCAATCCGCGGTGGGGCGCAAACTGTCCGAGCTGTTTCCGGCCGATCTGGCCGACCAGTTTGAACGCGTGCGCGGGGAGACCGGCATTCACCACATTTACAAATTCGTTCTGCAGTCGACCGGGCTATCCGCCATTACCGGCGTGTTGCCGGCCAGTGGCAACGGGCAAGCGAACGGAGCCGGCGGAAACGGCCATGCCGCGCAGGGCCGCTCCACGGTGAATGTGGCGATCGCCCCGCTGGTCTCGAAGGATCTGGAACAGATCGGCCGGCTGATCATCTTCGACGATGTCACCGACCGGGCCGAGCTCGAGCAGCGCCTGGTACAAGCCGACAAGCTCAGCAGCATCGGGCTCCTCGCGGCTGGCGTGGCCCACGAAGTCAACACCCCCCTCGCGGTGATTTCGACTTATGCCCAGATGCTCGCCAAGCAGGTGGCCAACGACGAGCAGAAATCCATACTGCTGGACAAGATCGCCAAGCAGACCTTCCGCGCGAGCGAGATCGTCAATTCGCTGTTGAATTTCTCGCGCACTTCGACGACCTCGTTCGGCGACGTCGATCTGAACAAAGTGATCCGCGAGACCATGTCGCTGCTGGAACACCAGATTCAGAAGGTTGGCGTCGAGGTGAGTCTGGATCTGGCCGCCGGGATGCCGCCGGTGCACGGCAACGCCGGCAAACTGCAGCAGGTCTTCCTGAATCTGTTCCTGAACGCCCGCGACGCAATGGAGAACGGCGGCTTGCTGTCGGTGCGCACGTGGAGCGAAGAATCCGGCGCCCGCATGGATATTTCCGACACAGGCCACGGCATCTCCCCGGAGCACATCCAGCGCATTTATGATCCCTTCTTCACTACCAAAGGAAGCCGCAAAGGAACCGGCCTGGGTCTGGCGGTGACCTACGGGATTATTCAGGAGCACAAGGGATCGATTGAAGTCACCAGCCGCCAGGGCGGTACGCGTTTCCATCTGGAGTTACCCTGGTCCAGGCCGTCTCGCCGCGGCGCCACCCGTGCCGCCGGGGCGCCTGGCTCTGGAATCGATCCGGCCCCCAGAGAACCGGTGAATGCCGCCTGAGATGACCGCGCCCGAATTGTCCGCCTCCACATCCAAAGGTAAAGTTCTGGTAGTGGATGACGAACTCGACATACGCGAGGGCCTGGATACCCTCCTCAGCCTGGAAGGCTATACCGTGGACCTGGCCATCAACGGCTCGGAGGGAGTGCGTAAAATCGAGTCGCGATCTTACGACCTGGTGCTCCTCGATCTGATGATGCCGGATCGCTCCGGCATGGACGTGTTGCGCGACGTGCGCCAGCGCGACCGCGAGACTCCCATCTTCATGATCACCGCGTACGGGTCTGTCGAAGCCGCGGTGGACGCGCTCAAGTTGGGCGCCAACGACTATTTCTCCAAGCCCTGGGACAACGAGAAGCTGCTGATCGAGATCGACCGCATGATCTCCAAGCGGCGCCTCGAATACGAGAATACCCACCTGAAGCGGGCGCTGAAACAGCGTTACAGCTTCCCCAACATCATCGGCAAGAGCGAGCGCATGCTGCGCCTGCTCGACCTGGTGGGGCAGGTGGCCAGCAGCCGCTCCACCATTATGATCACAGGGGAGACGGGCACCGGCAAAGAGCTGATCGCCAAAGCCATCCACGCCAACTCGCCCCGCGCCGACAAGATGTTCGTACCGGTCAACAGCGGCTCACTGCCGGCGGACCTGCTCGAATCCACCTTGTTCGGCCACGTGAAGGGCGCCTTTACCAGCGCCATCCAAACCAAAAAGGGCTACTTCGAGGTCGCCAACCACGGCACCATTTTCTTCGATGAAATCGGCACCATAGGAGCGGAGACGCAGGCCAAGCTGCTGCGCGTGATCCAGGAAAAGGAGTTCATCCCGCTGGGCTCGACCGACCCGGTGCGTGTGGACGTGCGCGTCCTGGCCGCTACCAATGAAGATCTGCGCAAGCGCGTCGACGAAGGGACCTTCCGCGAGGACCTCTATTACCGGCTCAACGTCATCAATATCGCGTTACCGCCGTTGCGCGACCGCAAGGAAGACATCCCCGCCCTGGTCAGCCATTTCTTTACCAAGTACTGCAGGGAAAACGATAAATTTCTGGATGCGCAGGCCAACTCCACGCTCTACTTCGTGCCCGAAGTTCTGCAAATTCTGATGGAGCACAGTTGGCCGGGCAATGTGCGCGAGTTGGAGAATGCCGTCGAGCGGGCGGTGGTGCTGGCTTCCGAGCCGGCCGTACCGGTCGACGTGCTCCCCGATCACCTGCTGCAGGCAAGTGGAATACGTTTACGGCGGGGCGACGGGGGGCCGCTGCCGGCCGACGCCTCCCTGTTCGAAATCGTCGCTGATTTCGAGCGGCGCGTCATACTCGAGCGTCTGGAGCAATTCAACGGCAGCCAGACTGAGGCGGCCGCCAGCCTGCACGTGCCTCTCTCGACGCTCAATCAGAAGATCAAGCGTCTGGATATCAAGATTCCCAGGAAATCGGAATGAAAGGTGTGCGGCAGATGTCAGATTACGGCAGATTGCATAATCTGCCGTGGTGCGGTATACTTTCTGCATGGCACTCGAAACGCATCCCATGGAAACTTACGCCGCTCGCCTGGAAAAGTCCGGCCGTATCCTGATTCCGGCTGCCGTGCGGCGCAAGCTCGGCCTTTCGGAAGGTTCGCAGGTGCTGGTCAGAGTTGCTGCATCGGGCGCTCTGGAAGTTACCTCTCGATCCCAGGTCCTCGCCCGTGTGCGGACGGAGGTCCGCAAGTACGTACCGGCTGGCGTGGATCTGGTTGAGGAATTGATCAAGGATCGGCGGGCAGAGGCGGAGCGTGAGTGAAAGAGCAGTTTGTGCTGGATGCCTCTGCCCTCCTCAGCATCCTGCAGGGTGAGCCCGGCCAGGAGCGCGTGAACCGGATTCTCGACCGCGCCCGCATCCATGCCATCAATGTCGCGGAAGTGATCGGACGACTGGTGCGCGTGGGGATGCCGGCTGACCGCGCCTCAGCCGCGCTCCACGATTTGCACCTGGACATCGATGAGAATTTTGGGACCGCGCAAGCCGAGTTCTGCGGAGCGCTGCTCGGAACCCGCCGTGATCTGGGACTGTCGCTGGGCGACTGCATCTGCATCACCATGGCAGCCTGGCTGGGAGCAGTTGCAGTTACGGCAGACCGCCAGTGGAAGGATCTGGACGGCACCATGTTTCGCAACGAAGCTATCCGTGTTGAGCTAATCCGATGAATGGCCCGCGCCGCTCGATCCGCATCCTGACCATCCTCGCCGTGGCTGCTCTGGCCGCCACCTCCGAAACCAAACGCTCCATTACCGAAACCGATCTCTACGCATTCCGCTGGATCGCCTCACCGCAGATCTCGCCGGACGGCGCCACCATCGTCTATACCCTGGTCACGGTAAATGCCAGGCACGAGGGCTATGATACGGCGCTCTGGGTTATTCCGGCAGCCGGCGGGGCCGCTCGTCCGCTCACTTACGGGCCGCGTGATTCCACCGCGCGCTGGTCGCCCGACGGCAGATCGCTGGTCTTTCTGCGCGCGCCCGAGCCAAAAGAAGGCAAACCACAGCCGGCGCAGGTTTATCTGCTCTCCATGGAGGGCGGCGAAGCACATGCCTTGACGGACATCCCCAAAGGCGCCTCGGGTCCTGTATGGGCGCCTGACGGAAAGTCCCTCGCGTTCTCGTCCACCACTCTTCCAAAGGACTTCGACAAGCAGCCCGACCACAAGCCCGATAACAAGCCCGATAACAAGAATGACGAGCCGGAAAGCGACGTGCGCGTAATCGTCCGAGCGGACTATCGCGCCAATGGCGAAGGTTATCTCGATCCTGCCCGGCCCAGTCACATCTGGACCGTGGCCGTCCCGGAAATTGCGGCGGCTCCGGGGAAACCGAAACAACTGACCACGGGCGAGTTCAGCGAGCAAGGCATCACCTGGTCGCGCGACGGATCCCGGATCTACTTCACCTCCAATCGCGAGCGCGAACCTTATTATCAGCCGCCGCACGATGAGATTTACGTGGTGAGCGCGGCCGAAGGGAGCATTCGAAAGGTCGCCGGGATCGATGGGCCCATAGGCGCCATTTCCCTCAGCCCCGATGGCGGCCACATCGCTTTCGAAGGCTCGATCAATGCTGGGGATAACTTAGCCCAACGCTCCTACAGCCAGCCGGACCTTTTCATTACGGCCGTCGAGCCAGGCTCGATTCCCCGAAATCTGACCGGCGCGTACGACTTCGATATCGGCGGCGGCGTAGGCGGCGATCAGGCCCCTCCGCGTGGCTCCGCACCCTCGAAACCTTACTGGAGCGCCAATGGGGACGGCATCTTCGTCACCTCCGCCGAACAGGGCCGCGCGAATCTGGAGCGCATCGACGTCGAGACCGGTAAGGTCATGCCAGTCACGACCGGCGATCACAACCTTTTCTCTTATAGCGCCACGCCGGACGGAGCGAAGGCCGCCGTTCTGCTATCGACTCCCACCAATATCGGCGATCTTTTCGTGTTAGATGGCGCCACCGGCCGCTTGCGGCAGCTTACCCACGTGAATGAAGACCTGTTTTCCAAGCTCAATATTACACCGCCCGAGACCATCTGGTACAAGAGCTTCGACGGCAGGCGCATACAGGCCTGGGTCCAGCGGCCGACCGATTTTCAGGAGGGCAAGAAATATCCGCTCATCCTGGACATACACGGCGGTCCGCACGCCGCCTACGGCTATACCTTCGACCACGAATTTCAATGGATGGCGGCCAAGGGCTACGTCGTGCTTTATCCGAACCCGCGCGGCAGCACCTCTTACGGCCAGGAGTTCGGCAATATCATCCAGTATCACTATCCCGGCGACGATTTCAAGGACCTGATGGCCGGCGTTGACGAACTGATCGCGCGGGGCTGGGTGGATCCGGCGAAGCTGGGCGTCACCGGAGGCAGCGGCGGCGGAGTCCTGACCAACTGGACCATAGGCCATACCGATCGCTTCAAGGCCGCCGTCTCCCAGCGCTCCATCGCCGACTGGCGCGACTTCTGGTATACCGCCGACTTCACTCTTTTTACGCCGTTCTGGTTTCGCGGCGCGCCGTGGGAGCAGGAGGCCGATTTCAAAGAACGCTCGCCCATCACCTATGTGGAGAAAATCGTCACGCCCCTGATGCTCATCGAGGGCGAAGCCGACTTCCGCACTCCGCCCGGCGCCGGCGGCGAGCAGATGTTTCGCGCGTTGAAGTATCTGAAGAAGCCCGTGGTGATGGTGCGATTTCCCGGTGAAACGCACGAGTTATCGCGCTCCGGCAAACCGGTCCATCGCGTGGAACGTCTCGAGCACATCGTAGCCTGGTTCGACAAATACCTTGAAGGCGCCGAGATCCACACCTACGACGTGAATTAGCCAGGCCGATTTGGCGTCGCTTCGCCTCCATCAACATTTCACATTCGACTACAAAGGTTGGAGTGCAGCCAAGGCCGCCCGGCCGGTGGTTGGTTATAGTGATTCTAGCTGCGTAGCTCGAGACGACTTACCTGAAATTCTCCACCATCCACAGGTCGCTCTCGGCACGGTCAATCTGCGTAAATAGCAGCGAACGCCCATCCGGAGACGCGGCCAGTCCGATGTAGACCGGTTTGGTAGTGGTAAAGATCGTTTTCACTGCGCCCGTAGCAAAGCTGAGGAACTCTATTGGCGCACCTTCGGGACCGTTGGATACGATCAAAGGTCCGGCACGGCCAGTCCACGGAATAAAGTAAATGCCTCGGTCCGTGACAGTAAAATTGTTGCCGAACAGGACCCGGGGCAATACCGGGGTCTCGGCTCCGCCTTTCATGGGTACTTTCCACAGACTGCTGGATAAGTCGCTGGACTTGGTGTAATAGACAAACTTGCGATCCACGGACTCCATCGCCGCTGCGCCGCCTGTATGGCTGACCTGGATGGCATTCCCGCCCTCGACCGGTGCCTTCCACAATTGCCGCGCTCCGGCGCGAACCCAGCTAAAGTAGATCCATTTTCCATCACGACTCCATCGCGGGTTCCCGCAGCTCGAACACTGCGGGAGGAGGCGTGGCGTCCCCCCTTGCGCACTGACGATATACAAGGCACTGGCAGATTTGTTTTCATGCCGTGCCGTGAAGAGGATCTGCTTACCATCCGGCGACCAATGTGGATCGTGCCCAAAGGAGGTCAGTTGCACGGGGTTCGAACCGTCCCGCTCACAGATCCAGATGGCATAATCTCCGGAACGGTTTGACTGGAAAGCGACCTTTTTTCCATCTGGCGAGAAATCCGGCGTCAGTTCAAACCGGGTCGAGGAGATGAGGGCGGCGGCGCTAGGGGCTTCGCCCGCCTTCTCGGGCAGGCGTAGCTCCCAAATATTGAGATCCTCCGCGGCCTGCGTATACGCCAGGCGCCGCCCGTCCCGGGAAACGGTGGCATCATCGGCGAGTTCCCCGATCGACGACAGCCGCTCAGGTTGGGGTGGCCGTGCGAAGGCCGCAACTCGGGGAACGGAGATCTTCCACAGGGTCGGGGAATATGGACTGCCCCGGTCGGAAGAGAAAATGATGCTTTGGCCATCGGGAGTCCATACCGGGTTGGTTACGACCTCGTTACCGGACGTTATCTGCCTCGGCTGCCCGATCGGAGACAGATTCTCCGAGACATCCACAACGAAAAGCCTACTCTGGGTGGGGCTTAATGCCCTGATGAAGGCTAGCGTGCGGCCGTCGGGGGACAACGCCGGGCCGCAATCTCCCGCGGACTCGGCCGCCGGGAACACCAGAGCTCGAGTTTCACCCGTTTCAACGGAAATAGCAAAGAGGTTGAATGGGTCCGACGGTGACTTGCTTCCGGTAGCCACCAGCCATTTGCCATTCGGCGACCAGCAAACTTCGCGGTTCAGCGGCATGAACCGAAAGTGTTGCTCGCCCGTGTAGGGCCATTCGGCCAGAGTTCGTTCCGGGCCACCGGCGAGATATGATTTCACGATGATCTGACTGGTACCACGCGGAAAGACCCGGCGGAATGCTATCTGGCGGTTATCGGGAGACCATACCGGGCTAACGTCGGGGGCGGGGTCGTCGGTGAGCCGATACTTCGTACCGGATGCGATCTGCATGACGTAGATATCCACGTTCTTCCGCTTGTCGCCGTCCCAGGCGAATGCCAGCAGTTCGCCATCCGGAGAAAATGCCGGATGAAACTCCGCCCCTGGAAAACTTGTGAGGGGGAACTTTTTCCAGGGAGCCGAGACAGGCCTGATGGTGCTTCGCCAAAGGACGACACCGGCTCCGATCAGTAACGCCAGCCCAACCAAGGCGAACGACCCGCGGAGACGCGGCCTTAGCCTGCTGGTTACCCGCGACATCACGGAATCTTTCTCAAGATCCTGGGCCACCTCGGCGGGGCTGCTGAAGCGCCGCTCCGGATCGCGCTCCAAACAGCGTTGAATCACGGCCTCCCAGACAGGGCTCAGTTCCGGCCGCAGGCTGTGCGGCGAAGGCACCGTGCCATGTACGCGCATCAGGGCCGATCCAAACGGAGTTTCTGCGTGGAAGGGAAGCTTACCCGTGACCATCTCGTACAATACGAGGCCTAAGGAATAGATGTCGCTGCGGAAGCTAGTCTCCCCTCTCTCCAACTGTTCCGGCGCCATATAGTCCAATGTCCCGACCAACTGTCCGGAGGCCTGCCCGGAGTCGGTTTGCGGGTGAGTTCCGGGGTCTGGTCCGGGACTGCGCGCCAGCCCGAAGTCGGTAATCACAGCCCGCTGGCCTCCGTCCCGGCCGGGAACCAACATGACATTTCCGGTCTTGAAATCCCGGTGAATGATGCCACACTGATGGGCCGCCTCCAGTCCGGACGCCATCTGCCGTGCCAGCGCCAGGGCCTCGTCGAGCGGCATCAGGCCGCCTCGTGCCAGTCGCGCCGCCAAAGTCTCGCCCTGCAACAATTCCATGGTGAGAAAGGCGGTGGGGGCCTCCGAATCCGTGTGGTGCATTTCCAGATCGAAAATCCGGCAGACGTTGGGGTTGGTGATGCGGCGTGCCAGTTGAATCTCGTGCCGGAAGCGGCTAATGGTGGGTGGATCGGCCGCAATCTCGCGACGGATGGTTTTCAGCGCCACCCTTTCGCTCAGCAGCGTATCCTCGGCCTCATAGACCTCGCCCATGCCGCCACGCCCGAGCAAACGCACGATGCGGAACCGGCCGCCCGCCAGGTCGCCTTCGACGAAGGATTGCGTGGCAGCTTGGGCGGGGCCAACCCGCGGAAAATCGCTGGTGCGCGCCTCTTTCTCGATCAGCTTGCGCACTTGGGCGATCAGATCCGGCTCGTCCGGGCATTCCTTTTGCAAAAAGGCTTCCCGTTCCTGTGGCGACAAACTAGCCGCCCCGTTGAAAAGAGACTTGATTCGTCGCCAACGCTCCGCCGTCATAACGAAATGCCTCTACACGGGTATGAAATCGGACGCGAACAAGATTATACGATAGAGCCCCTTTCATCAAAAATCAACTCCTAAGCCTGTGGCAGAAGTGGCAACACAGCGCTTACTGTGCGCGGCTCGGTAGATTCATTGGGTTCTACTGAACCGCTACGGTGACCGTGTTCAACCCCGCGACGCCTCCCGCCGAGACGACTACGGGCACGGCCGCCCCGGACGTAATGCCGGCGGGTATCTGTGCGTTGATCTGCATGACTCCGGCCACCAGTCCCGGAGCCGCGCCCTGGTAAGTGACACTCGCCACCTGGCCCCCGATGGTTACCGAAACGGCGGCCTGCGACAGCGGCAGGTTGGTGGTGGGGATGATCGAGCCATCCGCCACTGCGCGGTTCAGCACACCCGTGCCGGTGGCATAAATGGCGATGTCCGACCCACGTGCCGCCGGGTGAGCGGCTGAGTTGACCGACAGGTCGCTGTTCAGTATGGCGCCCTGGCCGGACCCGGAGGCTGTGCTGGTGAACACAGCAGGCGCCGCGGCCGCGACCGCCAGGGATACGCTGTATGTCCGCCCGCCGGTTGCGGTCACCTCCAACAGCGTGGTGGAACTCCCGCTGAGTGCGAAGGGCACGATGGCGTTGATCTGGTCCGCCCCGGCGTAGAGCAGCGGCGCGGCAATGCCGTCGAAAGTAACGGTGGTGCCACCCAGCGAGGTGGCCACGTTCCCTTGCGCATTCAGCGTGAGCTGCTGCGGCGTGGCTGGTCCAATGCCGTTGCCGAAGATGGTGACCAGTTCCCCTGGCGCGACGGTCAGGCTACTGAAGCTCGCGGCGTTCACCGCGGCGGTAATGCCGGCCACCGGTAAAACCCCATATGCCACCACCTGGCGGGCGTCGGTCGGCACGTACACTTTGCCGTTGACCACCGTGGGATTGGCGAACTTGGTGAAGTCACCCAGAGTGTCCCGCGCGCTGTTCAGATTGCTGTTCCACAGCTCATGGCTGACGTTGCCGGCGTCCAGCGCATGCAGAATGCCCGGCGTCGGAAAGGTTCCACTGGTCTCCGCCGTCAGCCAAAGGATGGCGCTGCCCGGTGCGAATCCGTTGGACGATACCGTCATCCCGGCAAACGGATATAGCTGCTGGATAGAGCCGTTGAAGGCTACCGCGGTGGTGTTGAAGACGCCGTTCTGCATCTGGAATGCACGCAGCACGTCCTGATATCCCCAGATGTACAGAAGCGGGCCGTCGGGACGGTTCCACAGCGCCGTGTTGTAGATGGCGAACTTGCCGGCCGGAACCGCCTGGAACGTCTGCAGCGCCTGCGTATTCCCGGAGAGCTCGTGGCCCATGTTGGTTCGATCCATCAATGCCACCAGGCCCGCTTTGCCCCCGGCGATGAGCATGTTGCTTCCGGGAACCAGCACAGGTCCGTTCGATCCGAAATCCGCGTCGTCGTCGGTCCAGTCGGCATACTGGGAAGGGGTGAACCAATCCGCCACTTGCAGCGTGGAGGTCAGGTGCAGCACGCTCTCGCCCCAGGCCGTCGCGCCATCGTAGCTGCCGTTGCCGGTGGAGAGATAGATCTCGCCATTCGGATCGGCTGCCAGGCCCCGCCCGCCTTGCCATACGGCCACTCCGGCCCCCGACGGGGTGGTGCAGAAAACGGCGGTCTGCTGTGGGAGGTCCGACGCATTATATGCCATGATCCAGCCGTGCCACGGCACAAAATCGCCGTGCGAGCCAAAGGCGACGTAGACCGCACCGTTGGCGAGCAACAACCCGGGCCTTTGAATGTGCTCATTGGGATCGAAGGGAAGCTGTCCGGTGTCCGGGTCCGTGGTGCCGCCCCACCCGTTCCCGGTGACGGTCGCCTCGATCTCCACAGGCCCGTTGAGCTTCTCGCTTCCCGTGGTGAGATCGAGCGCATGAAGGTAAAACGCCACCGTCCCGCTCTGCTGAATTTCGCTCACCACGTAAATGGTGCCGCCCGTGCGATCAATGACCGGCGTGCTCAGGATGCCGATCTCATGCTGGATATCTCCGTAGACCGCCCCGGCCGAATCCACGATGCTGAGCGGATTGACCGACGTGCCCAGGTTCACCTGCCATAGCTGCCCGGTGCCGCTGGCTGCATCGGCGTCGAAAGCATAGATGCTATTGTGCATCGTGGCTACATACAGCACGTTCAATGTGCCCTTTCCGGGCATGTTGAAGGCATGCAGATAAAGCGGCTGCGCGTAAACCTGCCCGTCCACGGGAAAGACGTGGAGCAAACCGAACTGATTGACATTCACATCGAGGGTATTGAGGATCCCCTCGCTCAGGTTGGCGTTGGTACGATTGTTATCGTAATTCGCCGTCAGCACATCCACCTGCGCGCGGGCGGCGCTCAGAAATACCGCAAGCAGGCCAAGCGAACACATCCATTTTGTCATCGTTCCGTAAGAGACGGCGAACATTCGTGGGAGGATACCTTTCCGGGTCAAAGTTTGTCCAGTTGACAGTGACAAAGCAGTCTATAGAATCGCGTCTTCGTTGCCGGCGGTAATGCCGGGCAGAAACGCCACCGGGTCAGCCGCGCGTGTGCGCATCTCGTAATGCCCGATCGACACAACGGCGCTGTTCCCATCGCTCCGCAGTACCCACCCGTAGATGACCATTTTCAGGCGGCAGGTGGCGTCCAAAAGGACCGGCCAATCCACCGCGACCTTTACTTTATCGCCCCGGCACAAGGGCACGCCGGTGGTGAACCGGAGAGCGCTGCTGCTCATGTCGAGCGTCTTGCCCATGCCCGTGTCCACAAGTTTCGCTCCGCGGACGCGTTCGTAACGGACGTCTTGTTCGATGGCGAAGCGGCGTTTCAATCGGCGGTTCTGCTGCAGTTCTGTCGATGGCGGCATCGAATGCTCGGGATTGATTATATCCGGGCATAAGGATCTTGTAAAGTTTCGCCGGTTATCTTAGACCGCGTCCGATACGCTGGCCAAGTTGAAATCGGTGGCGATAATCGCCGGAACGATGGACGATCCAGCTTCGGCGCCCTGGCTGCGCAGCGGCTGAGTCAACTTGGTGGTGTTCTGCAGGACACGCACAGGGCTCTCGTTCCAGCGGAAGTTGTTCACCGGATCGGTCACTTTGCCCTTCTCCACCAAAAATACGCCGTCGCGCGTCAGCCCCGTGACCTGAAGCGTCTGTGGCTGCAGGACGCGTATGTACCAGAAGCGCGTGATCAGCAGGCCCCGGTCGGTCGAACGGATCAGGTCGTCGAGCGTGTTGTCCTGGCCGTCGAGCACCAGGTTGCCCGGCGATGGCGTCGGATCTTTGCCGGCCTTGCTGGCCCAGAAGCGGTCGTAATAAAAATTCTTCACTACGCCTTTCTCGATCCACGCCATACGCTGATTGGGCAGCAGGGACGGCCCCCACGGCGCGGTGGCCAGCCGGGTATCCAGCGGATCGCTGCGCAGGGTGATGTGTTCGGGGAACATCTTCTCGCCGAGATGCGTGCCACCCCCCTGTTTGCTCAGGAACGATTGCCCTTGCTCGGCATCGCGGGCGCCGAAGTTGGATCCCAGATATCCGACGATATCGCTGACCGCGGCCGGCTCCAAAATCACGGTATATTTCCCCGGCGCGAGCTTCTTCTGGGTTCCCGCGCCACGCAGGCACTTCTCGGTCGAAATCCGTCCAGCGGTCTCGCCATTGACATCCTTGAGCGAAACGGAAGTCTGCGAGGCCCAACCCGAACTGCTTCCGCCCGCATTGCGCATGGTATTGGTCAGGCTCGAATCCGTGTAGGTGTGATAGCCGAACAGGCCGGCCCGGTTGCCCACCGCCACGGCATTCGCCGAGCGCTGTATATAGCCGGCTGCCGTGAGCTTATTTTCGCGGGCGCTCTCGATCACCGCTTTGACGTGCGGGATCATCACGTCGCCCCGCGCGGAGCCGGTAAACGGATCGAAGTTAGCCAGCACCAGATATTTTTGCGGTCCGAGCGCGGGCATGTCTTCGGGATTAGGCTTGGAGATGCGGGCTAAAGCCTCGGCCTGCTCCACCCCCCGCTTAAGCGCCTCGTCGCTGAGTTCGGTCACCACCGCATTGCCCTCGCGCTTATCGTCGGTCACGCTGCTGATGGAGACTTGCTGGGTGATGCGATAACCCGAGGTGGTAATGCCGTTATTGGCAAAGCGGATGAAAGCGTCTTCGGTCCAGTTTACATCCGCCTCGCATTGCGGCAGCTTCGAGTAGCTGATGACTTTGTCGATCAGGTTTTTGGCGTCCGTCTGGCTCAGCATGAAGGTCTCCTCTCAGTCAGTCAGTAGCACGTTCACCTGCCGGAACCTGGCGGGCGAGCAACCGTGGCTGACGGCGTTGATCTGCTCCGGCTCGCCTTTACCGTCGAAGAAAGAGCCGAACTGCTGCCAATAGCTCGCGCCGGCGATACCGTCGCAGGAGTGCCAGAAATCCGTGGTCTTCGCCTGGTAAGCCACCCGCGAAATCATGCCCCGCTTCTTGCCGCCTTTGATCTCATAGAAAACATCGCCGCCAAACTGAAAATTGTAACGTTGCTGATCGATGGAGAAACTGCCGTCTCCATCGATCAGCACTCCGTCGTCTATGCCGGCGATCAGGTCGTCGGGAGTGACATCGCGCGGTCCGGGAGCGAGCCACACATTGGGCATGCGCTGGAAAGGCACGCTCGCCCAGGAGTCGGCATAGCAGCAGCCGCGCGACTCGGTCTCTCCAATCAGGTGAGCCTGGTCGCGAATGGTCTGGTAATGTTTGAAGATACCCTTCTCGATGATGGGAAACTTGGTGGTCAGCACCCCGTCGTCGTCGTACTTCACGCTGGCCAGGCCGCCTGCATTGGTGCGATCGCCAAACACATTGATCAACTGGCTGCCCACCTGATAACTTCCCATCTTCTCGGTGGTCATAAAGCTGGTGCCGGCGAAGTTAGCTTCATAGCCCAGGGCCCGGTCGAGTTCGGTCGAGTGGCCGAGTGACTCGTGTATGGTGAGCCATAAATGGGTCGGCAGCAGCACCAGGTCCTTCTTGCCGGGCGTGACCGGCGGCGCGGCCAGGTGCTCGAGCACTTCGGCGCTTATGCGCGGCGCGTTCTCGGAAAGATTGGCGCGGGCGATGGCTTCCCATCCCTCGCTGACCGGCGGAATCGAGTAACTGCGGGTGCGCGAGATATTCTTCTGGAAATCCACGGCGGTGGCCTGCAGGGCCGGGAATACCTGCACCACGTACTGCTGTATGGAAGAGCCGTCGCTGGTAGCCAGATACTTGTCTTCGCCACGGATGGCCAGAAATCCGAAGGCGGCGAACACTTTCGGATCCTTCTTAATAATGGCCGTAGCGTTGTGCATCAGCTCCAGCTTTTCATCCACCTGAACGCCGAAGGGATCCTTTTCGAATGGCGATGTCCACCGGTCGGTATAGGCCTTGGTGGGCGCAAGTTCTACGGGGCTGGCCTGGAGCGCGGAATTGGCCTTGGCCACCACCACCGCCTCGCGCGTGATGCGCGCGATCTCTTCCGGCGTCACCAGCGGCGATGCCGCGAATCCCCACTGCCCGTTGGCGATGACGCGGACGCCGAAGCCGAAGCTCTGCTGATCGGTGATGAAGGGCACCTCGTCGGTCTTGTTGCTGTCGCGCTGGGGCGCCAGACGATATCCGGAAAACTGCTGGCGATAGCGGTTGATGCGGATATCGCAGTAGGTGGCGCCCTGCTTTTTGGCTTCTGCCAGAGCGGCCCCGCCGAGCTTCTCCAGTTCCGGACTGGGCTTCGCGGCGGTATCGGCCGGCGCGCCAAACAATTTGTTGGCATGGTTCACCGCCAGCACGGAAGCTCCCGTCGCGGTAGCCAGGAATGCGCGCCGGGAGAGGGAACGCGGTGTGGTATTCATTGGTTGAACCAGTGTACTACGCTCAACAGGACCGGGTAGCTTAAGGAAGAGACGGAAGGCGGCAGAAATGGCGGAGAACAAGACCAGGCCTACCAGAGAAAATGTGGCGGAATTTATCGATGCCCTCACGGACCCGGCTAGGCGAGCGGATGCCAAGGCACTGATCAAGTTGATGCAAAGCGCGACGGGCGAAAAGCCGAAGATGTGGGGGCCATCGATCGTCGGCTTCGGAAGCTATCACTACAAATACGACAGCGGGCGCGAGGGCGATATGCCGCTAATCGGTTTTTCGCCGCGTAAGGCCGCCACCGTTCTGTATAACATGACCGGGTCTAGCGACTCCGAGGCGCTGCTTGCAAAGCTCGGCAAGCACACCACCGGCAAGGGATGCATTTACATCAAGAGACTTGCCGATGCGGACCCAAAAGTGTTGGAGGCTCTGACCGTCAAATCCGTCGCCGCCATGCGAGCGCGGCAACCGAGCTAAGGATGCCGCTATGGAATTTCCGGATGCGCCGTCATCTATTCTATTTCGCCATTCTTAAAGCGTGGGCAAACCGGTAACATTGTTCGAACAGTTATGCGGCCACGCGATGTCATGCGGCGCTCAATCGTTTGAGACGGAACTCAAAGACGGCTGGCAAAGGGCTACAACTACACCAAGATCCACCGCCGGGCTCCCGCAGAGTCGGACCTGGAACGCCACTTCCAGGTTTCCCCGCCCGCGATTCACCATATGGTCAAGACCCTGGAGCGCAACGGGCTTGGAGACAGAGTCATGAGCAAGGTTTGGCTGATCACCGGTGCCGGGCGCGGGCTGGGGGTGGATATCGCTAAGGCGGCCCTGGCCGCAGGCCAAAAAGTGGTCGCTACCGGCCGCAATACCGAAAAGGTGGCCCTAGCCTTTGACAAATCCGCGGACCTGCTTGTCGTGAAGCTGGATATTAGTAAGCCCGCCGACGCGGAATCGGCTATTAAGGCATCTGTGGACAAGTTTGGCCGCATCGATGTGCTGGTCAACAATGCCGCAAACTTTTATGCGGGTTTTTTCGAAGAGCTGTCGCCGACCAAATGGAACGTCAACTCTCAACCAGCCTTGTCGGCCCGATGAACGTCACCCGCGCGGTCCTGCCCGTGATGCGAAAACAGCGTTCTGGCCTGATAATCACAATCTCCTCAACTGCGGGCCTGATCGGGTTTGAATTCGGAACCGCCTACGCTGCGTCGAAGTTCGGCCTGGAGGGATGGATGCAGTCGCTGCAGGCCGAGATCGAACCGTTTGGTATCGATACCATCACTGTCAATCCGGGCTTCTTTCGCACTGAGCTTCTGACCGAGGAGTCGACAAATTTCGCAGAGCCGACGATCGAGGACTACAACGAGCGCCGAGCGAAGCAAATGGAATTTTGGAAAGGCTACAACGGTCAGCAATCCGGCGACCCCGCCAAGCTTGCACAGGCATGATTACAATTTCGAGCCAGGACAAGCCACCGCGCCGTTTCATTGCAGGCGCAGACGCTGTCGGCACGGCAGAACAGGTGGCAGCAACGCTTCAGCAACAGACCGAAGCCTATCGCGAACTATCCTCTTCACTCGCATACGATAAGCCATAGTAATAGACCGTTGCGCCTGACCGGCCCTCGCTGAGATGGATTATGAAAGACCTCGATATTCTGGGCGGGACCCCAGTCTTCCGCGGCACTCGCATCCCTTTTCAGGCCCTGCTGGACTACTTGGAGGGCGGCGAAACCCTGGACGAATTCATCTACGACTTTCCCACTGTGAGCCGCATCCCGCGGAAGCTCAAGTACAGCCTGCCGGATCAAGAGTGCCAGACCGTCCCCGAAGCAGGCGGGGCACTACCGCGCCGCAATGATCGGGGTGCGTGCGCTTGCGGGTAGCTGCTTGGTCTGTACGGGCGCCCGCGTACTCAGATAATTTCCGTAGCCGACTACCAGCGTCGACGCGACCAACACCGCCACGCTGAGTGCCAGCAGCCTCATGGTGCGGGCTCCTGCGCCCCTCCATTCCTTCAGCGCAAGGCCCCAGAAAGTGCCGAAAATCATGATGCTGGCCATGTGCAGCGTCCAACTCGAAAAGCGATACGTTCCCATCTGCACTTCACCCATGGTGTAGAAGAAGAACTGCGCGTACCAGGTGAAACCTGCGAGTGCCGACAGAAAGTAGTTTGGGAGCACCGAGGCTGCGGGTCCGCGAAAATATTGAGAGGCGGTCTGGTTCCGGATATGCAGAATCGCGCACCACACCACGTTGGTAGTGAAGCCGCCGGCAAGTACGATGATGAGCACGGGCAGGCCCTGCCACAAAGGCGCGGCGCCATGGCGTGCGGCCGCCGCCCGCACCGGCCCGCCCGCGGCCAAGCCGTAAGAAAAACACGCGCTCATAATCCCGCAGAACGTCGCCACCAGCACGCCCTTCTTCAGATCGAACTCCTTGATCACGGCGGTGCGCCGCTCGGGCGCCATATCTTTTTCCTTGGAAATCCCGGCCATGCCCGCAACGGCAATGCCGCAGACGCAGATACCCACGCCGATGAGGATCAAAATTCCGGAAGTCGTTCCCAGGATCTTGGAGGCAAACTCTCCGCTGAAGACAGGCGGCATCAGCGTACCGAACGCGGCACAATAGCCAAGCGCCACGGCCATGCCGAGCGACATGCCCAGATATCGCATGGTGAGGCCGAAGGTCAGCCCGCCGAAACCCCATAGCACTCCGAAGAGGTAGCACCAGATAACGCTCGAAACCGGCACTTCGCGGAGCACCGCCGGCAGATCGTTCACCAGAAGCGACGCGATCAGGTAGGGCGCGACCACCCAACTGAAGATGCCGCCCACCAGCCAGTAAGTCTCCCATGCCCAGCCGCGCACGCCGCGAAACGGAACGTAGAAGCTAGCCGATGCCAGGCCGCCCATCCAGTGAAAGAAAACGCCTAACGCCGGGTTCGGCAACATATCTTCTGGCAGTGTCTCACAAACGCGCCAGTCACGCCTGCGGGAGCACCACGTGGAATTTAGATCCCTTCCCTAACTGGCTCTCCACCGCCACGGTGCCTTGCATCTGCTCGATGACGTGCTTAACAATCGAGAGGCCCAACCCCGTCCCGCCGACCTCGCGCGAGCGGGCTTTGTCCACGCGGTAGAATCGCTCGAAGATACGGGGCAGCTCCTCGGAAGGAATTCCGATTCCGGTGTCCGCGATGGTGACCCGCACCTTGGCGCCGGGCACGCTGCTCGCTTCCACCCAGACTTCACCGCCCGCCCGGTTGAATTTCACCGCATTATCCAGCAGGTTTACGAAAGCCTGCTCCAGCCGGATCTTGTTGCCCATCACTTGCAGGTCCTCGACCGTTCCCCATGCTAATCGGACTTGACGCATCTCGGCTTCGGATTCGACCGTGCGCATGGCGGCCTCCAGGGTTCCGAGTAGCGAGAGCTTGCCCGGCTCTACGGGCGGCCGTCCGGACTCCAGCTCCGACAGCGTCAGCAGGTCGGACGCGATATTGTTCAGCCGTATGGCGTGCGATTGGATGATCTCGACAAACCTGCGGCGGTTGTCGGGATCGTCCAGTGCGCCGTCCAGCAGCGTCTCCGCATAGCCGCGTATGGCCGTCAACGGCGTGCGCAGTTCGTGCGAAACATTAGCCACGAAATCCTTGCGCACGCGCTCCAGCCGTTCGAGATCCGTGATGTCGTGCAGGATGGCCATGGCGCCGTGACTGGGCGAACCGGCCAGCGGCGCGGCCTGTACTTCGAACGACCGTCCATCGGCGCCGGTCAGATGCATGCGGCGTTTCAAAGACTCCCCGGCCGCTACCACGGTTTGCAGCATAGCGAGGAAATCGGGGTCGCGCACCAGGCGGAGCACCGGCAGTCCCGCCGGCACCGGACCCTGAGCTCCGAATGCGCTCGCAAAGGAAGCATTGCAGAAAGTCACGCGGAGCTCCTGGTCGACCGCCAGCACCCCTTCCACCATCCCGGTGAGAATGGCGTCGCGGCGCGCTCCCTCCAGCCGCACCTTGTCCACCAACTCGTTGACTTCCTCCGCTACCCGGCCAAGCGAGTCGGACAAGGCGCCCAGCTCGTCTGACGATTCGATACGCGGCATGCGCGCCGGCGCGCTCACCATGCCTTCCACGGAAACTCTCAGGCGTCCTATGCGCCGCGCAAGCTGGCGCGAGAATAGCAGCGCCCCCCCGGCCGCCAGTAGCGCGACCGCCAAGGTTACCTCGGCAATCCGCCAGCGCATCTGATTCTGCGGGGCGCCAGGGTCCGGCAGAGAAAGCTCCAGCAGGGCCAGCTCAATTCCGGCGAGCAGCAGTGCGCCCCACACAAACCTGTGCAACAGTGAGCGTCGCATCCGGAAAGGAACCCGTACAATCGTAGCAGGTACGGAGGGCCGCATTTGAAAACCAGCCCCTTTGAGTGCGAATATTGCTGAGGAATGGGTTCTACCGATAGGGTGCTTGAGCTCGACTGGCTCAGAGGCCTCGGAGTCCTCATTATGCTGCAAGGCCATCTGTTCAATTCCTTCGCGCAGCCCGGCCTGAACAGTCACCCGCTCTACATCATTTCCCAATTCATCGGCGGCATGCCCGCGCCTGTCTTCCTGTTCCTGGTGGGAGTCACCTTGGCTTTTCGCCTCGACCACGCCGACCGGTCCGGCCTCGGTCCAATCGCCAGATTCCGCTCGGCCCTGGCGCGCGCCGGCTTCCTGGCGATGGTCGCGTTCCTGTTCCGTCTCCAGTTGTGGGTATTCGCTTGGAGCAATCCCTGGCAGGAGATATTTCGCGTGGACATCCTCAACTGCATGGCGTTTGGCGTCGCTGTACTTTCCCCCGTGGCGATGGTTCCACCGGTCAAGAGAATCACGTGGTGCGCGGCGGCTGGCCTCGCGATTGCCGGACTCGCTCCGGTCATCGAAGCGCTCGATTGGTCCGGCGTCCCCTGGATCGTCCGCAATTACATCGTGCCTGACAAAGCATTCTTCACCTTTTTTCCCGACGCCGCTTACATTGCCTTCGGCGTCGCCTTCGGTGGGGTGCTGCGCCAGGCTCCCTCCGCGTCTCGCGACAAGCTCATGGAATGGGCCGCCTGCCTGAGCCTGGCTTTGGTGGTGACTGCCCATTATTTTTCCAACCTGCCTTTTTCTATTTACGCGCACTCCGATTTTTGGCTTGACAGCCCTGGGCTGATTCTCATCCGCCTCGGCATCGTGCTGGTGCTCGCGGCCGCGGGATTTGTCTGGACCAGCCGCCAGCAGCCGGAAGCGCTGGGATTCATGCGGCGGCTGGGCACTCACTCTTTACTCATCTACTGGGTCCACGTTGAGCTTGTCTACGGCCGCTGGTTGTGGTTCCTGAAAGGCCGTCTGACCATCGGGCAATGCTGCGTGGCCAGCCTGTTGCTGATCGCGGCCATGTATGGTCTGGCATATGGGGCGGCCAAATGGAAACTTTTCGCGCGACTCAAACGCCGGTTAACCAGGTTTCAGCCAGTGGTGCACGTTCCGGAGACCACATGAGTTCGATAGCAGCAGCATCCGCCCCCGTACGGCCACCGCATCCCACACGTCTCGACGGCCGCGAGCTGGCCGCGTTTTGCCTGCTAATCGCGGCCTACGTCTCGATACGCCTTTGGAACCTGACCACCTTTTGCCTGGACTCGGATGAGATCTTCAGTTTGCTGTGCGCGCGTTTGGATCCAGGACATCTCTTGCACGCGGTAAGCGTCGACGTGGTGCATCCGCCGCTTTCGTATCTGATGCTGTGGCTATGGATCAGAATCGGCGGCGAGTCACTGGTGTGGATGCGGCTGCTGCCCTTCCTTATCTCGGTCCTGGCGCTGATTCCCGTCTGGATCTTCTTCCGTCAGCTCGAGCTGTCTACGCCCGCAAGGTTTATCGCGCTCGCGCTGCTGGCGATTAACGATTACCAGGTCTTTCACGCTCGCTACGTTCGTATGTATGCATTGTTGTTTCTGCTGAGTCTCGTTTCGATCGCGATATTTAACACATTACTCGCGGAAGCCACAAAGAAGCGCACGACAGCGCTCACAGCGGTCAATCTGCTGCTGGTTTACGCGCACTATTACGGGTGGATGGTGATAGCTGTCGAGGGGTTGTATCTGTTACTGATGGATCGTCGTAAGCTGAAACAGTTCTTACCCGGAACAACGTTGATCGCCATTCTGTTTGCGCCCTGGGCTCTACTGGCCACCCACGCGGCGATCGCGAAGGGAGGGCTGGCGGCAAATCTGGGGTGGATCCGGCATCCGAAATTTGGCGACTTATGGTGGTACTACGCCGGTTGCAACGGGCCGCTATGGCCCGTTCCGGTCACTTCGGCGATGATCCTGGTGGTATTCGGCGTGCTGGCCGCGAGCCTCTGGCGGGTCTTCCGCGCCGCACGGGATCCGCTTCTGCAAAGCAGGGTGCGATTCGCTGCCTTGATGGCCGTTTTCCCCCCCGTAATAACTTACTTGCTCAGTAACATGCTGCGTAACTCCGTCTGGGGCAACCGGCATTTGATTGTCTCCACAGTGCCTTATCTGGCATTGTTGGCGTCCGCGATGATATCGCTTCGTCCTAAGTGGGTGCGAGTGTTAGTCTTGACTGTTTTCGCGGCATGGGGACTGTGGGGAGCTTACCGTGTAACGATGCGTCCCGAGCTGAGAAACAATATGGATGTGCTGACCGGCCAGTTAATCAAGTTGGAGACGCAGCAGGGTCCACGCTCAGGTCCGGTCAGCATTTATTTTCTGGACCCTTATATCTCGTTCTCCATGCGTTATTTTCTGGAATCGCACTATGGCCGCAAATGGAATCTGGTGGAGGCTCCCGATGTTTCCGCCATATCCGGCGATCGTGTGTGGGTAGCCTACAATTACAAATCGTGGCGGCAGGCGCGCCGCCCGCAGGATCTGGTCCGCGCGCTGGGCTACGAAATCGGCCCGGGCGTCTGGTCAGGCGACCACTGGGACCGCATCGCCATTTTTCTGGCCTACCGCGGAAAGAACGTTAATTCGCGAGATCTGGCGAAGAGGCCGAACGGAACTTGAACTTATCGATTTTGAGCGCGCGGATCTTGGACTCCAGGGTGGACGCCGGGATGCGTAGCCGGGCTGCGGCGCCGCGCGGTCCGGCGATCCGTCCCTTGGTCTCAGCAAGCACGGCCTCTATGGATTCCCTTTCATTCTGCCGCAGAACATCCCCCTGCGAACGTGTTTTGGGCGATTCGCCGGCCCCCAGCACGCTCGCGTCGATATGCAATGTGCCGCTCTCCGCCAGAATGACGCTGCGTTCGATTACATTCTGCAACTCCCGTATGTTTCCGGGCCAGTGATAAGCCTGCAGCAGTTCCATGGTCGGCAGGTCGACCCGGGTGACCTTGCGGCCCAGGCGCTCTCCGAAACGGGCCGCGAAGTACTCCACCAGTAGCGGAATGTCGTCGCGGCGCTCGCGCAACGGCGGCACCACCAACGGAAAAATGTTCAGTCGGTAGTACAAGTCGCCGCGGAACTCGCGCTGCTCCACCATAGCCGGCAGATCGCGGCTGGTGGCCGCCACCAGCCGGACATTGACTTTGATGGTATGCGTGCTGCCCAGACGCTCGAATTCCTGCTCCTGCAAAACCCGCAATAGCTTGGGCTGCAATTCAGGCGGAATATCTCCCACTTCATCCAGGAACAAAGTACCCTGATGCGCCAACTCGAATCGCCCGCTCTTGCGCGCGATCGCGCCGGTAAAAGCGCCTTTCTCGTGTCCAAACAATTCGCTTTCGAGCAACCCCAGGGGAATGGCGGCGCAATTCACTTTCACGAAGGTGTGATCGCGGCGCAAGCTCACATTGTGGATGGCGCGGGCGATGAGTTCCTTGCCTGTGCCCGTCTCGCCCAAAATCAGCACGGTCGAATCCGTGGGCGCCACGATAGCCACCTGTTTCAAAACGTTTTTGAGGGCCGCGCTGGAGCCGATAATCTCCTCAAAGTTCTGCCCGCTGCGGATCTCTTCGTTCAGATAGACACGCTCCTCCGCCAGCCGCTGCCTGGATTCGGCCACCTGATAGTAGTCCAGCGCATTATCGGCCGCCAGCGCCACCTGGCTGGCCACTTGACGGAGAAAGTCGACATCGTCCTGGGTGAACGCGCGCTCCGGAAACCGCCCGACATTCAGGGTGCCGAGCCGCCGATCGCGCGCAACCAGCGGAAGAAAACACGCCGACTTCAGTCCCAGGGCCAGCGTGGGATTGATCGCCGGATCGAAGCGCGCGAGCTCTTCGGCATCCAGCACCAGGGCCTTACCCGTTTCCAAAACGATGCCGGCCGGCGTGCCTGCCCGCGGCACGACCAGTTCTTCAGCGAGGGGCTCTTTCAAATCGGAGAAATCCCGCGCATAGATCCGCAGTTTCCCGCCATCCGGTTCCGGCAGGATCACGCTCGTATAATCGCAGCGCATCGCGCGCCGCACGTTGGAAGATACGGCGCGTAACAAGTCCCGCAAGTCCAGATTCGGGGCCAGCGTGTTATTCAGATCCAGCAACAGCCGGAGGCGGTCGCGTTCTTCAGCCAACGCGGCCTGTAATTCGCACGCCTCCTCGTGCGCCAGAACATTGTCCACAGCCACGGCGATCTGGCAGGCAACCTGCCCCAGAAACTCGACATCCGCTTCGGGATATTCGTAAGGACGGGCAAAGCCAAAACCTACCGCGCCCAAACGCCGGTGTGCCGTGGTCAGTGGCAAAAGGCAGCACGACCGGATGCCATTGTCCAGCAAAAACCGGAAGGCCTCCGGGTACCGCGACTCTTCCGCCAGGTTGAAAACCACCAGCGGTTCCTGGGTGCTCCATACCAGCGCGCTGGGCGATTCCTCCATGCGCCTTTCGAGCGGCCATGCGCTTTCGTTGGCGTCATTGCGGGGCGGCCCTTCCAGGATGTGCAGGCGCATGCGCTTGCTGGCGGGGTCGTGCAGCACCAGCCATAGCGAGTCGAAATGGAGTACCAGCGGCAGCCGCTTCACCAGATCCCGGAAAAGCGCGGCCAGATCGCGGTGCGAGGCTACCGCCTGCGACACTTCCAGCAGAGCCTGGTATTGGCGGGGAGCGTCGGCAACCACGCAGAGGGGCCCGTCCATGCATTTGAGTTTATTCTAGAAACAGCCGCTATTCGGAATGCTCCCTTTCGGCGGCCGTGGCCGGCGGACGGCAGGTTTCGCGTTTCACCAACCGGGTCGGGATCAGCACCTCGTGCAACGATAGCCCTTTTGATTCGATCTTGGCGATGGCCATCTTAGCCAGTTGCCGCCCGACCTCTTCCGTGTCGACGTGCACGCTGGTCAGAGAGGGCATGTAGGGAAGCCCTTGCTGATCGTCGAAACCGACCAGGCTGATATCCCGCGGCACCCGCATTCCGTGCCGTCGAATCCCTTCCCACGCACCGTAAGCCACCTCATCGGTTCCCGCGAAAATGGCGGTAACGGGCGCTTTTCGCTCCAGGAGCAACTGCACGCTGTCCAGACCATTCAAAACCCTGTCGTCCGACAGTGCCAGAGTCTGTGCCCTGGGCTGAAGTCCGGCCTCCTTCATGGCCTGCACAAAAGCTTCATAACGTGTCCGGTACCAGGGCAGCGAAGTATCGCCGATATACCAGATGTGCTCATGGCCGAGCTGTATCAGGTACCGTGTCGCTTCGGTTGCGCCGGCGAAGTCGTCAAAGCGTACCTGGTTCACAGGTTCCCGGCGGCGTTTGGTAACGAAGTTATTCGCCAGCAGAACGTAAGGGACGTCGTGTCTTTCGAGAACGACTATGAAATTGTTGTAATTCACACCTGCCAGGACCACACAATCGGCCACTCCGTGGCTCTGCAAGAAGGCGGGCAGAGTTATTTTAGCGGGATTCGCCGTGGGCGAATAGCGGAACCGCGTATACATGACAAAGTATCCGGCTTCTTCACAATATTCCTGGACGCCTTGCAGCACATGGGAGTGGAATGAGTGCAGGAAATCGCGGTTGCTGAGGATAAATGACAACACCGCTGAAGAACTCCTCGCAAAGCTCCTGGCCCTCGCGTTGGGCCGGTAATCCAGCTCCTGTGCCGCGCGCAAGACACGCTCGCGCAATTCACCGTTTACCTCCGGATGATGATTAACCACTCGGGAAACAGTGCCGATGGCTACGCGCGCGCGTCGAGCCACGTCCCTAATCGTTGCGGCCATGCGTCGCCCGGAAAGATTTTTGAGAACTCATGAACCGGTTCACAAGTAATCTAATGTGCGGCACAGTGCCAACGCAAGTCAAGTGTCAATCGGGCCGGGTGATGCCCTTCAGCTTGTCCGTGTTCCTCAGATCCTGGAACGTGCTGAGTTCCCTTTCCGCCGCTTTGAGGTCTTTCCGATTCCTGTAGATTCTGCCGAGCGCGTAATGCGGCTCGGGGTAGGTCGGATCCAACTTGGCCGCCTGCTGCAGTTCCGCGATGGCTTCGTCGTATCGCTCTTTCCTCTCGAGCACCTGTCCCAGGCGCAAATGGGCCACCGGAAAGTGGGGGTCGGTGCCGAGGGAATCCCGTAGATACGCTTCGGCTTCGTCCAACCGGCCCAGCCGAAACAGGAGGGTGCCCAGGTTCATGGAAGGCCAGGGCCAGTGCAATGTTTGTTGCTGGTTGAGTCGAATGGCCTCTTTGTAGGCCTGGATGGCCTCTTCCGTCTGGTTGAGGCCTGCATAGCACAGCCCCAACTGGTCGTACGCTCTCATGAACGCAGGGTCCAGCCGGACGGCCTTTTCGGCTTGCCGGAGAGCCAGTTGCAGGTCCGTCGTTCGATAAGCCAGACGCGACAGCCAATAGGGGTACATGGCATTCGACGGGTTGGATTGCGTGAGCTTTTCGAGTTCCGCGATTGCCAGATTCTTCCGGCTGACGGCGATATACGAAAGGGCCAGCAGAAACCGGCTGCGTTCATTGAGAGGGCCGAGCAGTTCCGCCTTTTTGAGGACCAGCGCCGAGTTCAACTGTCTTCCATCGAGGAACAGGACGTCAGCAAGAACCAGCAGAAGGGACTGTGACTTGGGATTCTTGGCCGCCTCTTCTGCAAGGAGGTTTTCGGCCGCTGTGTAATTGCGTTTCCCGATCGCGTCCGCAAGAGTCGATCGGGTCACTTCGTCCAGGGGTAGCGTCTTCAGCGTCGTGGAAGGCGGAGAAATCGGCGTTAATTCCTGCGCTTCCTGTCCCAGCCCTGCTGCCGCCAGCATCGCCAGCAGCGTCGTCACGCGCACTCCGGCTCTGCACAAGATCCCCTGCATGCGGTGGTTCCAACAATTCTAACGGCCGCCTGCGTTTGGGTCAAGCACCCCGGCGGCGCTATAATGCGCCTCTGGTTGGCTTCCATGCGGCACCGCAATTTTCGATGTCTCGGCGTGATTCTGTGCGCGCTTATCGTGCCGCCGGCCACTGCCTCGCCGCCGGATGCTTCCACCGACGAAGAGCGGCTGGTCCAAATTTCGCAGGCGATCGGGTCCGGGGATCTGCGCGGCGCCAGGAGCGGCCTCGAGGAATTGTTGACGCGCCTCCCAGGGGACCCGCGGATCTACAACCTGCTGGGCGTCATCGACGCGCAGGAGAGCCATTTTACCGCCGCAGAATCGAGTTTCGAGCGGGCTATTCAACTCGCTCCGCGGTTTACCGGCGCCTACCTGAACCTGGGGCGCTTATACCAGGAACATGCCAGCCAAAAAGGGGCGCAAAAAGGGGAAATGGAGAAAGCCCTGAAGGTCTACCGGACGCTTCTGGAGTTCGAGCCCGATCACGTGGAGGCGAACTATCAGGCGGCCTGGCTGTTCAACCGGCTGGGACAGTTCGTCTCCTCCCTGCAGCATCTGGCGCGGCTACCGGCGGATGCGCAGCAGCGGGCGCCCGCGCTGGCGTTGCGCTCGGCCGATAACGCGGCACTGGGGAGGCGCGCCCAGGCCGACGCGGCCATCATCCAGTTGTCAGCCGCCGCCGATCTGACGGAGGCTGATGTACTCCCCATGCTACCGGCGCTCCACGACCATCACGCCGACGATCTGGCCACACGGCTACTCGAGGCACTCGTGCAACGCGGGCTCGCTTCCAAAGTGAGCCTGCAGGCCCTGGCCGGGCTTGAGGAAAAGCAAGGCCGGTTCAAGGAAGCTCGTGAATCGCTGGAGAAAGACCTGCAACTCGAGGCGCCCTCCGTTGCTGTGCTCATCCGGCTCGCCAAACTCGCCTACCAGGCCGGAGATCTCGAAGGAGCGATTGGTTACCTGGCACACGCTCGCGACCTGGAACCGGAAAACGCCTCCATTCATTTCTTCTTCGGAATGGTGTGCATCGATCTGAAGCTACCGCCGGAGGCTAAGCAATCGTTGAAAGAAGCCGTTCGTCTGGATCCCGATAACCCCCTCTACCACTACGCGCTTGGCGCGGTCCTGCTGCAGGAGAAGAACTCCGACGAGGCGATTGCTCACTTCCAGAAATATCGCGACGCCCGACCCGACGATCCACGTGGAAATTTCGCCCTGGGTGTTGCGTATTTCGACGCCTATCAGCTCGAGGCTGCGCGCCAGGAATTGGAGGCGGTAGCGGCCCGGCCAGAGACGCGCGTAGGCGCAAACCTGTACCTCGGACGGCTGGCTGTGCGGGAGGACAACCTGACGGAGGCCGGGGATCGCCTGCGTAAGGCGGTCGAGTCCGCGCCCTCGTCCCCCGAGCCCTACGCCGAACTCGCGCTGGTCCACATTCGCCGGAAAGAATTTGCCATCGCCGAAAGCAACCTGGCCCGAGCCCTCAAAATCGATCCCGATCACTACCGGAGCAACCTCAACCTGCTGCTGCTCTATCAGCGGACAAAAGATTCTCGGGCCGGACAGCAGGCGCGCCGGGTCGAGCAGTTGCAGAAGGCCGGCGAGGAACGGGAGCGGCTGCTGCTGCGCAGTCTCGAGATTCGACCCTACTGAAGACACCTGGCCCAGTGCCCAAGCGCGGTCCGCGCCAGACCGGTTTCCGATGCAAATGAACCAGTTCATGAACGGAAAGAGCGAAACTACGCGTGCGAGCCTTAAAAAACGGTTGACATGGGGACCTTTCCGGTGCAATATCGTAAAAATACATTCTAGTAAATACACATTAGGAGGCGCTTCGATGTTCCGGTCGTGCAGTCGTGTTATCGCTGTCGTCTTTTTTTGCGCCGCCCCGGCAGGCGTCGTGTGGGCGCAAGGCACACGGGCAAGCATCTCGGGAGTCGTTCGGGATCCCACCGGTGCGGCTGTTCCAGCGGCCGAGTTAAGCCTGCGGTCGCTCACTAATTCCGCCGTGGTGAAGGCTACCTCCGGAGCGGACGGCTTCTACGCATTCCCCGACGTTGTCGCGGCCGCATATGACCTCACGGTCGCCGCCAAGGGATTCCACGAATACATCCAGCGGGGCATCTCGGTCAATCTGGATCAGCAGGTACGAATCGACATCTCGCTGGAGCTCGGCGCAACATCCGAAGCCATTGAGGTGACTTCGAACGCCTCGCCCTTGAACTTCGATTCGGCGGTACAGAAGGGGACCATCCAGCCCAATGAACTGGAGCAACTCCCGCTGATTCTCGGCGGCCAGACGCGCACTGCCGTATCCTTTGCGAGACTGCTGCCGGGTGTCACGACAGGGGGCGATGACGACAAGCTTAACTTCAACACCCGCATCAATGGCGGTACCAACGAAACGGATGAGGCCCTGCTGGACGGCGTCTCTATCGTGGATGGTTCTCTCGGCCAGAACGGGATTGAACTTGCTGTGACGGGCCACCCCATGTCGCCGGATGCGATTCAGGAAATCACGCTGTTAACCTCGAATTACGATGCGCAGTACGGCTATACATCCTCGTCGGTGCTGACGGCCATCACCAAATCCGGCACCAATAGCTTTCATGGCACAGCTTACGAATTGCTGCGCAACACCGATTTCAATGCCCGCCCCTTCGGGGTTGCCGCGAGGCCCATAGACAAAGAGAACGACTTTGGCGGAAACTTCGGCGGACCCCTGAAGCTGCCGGGGATTTCCTCGGCCCGGAAGAAAGCCTTTATCTTCGGGAACTACGAGGGCTTCCGGATAAAGGGCGCTTCCAATGCGCCCCGCTATACTGTTCCCACAGCCCAGGAAAGGGCGGGAGACTTCAGCGATTGGCCGGCTCCGATCTATGATCCCTCCACTACCCAGGTAAACCCCAACTACAATTCGAGCCTGCCGATCAGTTCGACTAATCTGCCCGACACGCGCCAGCAGTTCATGGGATGCAATGGCAATCAGCCCAACGTGATCTGCGCGTCGGACCCGCGGCTGGTCAATAGCGCGGCCACCGCCTGGTTGAAGTACCTGCCGATGCCCAACCTGCCCGGAATCATTGACAATTACACGCCGCCGACTCCGGTTAACGGCACAGTGAACGCGGACAGCACGGTGCTGGATCTCAAAGGGGACTTTTACTGGCACGATAACGACCATTTCACCGCCACGGTTCACTATTTCGGATCTTTCGGAAACGGTCAGCATATTTTACCGGTTCAGATCGATAACGATAGCTACCGGGCGCCCAACTACGATTTCGCTAACCGCGGGAGTTGGGACCACATCTTCCGCCCCAACCTGATCAATACTTTCAATATTGGCTATAACGACATTCTATCGGTGTACGCTAACGTGGATAGCGCGTACGGCAGCCTTTTTCCGGCGATTCCCGGGGCGATCAACAGCAGCCTTCCGCCGGTAATCAATTTCCAGAATTACCTGGGCTTTGGCTCGAACGCATCCGGCGCCACCATTCGTCCGGCCCGGCTGCTCAATGACCGGCTCTCCTGGGTGAAGGGTAAGCACACGCTAGGGTTCGGAGGCGAGATACGTTGGCTGCAGGATAAGGAGGCCAGCGCGAGCAACGAGTCAGGCACCTACAATTTCACTGCTTTAAGCACGGGCCTGCGCGGGATCCAGAGCGGCAACGACTTCGCCAGCTTCCTGCTTGGGTACGTGGATAACGCCAGTGTTTATGACCCCACCGTGACCACTCAGTACATCCGGCAAAAGTATTACGCCAGCTATGTAAACGACAGTTGGAAGCTGACCCCTAAGCTCACCCTCAATTTTGGCGTTCGTTGGGATATCTCGACTCCGACGCGGGAGAAATACAATAACTTCTCGTTCGTCGATCCTTATCTTGCGAACCCGGAAGCGGGAGGTCTGCCCGGCTCGCTGGTTTTCGCGGGTAACAAAGCGGGCACCGGCAATTCCGCGAGTTTCGGAAAGCCATACCCTGAGACCACCGATATGCACAACGTTGCGCCGCGCTTTGGATTCGCCTACGCGCTGACCCCCAACACCGTGGTGCGCGGCGGATACGGCGTCTTCTATCAACCATTGACTTACCCGGGGTGGAACTCCGGCGTAAGCGGCGGCCGCGACGGGTTCAACACCAACGTGATACTCAGCCCGACCAATGGCGGCATTACACCTGGAACGCTGTTCAGTCAAGGGTTTACGGATGCACAGTACCAGGCACCGCCGTTTTACAGCCTGGGATTCGACAACGGAAAATATCCCGGCGTGTACCGCGAGTTCAACCAAGGCCATCTCCCCAACTCGCAACAGTGGAACCTGACGGTCGAACACCAATTCACTAAGGAGTTTTATGTCGACGTCGCGTATGTCGCGAATAAGGGGACGCACCTGATATCCGGCATCGATTCGCCGAACGTGTTGAACCCAAGCCTGCTTTCGATGGGCAACAAACTTTACGATACGTTCCAGCCGGGACAGACATCGCTCGACGGGGTGTCGGCCCCATACGCCGGCTGGGTTCAGCAATTGACTAATGGCCAATGCGCGCCAACAGTTGCGCAGGCCCTTCTGCCCTATCCTCAGTTCTGCGGCATCATGACGGCCGCCAACGAGAATCTCGGCTTCTCGTCCTATAATTCGCTGCAGGTGAAAGCCGAAAGGCGCATGTCGAACGGGCTCATGTTCCTGGGTTCGTACACGTGGAGCAAGTTCCTGAGCAGCGGCGCCGACCAGCAGTTCGCCAGCGTTTTCAGTTCCCCGGGACTCATTTCGCCGTATCAGGAGAGCCGCAACAAGGCATTGGACGCCCAGGATGTTCCTCAATCGTTGTCCTTGACGGCCCTGTACGACATTCCCATGGGGAAAGGCCACCGCTTCATGGGACGTTCGGGATTCCTTGGCGACAAGCTCTTCTCGGGCTGGGAAGTGAATGGCATCTTCCGGGCGCAGTCGGGGATTCCATTCTTTATTTACTCGAGCCAATGCAACATTCCAAGCCAGTTCGGAATGGGTTGCTTACCCGGCGTGCTACCGGGCGCCAACCCGTTTGTAACCAGCGTCAGCAGCTACAACCCAAACAATGGCCCTCTGCTGAACAGGGATGCGTTCCAGAACGGTTCGGACGGCGGTGTATTCAGCTTTGATTCCGGGAGTGCCGGCCGTATCACCAACCTCAGGCAGTCTCCATTCACCTCTATGAACTGCGTTCTGCAGAAGAACACGAAAATCACGGAGAAAGTGGGATTCCAGATTCGCGCGGAGTTCTTCAACCTGTTCAACTTGCACTTCTTCACCCAGGGGACCACGTGGGGACAAGGCGCGGCTTTCGTAACCGACTTGGGCAGTCCCCTTTTCGGAACCTGGACCGGCGCAGTGACCACGCCGCGCAACATCCAGTTGGGCGGCAGGGTGAGTTTCTGATGGGCAAACTGCGGCTGTTAATTCCGTTGCTTGCGATTGCCGCCGGCAGCGCTCTGGGACAAACTGAACCTCGCTACCTGGAGGACATCCTCAAAGAGGAGGTCCTCCCTCCGAGTGTCGCGCAGTTCCAACTGCGCCAGTACATCCTGAACAGAGTGGCAAAGCCACCCGCTCCGACGAGTGCTGCGCAATGGACTGCCGAGTCGAAGCGTATCCGCGACCAGATCCTCAATGATGTCGTGTTTCATGGCTGGCCGAAGGACTGGGTAAATGCAGCTCCGAAATTCGAAGACCTGGGGGTCATTCCTGGAAACGGTTACCAGATGCGCAAGCTGAGGTACGAGATTGTTCCCGGGTTCCAATCGACTGCGATCCTTTACGAGCCGTTGAACCTTCGCGGAAAGGTGCCGGCCATCCTGAACGTGAATGGGCATGTGGGACCGCCCGGAAAGGCAGTCGAATACAAACAGAAGCGCTGCATTACGTTCGCGCGGAACGGCATTCTCGCGTTAAATCTGGAGTGGTTCGCGTTCGGCGAACTCGGCAACGAGCTCAACCAGCATTGGTACGGGGCGCACCTCGATCTGGTGGGAGCGAACGAACTCGGCCTGTTTTACCTGGCAATGCGCCGCGGTCTGGACTACCTGTACGAGCATCCCAACACCGATCGCGCGCGGCTGGGTATGACCGGGTTGTCCGGCGGCGGATGGCAAACCATTATTCTCAGTTCGCTCGATGAGCGGATAAGGGTAACTGTGCCGGTCGCCGGTTTTTCTTCGATCGTGCCGCGCGTCGAAGCCACGGAACACGGAGATATCGGAGACGTGGAGCAATCCGCCACGGATTTGTTCGACGGCCGCGATTATACCTGGCTCGCCGCGTTGATGGCGCCGCGCCCGACCATGTTGATCTATAACGCCGAGGATGACTGCTGCTTCCGGGCAGCCATGGTAAAACCCGGAGTGTTCGACATCATCCGCCCGATATTTGGCTTGTATGGCAAGCAGGACGATTTGGGGTGGCACGAAAACCGCGATCCTGGAACTCACAACTACCAGTTGGATAACCGCATGGCGGCATACGAATTCTTCAGCCGCCACTACAATCTGCCGCCCATCAAAGAGGATCCTGGCATCAGCTCTGAGGTGAAAAGCTACGAGGAACTTGTGGTCGGGCTGCCCAGCGATAACCTGACCATCGTGGGCTTGGCGCGAAGGCTGGCTGACCAGGTCAAGCGAGACCCGCTTTCATCCGAACCTTCCTCACGCGAGGCCGAACGAGCCAAGCTGAGGCAGGTGGTCCGCTACGGGCCGGCCAAGCTGGATCGTGTCTGGACCACCGGCATCACCAAGCACGGCGGTATCGAGACCAAGGCGCACTTGTTGGCGATGAACGACGGCCTTATGACCAACGGCGTGTGGCTGCGGCCGATAGGCGCGTCCGATGCAGCGCCCGCCACCATCATTCTAGACGATAAAGGCAAAGCAGCCACCTCGGAGCCGGTGGCCGAGCGATTATACAGAGGTGAGCAGGTGCTCGCCGCGGATCTGCCGTTCCAGGGCGACACGTGGAAACAAGAGTCGACCTGGCTCTTCGAGCAGATGATTGATACCACCGGCGCCCGGCCGCTCGGCATCGAGGCGGCACATTTGATCGAGCTGGCCAACTGGCTCAAGCGCCAGGGCGCGCCCCGAGTACGCCTCGAAACCAGCGGAATGCGAAACCAGGTAGTCGCGCTCATTGCGGCCGCGCTCGAACCAAATCTGTTCTCCGAGGTTGTGGTCCGCCATGGCATGACCAGTCTCCGGTACCTGGTTGACAAGCCCGTCAAATATAACGAGGCCGCCGACCTGTTCTGTCTTGACCTTTATAAACTCACCGACTTGGACCGCCTCGCCGCGCTTGGTGCGCCGACTCCCGTGAAGACCGGGGGTATGGACGGAGAGCACAGCGTCTCAACGCGATGAGCAAAGCATCCTTCTGGGTGCTGCTGGCCGCGGTGTCTGTCGCCAGCGCGCCGGCGCAAAGCAGGGCACGGGATCTGGCACCGATTCTCAAACAAGAACTGCTGCCTCCGGCTGTTGCCCAATACCAACTGCGCCAGTACATTCTCCAGAGGATCGCCCACATTTCCCCGCCATCCAGCGCGGCGGAATGGACTGTGGAGTCAAAGCGCTTACGCGAACAGATATTGAGCGAAGTGGTGTTCCACGGCTGGCCAAAAGAATGGGTCAACGCGCCCCCCAGGTTCGAGGAG
>Ga0302326_10001550_pt1 | contig 58244 bp, 45 predicted proteins | sample Palsa_T0_3_FD_202264 | JGI IMG/M metagenome (GOLD analysis project Ga0302326, IMG submission 202264) | Peat permafrost microbial communities from Stordalen Mire near Abisko, Sweden - Palsa_T0_3 | ecosystem: Environmental > Terrestrial > Soil > Palsa > Peat permafrost | place: Sweden: Abisko...
TCAGTGCTCGGGTCACTCAGTAGTGTGAGTGTCGTGCGGCCCCAGATCGTGGAGCCATTCTTGTGGATGTAGCGCTTCTCGAAGGCGGCGTGCACAATTTTACCGGTGAGCAAGGCTTGCGTCTGCGCCTCGGCATCGGTGAGATCGTCGGGGTGGGTAACCTGTCTAAAGTCGAGGCGTTGCAGTTCGTCAGGCGAGTATCCGAGGATCTCGCAAAATCTCTGGTTCCATTCCACGAATTGACTGTTCAAGTCCGCAACGACGATGCCGACGGCGGCTTGGTCGAAGGTTGCTCGCAGGCGGACCTGGCTGGCGCGTAGAGCTTCCTGAGCCCTGCGCCGGTCACTCACGTCATGGAAAACCATCACGGCGCCCGTGATCTTTCCGTGAGAATCACGAATTGGCGCCGCGCTATCCTCAATGGGGATGACTCGCCCGCTCTTGTCGATCAGAGCCGTGTGGTTGGCGAGACCAACGATCCTTCCGCTCTGCAGGACCTTGACGATGGGATTTTCTACTATCTGACGCGTGTATTCATTGACGATCCGAAATACCCGCTCCAGTGGCTCACCCTTGGCTTCCCTAGAACTCCATCCCGTCGCGGATTCGGCGACCGGGTTCAGGTAGGTGATCCTGGCATTGACGTCCGTCGTGATGACCGCATCCCCAATGCTGGCCAGGGTGACTTCGAACCATTCGCGTTGTTGTTGCAGCTCTTCGGCTTGCTGCTCGAGGGCCTGCTTCGCGGCAACAAGCTCGCGCTCGGCCCGTTGTCGCGCGATACGGATGCTTTCGGCAGCCTTCAGGCTGGCAGCGCGTAGCCGTTCATCTTCCTCCTCGTCCGAATCCATCAGCCTCTGCCCATGATCTCGGCCGCAAGAGCTGTGCCGCCAACCCGCGCGCGAATCTTGGCGAACGCGGTCTCGCGGGTGGTGGATGTGTCGTCACAGAACGGAGAGAACCCGCAGTCGTCGGTGGTTCCTAGTTGCTCAACGGGAATGTACTCGGCAGCCTCCAGAACCCGATCGCGAACTTCTTCCGGTGTTTCGATGTGAGGATTGATTGGCGCAACAACACCTACGAAGACCTTCTGATCCGGCCGCAGGTAGCGCTTGATCGTCTTGAGAACACTCGGTCGATCCTTCTCTCCGGCGAGTGAGACATAGAGATTGCCAACATTGAGCTGAAAGAGACTTGGCAGGAGTTCAGCGTAATCGACGTCGGCGCTGTGCGTAGAATCCCGGTCCCCACCCGGACAGGTATGCACTCCGAGGGCGAAATGACTGCTTGCTTCAGCGGGACGTGCGCATATCGAAGCGCCAGATCAAGATACTGATCCGCGTAGCGCTTATAACGGAAAGGCTCGGCCGTCAGGCGCAGCATTCGCCGCGTGTGCCCCGCGTGGCTTCTTCGTAGAGACCGTCGAGGCTGGGATCAGTACCGTCGCCGCAGGCGTTGACAGCTTCAATGAGGGATAGCGGACGAGGAATGCTGCCAATCGGCTCACTCGGAATATTCAATCACCCCTTCCCGCGCCAGCTGGTTTGGCGCCCATTATTTCAGCGAAATCATAATTTTAGATCGTACCGCGCGCCGAGAATCGTAACATTTCGGGCTCGCTGCCGGGGAGCTGCCGGGGAGCTGCCGGGGAGCTGCCGGGGGAGAAAAGCGTTACCTGCCGGCAGGCGTTCGGGCGCGCTGATTGACGCCAAACGGCCGGCCCCTTTATATTGCTATTCGCCCGGGAGACTCATCGTTCTAAATAGAGAATTATGGAACGCACAACGCCTGACCAATTGACCGCGAATGACCCCCGCTACCGGGAGCTTTTCGACGCCGCCAAAGATGCGGTCTCGACCTCAGGAAGGGTGGAGGGCGACCTGACCCCGCGCATGAGTGCGCTGCGCGATCAGTCTCCCGTGATGAAGGGCTCGCTGCGCCGGATTCTCGAGCTGCCGGAAGTTCACATGGCGTTCGATCGTCCGCGCGAGCACTACACGCTGTTTTCCTTCGAGCTGTGCGAACGGGCGTTCCGCGAGAACCTGCTGTTCTCCTCGGCCGCATATAAAGAGAGTCCCGGTGTCCAGAATTTCGGCCGCACCATATTGGAGATGACGGGCGAGGAGCACCGCAACTACAGAGGCATGGTGCAGCCGCTGTTCGTGCGCCCCAAAGCCGTAGCGCTGTGGAAACCCATGTGGATCGACGATGCGGTCGATGCGCTGCTCGATCGCCTGGTGGGATGGGATGCTGCGGATCTCAATCTAGAGCTGTGCGCGCGCCTACCCGTGCACGTGGTGACGCGCGGGATCGGCATGGACAACGAGGACGCGCTGACCTTCCGCGAGCATCTGCAGCGCAGCACCATCGGCGCCCGAACCCTGCCTGCGGAAGAGGTTGCGCACTCGCGCGACGAAGTATTTCGCATGCTGAAGAATCTGGTGGACGCGCGGCGCGCCGAACCGCGCGATGACGTCATGAGCAGCCTCGCCGCCAAGGAGTTCATGCTCGCCGACGGCGGCAGCCGCAAATTGACCGATGCGGAAATCTTCGGCTACTGCCGCCTCATCATGCTGGCCGGCGGCGGCACCACCTGGCGCCAGCTTGGCATCACGCTGCACGCGCTGCTCAACGATTATCGGCTCTGGGAAGCCTGCCGTGATGACCGCAACCTGGTGGAGAAAGCCGTCGACGAGAGCATGCGCTGGATGCCGACCGACCCGACCTTCCCGCGCCTGATGATGCAGGACGTCGAACTCGCGGGCGTGCGTATTCCGCAGGGGGCGCGCATCGACATCTGCCTTGGCGCCGCCAATCGCGACCCGAGCCGCTGGGAGAATCCGGATGCCTACGATCCGCTGCGTCCGGCCAAATATCATTTGGGATTCGGCCTCGGACCTCATCAGTGCTTGGGCATGAACGTCGCCAAGCAGGAGATGATCACGGCCTTGAACGGCTTGATGGATCGCTTTCCCAAGCTGAGACTCGATCCCGACGCACCGCCCGCGCAACTCCACGGAGGCTTGGAGCAGCGCGGCATGTCCTCGGTCCGCGTTTTATTCCATTGAGAACGCGCTCGCCGTTCGCCGACAAGAGAGGTTGGTTCGCCGACAAGAGAGGTTGCACCCATGAACGATGATGCGGCGCTCGCCGCGCGCCGAGCGGCGAAAGACAGCTGGACGCTGGGCAGCATCGTGGATGCGGATGCGCACGTCGATCCGCCCTACGACATGTGGAAGGACTACCTGCCGGCGCATCTCGTCGAGCATGCCCCGCGCATCGAAGAAGGCGAGGATTGCGACTTCGTCGTGTTCGAGGGTAATCGCCGTCCGGTGCGCATGATCAACAACCAGGCGGGCCGCGCCGGCAAGGATTTCAAGATGGTGGGCAAGCTCTCCGAGCAGCGCGCCGCGTGGCAGCCCGAGACACGGCTCGCCGACATGGACACCGATGGCATCGATTCGGCCATCCTGTTCGGCGGCGGACCCTTGGGCACGTTCAACAGCGAGCTCTACATCGCGAGCTTCGAAGCCTACAACCGCTGGGTGATGGATTTCTGTTCGGCGGACCGGCGGCGGCTGGTGCCGATCGGCTACGTGCCGATGCGCGACATCGATGAGACCATCGGACAGATCCGCGCGCTCGCCAAGATGGGCTTTCGCGCCATCAACATTCCCGCCTTTCCGCAGAACCCCGACGGCTGGAGCACCTCGGCCGGTGTCAAAGCCATCAGCGCGGGGCAAGGTTCGGCGCTGACCGGCGATCCGAAGGGCAAGCTGCAGTACTACCTGCCGGAATTCGACAAGCTGTGGGCGGCATTCAGCGAACTCGGCTTGGTCACCACCATTCACTTGGGCGCGCGCGTGCCGCGCTTCGGCGAAAAGCAATTCTTTCTGCCCGACATGCCGATGAGCAAGCTCGCCATGGCCGAGCCGATCGCGATCGCCATCTTCAACGGCATCTTCCAGCGTTTTCCCGACCTGCGCTTCGCCAGCGTGGAAAGCGGGGTCGGCTGGTTCGCCTGGTTCACCGAATACCTGGATCGTACCTGGGAGAAGCAGCGCTTCTGGACGGAAAGCCCGCTGACCAACCCGCCGAGTTTCTACATGGATCGCAACGTGTTCGGCTCCTTCATCCAGGACCGGCCCGGCATTTTGTGCCGCGACCTGCCGGGGGCGAAGAACATCATGTGGTCGTCGGATTACCCGCACTCGGAAACCACGTTCCCGCGCTCGCGCGAAGTCATCCTGCGCGATTTCAAGGGCATTCCCGAGGCGGATACGCGCGATATCATCTGCAACAACGCAAGCAAGCTCTATGGCGTCAAGTCGCGGGCCGCGGCGTGAGCGCGATGACCGCAGTGAACACCACGAAAGACGTTCTGGTGGAGGACGACCCGCTCTACGAAGAACTGTACGACGTGCGCCGTGAGGCGCAGACCATGGGCAATCTCGTGGAAGAGGATATGACCCCGGCCATCGCTGCACTGAGGCAGCGCGCGCCGGTGCACAAGGGCTACTTGCGCGAACTGCTCGGCCTGCCTTCGCATTTTCGCCACGTCATGGCGGTCGGCCGGCCAGGCTTCACGGCCTTGAGCTATGAGGCATGCAGCGTGGCGTTTCGCGATCCGAAGCGTTTTTCGTCGAAGATCGCACATCACCCGAACGAAAAAGACGAACCGACCCTCGGCATTCTCGAAATGGACGGGACGCAGCACCATTTTCTCAGGCGCACCATCCAGGCCAAGTTCAATCCGGCGGAGGCCTTGGGTTGGTGGCGTCAGCGCTGGATCGACGAGATCGTGCAGCGGCTCATCGAACGGCTGCAGAGCCGCGATCGCGCCGAATTGAATCTGGATTTCTGCGCCCGCATTCCGGTGCATACCATCAGTACCTCGATCGGTATGAGCGGTGACGACTCGCTGAAATTTCGCGATGCCTACGTCAAGAGCAGCGGCATCGGGCGTACGACGCCGGAATTGCAACGCGCGGCCGGCGCGACGGTCGAGAACATGCTGCTCGGCCTGATCACCGCTCGCCGCCGCGAGCCCGCCGATGACCTCGCGTCCTTCCTGATCGAAGCGAAGCTTCGGCTGCCCGATGGCACGGCGCGCCCGCTGACGGACCGCGAAATCATGACGCATCTCCGGCTCGTGATGATTGCCGGGGGCGGCACATCATGGCGCCAGCTCGGCATCACCCTATGGGCGCTGCTCACGCATCCGGAACAGTACGCCGAGATAAAGGCGAACCGGGCGCTGCTCGATGCGGCCATCGAAGAAGCGCTGCGCTGGAACCCGACGGCGCCGGTGTTCAGCCGGCTGGTGGAGTCGGATACCGAACTGTTCGGTGTTCCCATGCCGGCAGGGGCCGTGCTCGAACTGGGGTTGGGGTCAGCCAATCGGGACGCGTCGCGCTGGGAAAATCCGGACGCCTTCGACATTCACCGGCCGCTGCTCACCAACGTGGCCTTCGGTTTGGGAACGCACCGTTGCCTGGGCATGGGCGTCGCGCGCAGCGAGATCGCGGTGGGAATCAACGCACTCATGGATGCCTTCCCCAACATGCGGCTCGATCCGGCCGCGCCGCCGCCGGTACTTACGGGCGGATTGGAGCAGCGCGGCATGTCGGGCCTGCCGGTGCTGCTGCGCTGAGACTAGGCCGCTGGTAGTGGGCGCCTCCCGGCGGGTACGCCAACTTATAATGGCGACCTTATGAAATTGACCAGCGCGCGCAAGGGCGCGGGCAAAAGGCGTCGGCCCGGATAGTAGAGAAACGGCCCCGAGAAGCGCGGCCACCAAGGTACGAGCACCGGCTCCAGCGCGCCGCTGTCGAGATGCGGGCGCAGCCAGTCTTCGAATAAACAAACGATACCGGTGCCGGCGATGGCCGCATCGACCAGAAGATCCGTGCCCGCGCCCACCTGCACGAGCAGCGGGCCTGTGGGATCAACCTTTACCACCTCTCCATTGCGCTCGAATTCCCACGACGCCATCGCGCCGCTGGCGAAGCGCCCACGCAGGCAGGCGTGCTCGAGCAGATCGCGCGGATGCTGAGGCCTGCCGCGGCGATCGAGATAGCGGGGCGATGCGGCGGTGGCAAATCGCTGCACGCGCGGTCCGATGGGTACTGCAATCATGTCTTGTTCCAAGCGTTCGTCGTAGCGGATGCCCGCATCGCATCCAGCCGCGAGCACATCGACGAAACTGTCGTCGACGCTCACCTCCAGCCGGATCTCCGGATACGCATCGAGAAAAGCCGGCACGATGGCAGGCAGCGCAAGGCGTGCGGCGCTCACGGGGACGTTGAGCCGGAGCGTGCCCGCCGGCCGGTCGCGAAAACCATTCACGATGTCGAGCGCCGCTTGGACCTCGCTTAATGCAGGTCCGAGTCGCTCCAGCAGGCGCTGGCCCGCTTCGGTGGGGACGACACTGCGCGTCGTGCGGTTGAACAATCGGACGCCCAACTCGGTTTCCAACCGACGCACGGCCTCACTGAGTCCGGAAGCGCTGCCGCCGCTGGAGCGCGCGCCGTCGCGAAAGCCCTTGGCTCGTGCCACGGCGAGGAAGGCGCTCAAGTCACCGAGATCGAATTCCATTGTTCGCTAAACCGCACAACGTGTTTTGATTATAGCTGATTGTCGAACGGCAAAGCGGCAATTAACATGGCCCCCCTCAAATCAGGAGAAATCCATATGGTGAGCATCGACAAAACCGGCAGCTACAAGCTCGGCGGCCGTAGCGTGAAGCGTCTTGGATATGGAGCGATGCAACTCGCCGGACCCGGTGTGTTCGGTCCGCCCAAAGACCCCGGTGCGGCGCTTGCCGTCCTGCGCGAGGCGGTGGCCAGCGGCGTGAATCACATCGACACGGCGGACTTCTACGGCCCGCACCTCACCAATCGGATCATCCGCGAGGCCCTGCACCCGTATCGCGATGATCTCACCCTCGTTACCAAGATCAGCGCGGCACGGGGCAAGGACGGATCCTGGATCCCGGCCTTCTCGCGCGAAGAATTGACGCAGGCGGTTCACGACAACCTGCGCCATCTGGGTCTGGACGTCCTCGACGTCGTCAATCTGCGCAGCATGCTGGATATTCATCACCCTAAGGAAGGATCGCTCGAGGCGCCCCTCACGGTTCTGGCTGACCTCAAGCGGCAGGGCTTGGTGCGCCACATCGGATTGAGCAACGTCACGCCCACGCAGATCGCCGAAGGACGTCGCATCTGCGAAATAGTCTGCGTGCAGAACCACTACAATTTGATACATCGGAAAGACGATGCCCTGATCGGCGAGTTGGCCCGCCAGCACATCGCGTATGTCCCTTTCTTTCCCCTCGGCGGCTTCTCGCCTCTGCAGTCTTCAACTTTGTCGGCTGTGGCGAGCCGGCTCGGCGCCACGCCGATGCAGGTCGCGCTCGCCTGGCTGCTCAAGCGCTCGCCCAATATTCTGCTGATTCCGGGCACATCCTCACTCGCGCATTTACGCGAGAACCTCGAGGCAGGTCAGCTGACGCTCTCTGAGAAGGTCTTGACGGAGTTGGACGGCATGGCCTCTTGAATCATCACACGGTGTTGAATCACTACACGGTGTTGAACTGCGGATGGATCTCTTTCCAGCGGTCCATCCAGTCGCGGCCCTTGAGCGCGAGTTCCGTGCCGGGAATGGTTTTATCGTGCGCGGTTATCATCGCCCCGGCGATGCGCTCCAGTACCTTGACATCGAACCCCTCGCGCTCGACTCGCTCGGCCAGTTCGTGGGCTTGCGCGGCGCGCAGCATCGCGGGCAGCCGCGCGCGAATTGCGCCGAGCGCCCACGTGCTCATCGGACCGTTCACGGCGGGGTCGTAGCCCCACACGATGTTGTGCTGGTCGCGTTGAATGATGTAGTGATAGTGCGGCGTATTTTCGAAGCAGTCGAAACGCAGCCGTTCGGTCTTTCGGTCATTGTCGAACACATGGATGCTCGCGCCCCGTTCACCGACCTTGCCGGTGCGATCGGCCAGCGCGCGCGCTTCGACGCCGAAGGTGACCGGGCCGGCCGGAAACCATTCGATCTCATCCTCCAGGATCGGGATCAACATGAACTTGTGGAGTTGGCCGCGCACGACCTGCACGGTTTCCTTGCGCGTCTCAGGTGTCTTTACGCTCATGCCGCTCTCTCCCGCGCCAGCCGGTTACGAATCAATTCGAATAGGAGAATACTAGTGCCATATTTAGGATTTCAGCAAGCACCGTCGGGAGCAGCGGCTACAGCACGGCCTTGAGCAGCGCGAGCGTCCCGGCCCACGAGACCTGGTCGGCAATTGGATGATAGGCAAGTCCCGGCAGGGAGGTGCTTTGGTGGGCATCGGTAAAGGAGTGATAGCAGCCGCCGAAACTCATGATCTGCCAGGCTGCGCCTGCTGAACGCATTTCGTCCTGGAACTCATCGACCTGTTTGCGCGGCGCATACGGATCCTCGGCCCCGGTATAGACGGCCACCTGCGCCTTGACCGCGCCGCGTTGCGCCGGCATCGCGGTGGTGAGAATGCCGTGGTAGCTGACCACGGCCTTCACGTCGGCACCGCTGCGCGCCAACTCGAGCACGCATTGTCCGCCGAAGCAGTAGCCGATGGCGGCGATGCGCTCTTTCGACACGCCGGGTCTGGCCTTCAACCACTCGTACCAGGCGACCACGCGCGCACGCAGCAGCTGCGGATTTTTCCATAGTGGGCCGAGCGAGGTTCCCGCCGCTGCGGGTTCCGGGTGGAACACGCCGCCGCCGTACATGTCGGTGGCGAGCGCCGCATACCCCTGCCGCGCCAAGCGGCGCGCTGAATCGCAGACCTGGGGCCCGAGTCCATGGGCGTTGTGCATGACCATGACCGCGGCATGCGGGCCCGGTGCGCTGGGTAGCGCGAGTTGTCCCTGCAGGCTCGTCCCCTCGTGGTCGCACGACACCGGCTCAAGATCTGTCATTGTGCTGCCTTCATGTGTGGCTATAATTCGATTAAACGAATTATCGGTCGCATCCGAGAATTATACAAAGACCAAGGACATTTCCATGGGAGAGACCTTGAAACCACCTCGCACGCTCCTCGAAGCCACTGATAAGGCATGGCTGACGCAGGCGCTTGGGCCGGTGAGCGGCGGCGCGGCGATCGAGTCCGTCGAGGTGGTCGAGGTCATCAAGACCATGGCGACCAAGGTGCGCTTTGCGGTGCGCTTCGCGGGTCATGACGAGAGCCGCGGTTTTTGTCTCAAAGGATTCTTGGATGTCGATGCGGCCACTGCCAAGGGCGGCGCAACCACCGTGCGCGAATCCGACTTCTATGGACAGCTCGCACCGCTGGTCTCAGTGCGCACCCCGACCTGCGTGAGCTCCATCATCGATCGTGACGATCAGCAGGGCGTCATCATCATGCGCGATCTCATCAAGGACGGTGCCCGCTTCTGTACGGCGTTGGAAGCCTTTACGGTGGAGCAAGCGGCGCAGAGCGTGGAGCAGATCGCGAGGCTCCATGTGCGCGGCGCGCTGCTCGAGCGCTTCCCGTGGATCGACCACCGAATCGCTCAATTGGCGCAAGCGCAGTACGTTCCCCAACCGCTCCTGCAGGAACTGCTCGACGGGCCGCGCGGCGAGGGGCTGCCGGCGCGCACGCGCGATGCGGCGGTGCTGATCGCGGGCATGAAGAGCTTGGCGCGCCAAGATGCCGAACAGAAACCAACGCTGGTACATGGCGACGCGCACGCCGGCAACATCTACCGAACGGCGGAAGGGCCCGGCCTGATCGATTGGCAGCTGCTGCAGAAAGGCAGCTGGGCCTTGGATGTGCCGTACCACATTTGCGCGGTGCTCGAGGCGGCCGATGCGGAGCGCGAAGAGCGCCGTCTGTTGTCCCATTATCTCGAGACCGTGCGCGCCTTGGGCGGCGATGTGCCGGATCCTGAAGTCGCCTGGACCCAGTACCGCACTTGCATCGTCTATGGCTACTATCTCTGGTCGATCACCCGTCGAGTGGATCCTGCGATCATCAATGTCTTCGTGCAGCGCCTGGGCAAGGCGGTGACGCGGCACGACAGCTACCAGCTGTTGGGTGTGTAGCGGCTTTTCTCAAACATATACATCAATCCGACTTTTCCGCCCGGCGGCGTTTTGTGATTCAGATACGCAAGTGCAGCCGCGGGAGGGGTTTCCGCGGTCCATGCCAATCCACCCAAACCAAGGAGTAGCGCATCGATACCCCTCGAAATTCGCCTTGACTGAGTAGGGACACAAATGTCATGGTGCTAAAAAAACTGTGGCTGGAAAGAATCCGTCCACTGGTAATTGGGATGACTTAATGATGTGCCGAACGACTCAAGGAATGGGATGATGTTACGCGGCCTGCACTCTACCACCCGTCCCCCTCTGCTCTGGCTGGCACTAACGTGCACGTTATTTTCGTTTTTGATTTCGTGCGGCGATAACGGTGGAACCACCGGAAGTGGCCGTGTTACATACACCGTTTCGGGAGTCATATCAAATCTGACCGCGGACGGATTAGTGCTGCAATTGAATGGTGGCAACAGCCTACAGGTAGGCGCAGCAAGCTCGCTGTTCGAGTTTCCCGTCGGCTTGAGCGACGGCCAGCCGTATTCAATCACGGTGAAACAGAGCCCGGCATCCGAAACATGCACCATTCAGCATGGCGCGTCGGGGACGATCGCGGGGGCCGATGTCGTTGGCGTACCAATCATCTGCACTGCGAGGCAATTCACTGTCGGCGGCGCCATATCGAACTTGGCGGGACAGGGTCTTGTGATCCAGGATCAGGCCAGCAGTGCGCTAGCGAACCCTTCCACGGGAGCTGTCTCTTACACGCTTAGTCCCTTTGTGACCGGGCAAAACTACAACATCATCATTGGACAGCAGCCCACGAATCCGACCCAGGTTTGTTCAGTAGGCAACCCCTCTGGCCAAGTCGCCTCGTCAAACATACAGAACGCCACTGTGACCTGCACGACTCAAAGCTATGCCGTAGGAGGGACGGTCGCCGGATTGCTCGGTTCCGGGCTGCAGCTCAAGGACGCTGTCAGTGGACAAACAGTAACGGTTCAACAGGGCAGTTCAGGCAGCGTGGCCTTCAATTTCCCCGCACCCGTTTTGAGCGGCGCGAACTACCAAGTATCAGTCGCGATTCAGCCGAGCGGGCTCAATCAGACTTGCACAGTTGCGGGCGGCAGCGGGAGCGTCGGAAGCGCTCCTGTGACAAACATTGCAGTGACGTGCGTTACGAATCTTTACGGGATCAGTGGAACCATTGGCGGCCCTGCAGCCAATAGCACCACTGGCCTACTATTAAAGGAAACCGTCACGGGCACCCAGGCCGTGATCACGGGAAATAGCTTCACATTCCCATTCCCGAATGGCGGGATTCCCGACGGGAGCAGCTTTCACATCAGCATTCAAGAATTGGAAAGCGCGCAGACGAACGCCACGTCCCACTGTTCGCTGGACAGCACGGGTGCCGATGGGACAATCGCGGGCGGCAACTTCACACTCGTGTCGGTGACGTGCCGATTTATCTCCAGTGGCCTTTCTGGGATTGGCGAATCAAACTCGACAACAACGCCAGGCACCGTAGCTTTCTTTCAATTCGATGCTGTCAGTGGAAGTGTGTCTTTGGCCGCCACTGCCGCTACGAGCGATTCCAGCCCCTCGAGCTTGGTCAGTGTCTCTTTGGGCTTCTCTTCAGACCCAGCGGATTACTACTATTACGCGCCACTCTACGTGGCAAATCGAATCAACGGAACAATAACGCCTTTCGCAGCAGCCTGTAGCTTCAACGCCAGCTTAGAGTATCCGGGTGAGGCCTGTTATGTCGTCCCATTATCATGTCAGTTTGGAGTATTGCCGACATGTGGGCCCAATGTAGATGTTAGTGTGCCGACAGGAGCTGCCAAGTTGGCGCTAGATCCCTCAGCAAAGAACTTGTATTCCACCAGCGGCGTTAGCAACCAAAACAATGATACGGTCATTTCGTCGTTTGTTTTCGACTCATCAGGAAACCTCACGAATCGAGCCGACACTACCTTTACGGGATTTCAGGGTATCCAAGACCTCTTAAACCTCCCTCCCGTACCAAAGATTCTTTTCGACTCCGCAGATGATCACGTGTTGTTCTTGCCCCTGGACGGCGGGTCGGACCAACAAGGGTATGGGGTCATTTCGGGTTTTGATGTGTCGTTGTTCCAACGCGCGAGCGGCAACGGTGCGCTCACCCAGGAGAACATCGCGGCTGCACTTGCCGCGGGCGGATTGCCGTCCGATGGCAGCGCGGCGGTCCCAGTGGACGCCGTTGCCACCGGGAAGAACTTGTACGTGGTAGCAGAAACCTTGCAGACGCCCGGCGGAGGCGGAGCTGATCACCCGCCAGTTCCTGCCGCTGCCCCTAGCGTCGTGGGGTATGCCTTTACACCCTCAGGCTTAAGTTTGACCGCCGGCAGTCCTTATCAGATCCCAAATACACCGCCGGACTCGGAAAGCGCCGTGGTGATAGACCCTTCTGATACATATCTTTTTTTGGTCGATTCTTCGAGCATCTCAGCATTTCACATTAATTCAGATGGCAGCCTAACGTTGGCGCCGGGAAGTCCGATTGCAACTGTTGGAGTGGTCGGTCTAGCGGACCCGATCATCGATCCCAGCGGTAGGTTTTTGTACGCCGCAGCGGAGAGTACGAGTGATATCGTAGCGTATCGCATCAATCTACAACCCACAGCCGCCTCGCCAGTGTTGTCGCTGATCGGCATTTATCCCACTGCTGGAAGTGGACAACTACTCATGGACAATAGCGGCAAATTCCTCTTTGACCTCATCCCACCGTCGGCGAGCGAACAAGCGTTGGGGACCTCACCCTTAACGAGCGAAATTTCGGGTTACTTCATTGACCCCAACTCGGGAGCGCTGAGCCTGACCGCCGGCAGCCCCTACACATTCAACTATGCCGTATACCAGCTTGTTGCGTTGCCGCCCTATCCGCCTTAGCGGAGTTGGCCGTTGCGCCTGTCGAGGCTGATGTGATAACGGCTTTAGCTGCGAGCTGAAGAGTCGAGCCAGCGGTCTCAAAACGCCGGCGGCACGAAGGACTTGTTCTCCCGGTCCTTCGCCTTTTTTGCCTCTTCTTCCTTTTTGCGAATCAGATCGGCGAGTTTTGCATTATCTGACTTAGCTTTGGAAAGTTCGGATGCGGCCCGCTCATCTCCTGCGGCCACGCGCGCTTGGATATCGCGCACCCGCTGCTCCGCCAATTCTCGATCCATTTGCAGCATCTCCAGATCCGTGCAGCGCTCCAGACAGTATTGCCCGCCGAAGTTGGTATAAAGCGCCGGCTTCTGTGGATAGCCCAGCGCCTGCGTGTCCTCCTGCACTCCCACGCTGACAGTCCTAAACAGGTCATCGATGGTGCCCGGCATATGAACGCCCGCCAAGAGATACTTGGTCATGATGCCGTTTCGGCCCTGCCCATCCAGCGCCGTAGCATCGGCGGCCGTTGCGTAGAGCACCTCAGTTGCATCCGGCACGTCGGTCACCGGCGCAAGGCCTTCGGTGGCCGAGGTGCCATGCGATGAAAGCGGATTGTCTCGACAAGCGTCAAGAATGATCACGTTCAAATAGTCTTGATTGCGCCGCAGCTCTCGCATGATGTAGCTCACGCCCACGGACTCTCCCACCAAGGACTGCTCGCTATGCAACTGCGCTCCTGTGGGTATGAGGTAGTTCTCTCCGCCGACTTGGACCGCATGGCCCGCGTAATAAATGAAGTTGACTGCACCGCTGCCCAAAGCCTCGGAGTAATCTTCGATCAGTGCCCGCATCTGTAGGCGGCTTTTAACGTTGTAGTAGCAAAACGTTTTGAACTTCAAGCCTTGCAGCGTGCGACACATATCCCTAGCATCGTTAAGCGGATTCTTAAGCGCAGGGGCTGCGTCATAATTCGCGTTGCCGATGATGAGCGCATAGCGCGGCCGGTCCGGTTCGGAACTCGTGCTTGCCGCCGCGGGCAGAACTGAAAAGCACCATAAGGCGCCCAGCACTTTTGCCGCCGCAGCCAATCTTCTTGAACGGTTCACGCTGATGCTTGCGATGGTGTCGAGCCTCACTTTCGAAGCCTCCCTTCAGAATCGAGCCAACACGCTCAACGCGGGCCCTTGCGTCACGTCGTGAACGTCCACCGGCTCATATGCGTCGAAGCCCGTGGACACCTGGTATTTCCGGGTGCTGACCACCTGAACCCGGTACCCCGCGGTGACGCTGAAGGCCAGATGCGAGAGCGGCGTATCGATTCCATAGGCGAGGCCGGCCTCGGCGAGCTCGTAGTCCGCATTGAGATGCGAGTCCCCGGCTGCATCGCGTATGGGTAAGCTCAACCTCAGACGACCGTATGCGACCGTGCCATAGAGGGCAAGTCCAAATTGCAAGGGTGCGGAACCCGCCAAGCCGACGGTGGGACCTGACCACTTGTATGGCAGGTTTGGGTCTTGGAAATCCTGGTCGATGTGCTTGTAGCCGACCGTCAGGGCCAGCGTGGGCAGCACGTAGTACCCAACGTTGCCGTCGTACTCCGTGCGTTTGACTTCAAGCGCGTTGAGCTGACCGGTCGTCCCACTGATCTCGCTTCCCAGCGTGTAGTTCGATTTGACAAAGTAACTGCCGGTCGCGAGAAAGTTATCGTAACGGAGGCTGGCTTGCGGAATCACGGCCACATGCGTATTGGCTGAAATCGATTCGATGACATCGATGGTATTGATCCCGGTTGGCACGGGCGTCCAACTGGTCCACTCGTTCGCCCAGATCTTGGCACCAATCGTGACTTGGGGGTCGTCTGCCCAAGCCGTCCTCATGAGGACCAAGCATCCCATCAATACGACGACGAGCGCGCGCATTGTTTCCATCCCTTGCGCAACATCCCGCGTGCTGCGAGTCTTAATATTGACGAAAATATGGCATTTCAGTCGCTTGTTAGTCAAGCGAGGGGTGGCCTCGTTGCCACTGAAGGTATGGTAAAGGCGTGGATGAACTTCCAGGATAAAATACATGGGCTCGAATGACCCGACCGCTGCCCGCACGCAAACAGGCACGCCGCCGCCCGATTTCACCACCACTGTTCTCGAGGGCCGCTATGCCCTGGATAGGATCATCGGCACCGGCGGCATGGGGATCGTCTATCGCGCCCGCGACCTGCAATACGAGCGAGTCGCGGGTCGCGAGCAGGTTGTTGCAATCAAGATCCTGCGTGCAGAATTTCGGGCCCGTCCAGATGCGGCCGCGGCGCTGTTCGAAGAGGTCCGCAGAACCCGCGATCTGGCTCATCCCAACATAGTCACGGCTTACACCTGCGAAGGTAAAGATGGATCGGAGGGCGAGCCGCTGTACATGGTCATGCAATACCTCGAGGGAAAACCGCTCGAGGCCCTTCTGGCAAATGACTTCGCGCGCGGGCTGCGCTGGGATCGAGCGCGCGACATCATCGAAGGTATCGGCAAGGCCTTGGCTTATGCACACGACCGCGGCGTCATACATTGCGATCTTAAGCCCGCCAACGTGTTCGTCACCCTCGCCGGCGTCCCTAAGGTGTTGGACTTCGGAATTGCTCAAGCAGTGCGTAACACGGGGAAAGACGCCCAGGCATTGCATGGACTCACTCCGTCCTACGCCAGCCCTGAAGCGATACGCGCCTGGTACGACGGCGGTGGACGTGACCCTCTAACAGGAGAGATCTATCGGCCGCAGGTGAGCGATGACATCTATGCGCTCGGCTGCGTGTCCTACGAGGTGCTCACCGGTGCCCGCCCTTTCGGCGAGTTGAATGCGGAGGAAGCACGCCAGCGCAACCAGAAGCCAAAAAAAATCAAAACGCTCAGCAAGGCGCAAAATCGCGCGCTGGCACGCTCTCTGGCCTTCGATCGCAACGAGCGTACCGACAACGTCGAGGAATTCCTGCGCGGCATGTCGGCCTCGAAATCATCGATCGGACGCGCGCTGGCGGTGGCGCTTGCGCTGCTGGTGATCGCAGGTTTGGCCTGGAGACTTTACCTGCGGCTGCCCGCTTCTGAAAATAAGGCCTTTACGCCCCCAACCGACGCCTCGCAAAACGCGATCCCGGGAGTGCCCGCGGAGCGGCTGCTGTCTCTTCTAGGGCTGCCCCAGGCGGGTTTGGATACGCAAGGTCGACTGCCGCGCGACGAATTGCAAAGGCGGCTGCAAAAGGACCCACGCAGCATCATCCTCGGCAGCTCGGGCGAGGAGCTGGATGAAGCCCTCGCTTTATGCGCGGGCCAGTCGGATTGCACGCCGGCTGCGTATGCCGATGAGGGTGCAAGGTCGGTCACTCTCTCGCCCTTTCGCATGGACTCGGAATTGGTCACCGTTCAGGGTTTTCAAGAATTCGTGGACGCCACGCATTATCGGACAGACGCGGAGCGGCGAGGGTTTGCCTACGAGATGCACGGGGACAAACTGCGGCGGGCCGAATCGGCGTCGTGGCGCAAGCTCCCCAGCGGCAAATCCCCCGAATCATACTGGCCGGTGGTCGAGGTCGATTATGCAGACGCCGTTTCTTACTGCAGCTGGCGAGGTGAGCGCCCACCCAGCGAGGATGAATGGGAGTACGCCGCGCGAGGCCCCGAGCGGCGTACCTTCCCTTGGGGCAACGATGGCAAAGTCTTTGCCAAACTGTCGAAGGAGCCGGGCCCGATCGGTGCTGGCCCTGCCGAGGGCATCGCTGGTGCATACCGTGATCTTGGCGGCGTGGTCTGGCAATGGGTCGCCTCGATGCGTGGCCAAGACCGTATTCTCAAGGGTGGCTCGCGATTGGAGAGCAACGTCGCCAACAATCGAGCCGCCGCCCGTCGCACCAGCCCCCCCGACTTGGCAGACGATGTGACAGGATTTCGCTGCGCTTCGGATGCCGCACAGTGGCCGGATGCAGAGTATTGGCTCGACCGGCCTTAAGCTACGGTTGGGAGCGAGGCGCTGCGGAGAACACGAAATCGACCCGTCGGTTGCGACTCCGGTCCGCATCGTTGTCGTTTGGCGCGATGGGATCGTTTTTTCCCATACCTTTGGCGGAAAGCCGCTCCGAAGCGATGCCGAACTGCTTGGACAGGTACTGCTTGGCGGCCTCGGCGCGCCGTTGCGATAGCCCGATGTTGTACTCGTCGGTTCCGACCGCGTCCGTGTGGCCCTCCAAAGCCACTTGGCGATCCTTGAGCTTGGTGATGAGCGCTTCGCCGAACGTATCGAGGTCGCGTGCGCCTTGCGCAGTAAGCCGGTCCGAATCGAACTCAAACTCGATGCGGCTCGGCATACGCGTGCTCGACGATCCGCGAGTGCCCGAGGACTCCTCGACCTGCTTGACGATGCTGCGCGTTGAGTACTCGGTACCGCCCGCGCCGGCAGAAACCGCATACTCGAAACGCCGCACCGCCACTTTAAGGCCCTGAGCCTGTAGCTGATTCAGCTGCGATAAGAAGGACTGAACACTCGCTCTATCCGAACCGAGTTCGCGGAAGTTGGCGCCTCCAAAGAAGATGTCAAGCGGTGCGCTCGAATAAAACACCAGCAGCTGTTCGCTGCCGAGCGGATCTTTCACGACATAGGTGTCGGTCCCCGGCAGGGTGCTCTGGGTGGTGGACAACCGGAACAACGCCAGGTCTCCGTGACTCGTGACGCGAAGATAAGTGAGGTAGCCTGGTAAAGCCGCCTCGTGCTCGACGGCGACCTGCTGATTGATCACGGCGTCCCGTTCGCGCGATGCACCGTTCACATCGATGGAGAAAAGCGCCTCATCCCATCGATAAGGCAGATGCTGAAGCGCATCGAACACCGCGGGCCGGTCACCCGCTTGCAGTGTTCCACATGCCAAAAGAAATCCGAGACCTGATAACCGAGCTATTACATCCATGGTCGCTGTTTCCTGCGCCCGCACCTGTCTAGTCTGAGCGGTTGCGGACCATTCTGACAAAGCGCGGGCGCGAGTGACATGATATATCGCTTACAGGCGCGACAGAACATATCGCGCCCTACACTGTGCTGCACTGGCAACTGCGCATAGGCGATAGTCCCGCCGCCCGGATTGTCGATAACAGGGACGCCCGCATTCGACTGCGGATACGCAACGATGGGGCCGGCCATCGAAGCAGCGGCGAAGAACAGTTGGAGCCCGTGCACGTCCGATCTCCCTTGAATGTACATTCAGAATAGCGAACCCGATGACGTTTCGATAGCGGTCGCGGGCGTTCTATTTAGTGAGATCGGCGGGCGCAGCCAGCTTGCGAACCTGCTCAACGTCCTCCTTCGCCGGCGCCGGCGGAATGAGGTCATAGAGTTCAGCATCCGTTGGAGGGTTCACGAAGTCACTGTAGACGTGGGCGATGTTGCGCTCGCCGATACCTATGAGATACAAGCTCGTGACGACATCCGATACGAGAGCATAGGCTTGGTTGCTTTGCTCCGAATTGAACGAGGAGGGGTCAGTCGCCTGACGCATGTAGCCTTTTGCGCGAATGACGGCGCGGCGCTCGGCCTCGGACTCGTCGCTGACTTCAGCCAAACGCGCGTAGAGTTCGCTGTGAGCACGGACTTCCGCACGCGGCATGTACTCGAGCGCGGTGCTTTGCAGGGCGCTCTTCCATGCGGAGTTTTGAAACCGGATATAGAGCATGTAGAAACTGAACCGGCCGGGCCACTGGCTGGGCGCAGCGCCGGGGTGAGTACGGACATAGATCAGGGTCTGCAGGCTGCCGGCCATGATCGGCGCGAAGCGACGGAATTCACCGGTGGCACTTGTGAATACAGCTTCGTTTATACGCCGCTCCTCCGCGAGAGAGCGGCGGATCTCCGCCACTTGATGCCGGTGATGGAAGTACTCGACGGTCTGTTCGAGGCCAACCGCAATGAGCAGGCCGATGACGATGGTGGCGAGATGTATGAAGAAGTCGTTCCAGGTGTGAACGGCTTTGTGGGGGGCGTGTACGTCTAGCATTCCGATGGTCCTTTTGATTCACGTTGCTCGAGGGGCGCATTGCGATGATGATTGACGCGGTCGGGTCGGGCGACTATGCTTATTTGGAATATAAGTTCGATATTGTGAATTCTCGGGGGCACATTGGAAAGGGCCGGCTTCATCGACGGTGAATACGTGGGCGGCAGCGGCGAGCCGCTCGTTGTCGAGGATCCTTCGACACAAGAGGAGCTGGCGCGCTTCCCGGGCCTCTCAACTGGGCAAATAGGATCCGCCATCGCAGCAGCGCGACGGGCGTTCGACAGCGGCGGGTGGAGCAGGCGGGCACCCGGCGAGCGTGCCGAAATCCTGCGCAAGTTCGTGGCGGCACTGTCCACGCGCACCGAGCCCTTGGCCGATCTCATCGTGCGCGAAGCGGGTTGTCCGCGTTACAGCATGACGATGCAATCGCAAATTGCGGTGCCCCTGAAGCAGGCGCCTGAAGTGATCGATCTGTTCTTGTCCTTACCCGAGAGCGACGAGAACCCTCTGCCCCTGGCGCATCGAGTCACCGCTTACGGAACGGTGCTGCAGAGTCACCGGCGCTATACCCCGATCGGCGTCGTTGCGGCGATCGCCGCCTACAACTTCCCCTTCCTGACGGCCCTTTGGAAAGTGATTCCCGCGCTGATCGCGGGCAACACCATGGTGCTGCGGCCGAGTCCGCTCACGCCGCTCTCGGCCATGATTTTCGCGGAGGTAGCCCTCGAAGCCGGCTTGCCTGCGGGAGTGTTGAATATCGTGCTCGAAGGCGGCCTCGAGGGTGGCCAAATGATGACCACGCATGCGGGCGTGGACATGGTTGCCTTTACCGGCTCAACCCGTGTCGGTACCCAGGTGATGGCGCAGGCGGCACCGACCATGAAGCGGCTGCAGCTGGAATTGGGCGGCAAGTCGGCGCAGATTTTTTTGCCCGACATGGTCGACCGCGCGGCGACGATCGCCGCGGGCGTGTGCACCGCGCACGCCGGCCAAGGCTGCGCACTCGGCACGCGCATCTTCGTGCCGCTGGAGGCCAAGGGGAAAGTGCTGGAGCAAATCGCGGCGGCTTTCGCGAGCATCCGCGTCGGTCGCGCGAACGAGCGCGAGACGCAACTCGGCCCCGTCATCAGCGCCGCGCAGCGCGCGCGTTGCGAACATTTCGTGGACTTAAGCGTGCGCGAGGGCGGCCGCGTGGTGGCGGGCGGCAAGCGCCCCATGCATCTCGACAAGGGATATTTTTTCGAGGCGACCGCGCTCGATGTGCCGGACAACAAGAACTCCGCCGCGCAAGAGGAGATCTTCGGCCCCGTCGTGACGGTGATCGGTTATCGCGATCTCGATCACGCCGTCGCCATGGCCAACGATTCCAAATATGGTCTCTCGGGCTACGTACACGGATTGGACAAGGCTCAGTCGCTGAAAGTGGGTCTTGCGATCAGCAGCGGCACCGTCAACGTCAACGCGGGCCTCATGAGCACATACATATCATCAGGCGGCCTGCGCATGAGCGGCATCGCGCGCGAGCGCGGCGTGGAGGGCTTGCGCCTCTACCAGAACATGAGCTGTTTGAATCTGGGGGGATGAATGGACGGTTTGGTACAAGGCAAAGTAGTCGTCATCACGGGTGCAGGCTCGGGCGTCGGTCATGCGGCATCGCTGCTGTTCGCTCGCCACGGCGCGAAAGTGGTTGCGGCGGATTTGAACGGCGCAGCCGTCGAAGCGACCGTCGCGGCGGTCAAGGCCGAAAGCGGCACCGCCATCGCACAAACTTGTGACGTGTCGGTGTCCAGCGCCGTGGACGCCTTGGTGGCTGCGGCGGTAAAGGCGTTCGGGCGGCTCGACATTATGTACAACAATGCCGGCATCACCATCCAGCCGAAGCCCGGTCAACCGTTGCGCACCTTCGTGACTACGACCCAGGATGAAATCGACCGGCTGTACGCGGTCAACGTGGGCGGCGTGATGAACGGCTGCAGGGCGGCGGTGCGTCAGTTCGAAGCGCAGGGTGGAGGCGGGGTGATCGTCAATACCGCCTCGGTCTCCGGTCTGATCGGCTACGGGGGAACCGTCTACGGATCGACGAAGGGCGCCGTGACCACGCTTACCCGGACGCTGGCGATCGAACTGGCCCCCCAAGGAATCCGCGTCAACTCGGTCTGCCCGGCCGGCATGCCGACCAATTTCATTGCCGGCGGCGTGAGCATGTCCGAGATGGCGCGAGCCAGCATGTCCGCCTCGCATCCGCTCGGCCGGCCGATCGAGGCGATGGAGTGCGCAAACGGAGCGCTGTTCCTCGCATCCGATTTGGCGTCGAACATCACCGGCGTCAATCTACCCGTCGACGGCGGCCTGACGGCCGGGGTGCCTCTCAGGCGGCGTTGAAGCACGGCAGACTTTGAATCCAGGCGAAGGGCAGCAGGAGAACTTACATGGCTAGAAACACACTGGTGGACGCCGATTCGCACGTCGATCCGCCGCACGACATGTGGCGCGAATATCTGCCGGCGAACCTGCGCGGATTGGGACCGCAGATCGAGGAAGGCGAGGAGCACGACTGGATCGTGTTCGAAGGCAAGCGCCGCCCGCTGCGCATGATCAGCAATCAGGCGGGCCGCGCGGGCAAGGACTTCAAGATGTTCGGCAAGCAGTCGGAGATGCGCGCCGCGTGGCTGCCGCAACAGCGGCTCGCCGACATGGACACGGACGGCATCGAGGCCGCCGTCATGTTCGGCGGCGGCCCCTTGGGCACGGCGAACAGCGAACTATACATCGCGAGCTTCGAGGCCTATAACCGCTGGTTGTGGGATTTCTGCTCCGTGGACCGCAAGCGGCTCGTCGGTGTGGCGTATCTGCCGATGCGCACGGTCGAGGAGACGCTCAAGCTGCTGCGGCAGGCGGCCAAGCTCGGCTTTCGCACCATCAATATTCCTGCCTTTCCGCAGTCGGCGGACGGCATCACCACCACCGCAAAGATCGAGGCGATCGCCACCGCGCAGGTCGCGGCGCTCACCGGCAATCCGACCGGCGACCGCTCCTACGCGCATGCCGAGTTCGACCCGCTATGGGCCGAGATCCAGGAACTCGACATGACGATCTCGATCCATCTCGGCGGGCGCATTCCGCGCTTCGGCGTTCAGGAGCATTTCCTGCCCGACATGGTGATGAGCAAACTCGCCATGGCCGAGCCGATCGCCATCGCGATTTTCGGCGGCATCTTTCAGCGTTTTCCGAAATTGCGCTTCGCGAGCGTTGAAAGCGGCGTGGGCTGGTTCGCCTGGATGGCGGAATACATGGACCGCACATGGGAGAAGCAGCGCTTCTGGACCAACAGCAAACTGACCGAGAAGCCCAGTTTCTACATGGATCGAAATGTCTACGGGTCATTCATCAACGACCGTTTGGGCATCCTTTGCCGCAACGAACCCGGCGGCCGCAATATCATGTGGTCGTCCGACTATCCGCATTCGGAGACGACCTTCCCCCACTCGCATGACGTGATCGCACGGGACTTCGTCGGCGTGCCCGAAGCGGATGTCAGGCAGATCGTCTCCGAACGCGCGCGGCGTCTATATAGCGTGGGCTGAGGCGGACAATACGAATGCCGAGATAACTTCGGCGGCGGAACCGGGTGATGGACTTCCGGCTCCGCGCCGCTACGTCGCCGTCGCCGCGGTTTCGCTTGGCACGATACTCACGACGATCAACGGATCGATCGTCAACGTCGCGCTGCCGACACTCTCGCGCGACTTGCATGTCGAGCCGTCCGCGGCCGTCTTGGTGGTCACCGTCTATCAACTCGTGTTGATGATGACGCTGCTGCCATTCTCCGCGCTCGGTGATCGCGTCGGTCATCGCGTCATCTATCAATACGGGCAGATGGTCTTCGTCGCCGCAACCCTGCTGGGATTCTTTGCGCGAAGTCTGCCCTTTCTCCTGCTGGTGCGCGCCTTTCAGGCGATCGGCGCGGCTGCTGCGATGAGCGTCAGCATGGCGCTGATCCGCAGCATCTATCCGGTATCGCGGCTGGGCCGTGGCCTCAGCTTCAACACCGTGATCGCGAGCGGCTTCGCGACGCTCGCGCCGAGCGTGGGCGGTGCCATTCTTGCGGTCGCGAGGTGGCCGTGGCTGTTTGCCTCGGTGGTGCCGTTTGGCCTGTTGTCGCTCGTCATCGGACAGAAATCCCTGCCGGAACCCGTTACCCGAGACGATCCCTACGATGTTCTTGCCGCGGTGATGTGCGCGGCCACCTTCGGCTTTGCGATCACGGGCCTGGAAACCGCGGTTCACGGCAACTCACCGGTTATTTCCGCTGCCCTGGTCGCGCTCGGTGTGGCCCTGGGCGTCCTTTTCGTGCGACGGGAACTGGGCCAGTCACGTCCGGTGCTGCCCGTCGATCTCTTGCGCCGGAAGGATATTGCGTTGTCTTCGGTCGCCTCGTTGGCCGCGTTCATGGCATCGATGGTTGTCATGCTGACCTTGGCGATCCGTGTGCAGCAGAGCTTTCACTTCACACCGGCCGAGACAGGCGTTGTGCTTGCACCCTCGCCGTTGGTCATATTGCTGGTGGCGCCGATCGCAGGTTCCTTGTCCGACCGCGTTCCCGCGGGCTTGCTCGGCGGGATCGGCATGATCATCGCGATCATGGGAATGATCAGCCTGGCGTCCCTGCGCGCGTCGCCCGATCAATTCGACGTGGTCTGGCGTGTCGGCCTGTGTGGACTGGGATTCGGCATGTTCTATTCACCGAATTCGCGGCTGATTGTCGCCTCGGCACCGATCGAACGATCAGCGGCGGCAGGCGGACTCACCACGACCCTCCGCGGCGCCGGCCAGACGCTGGGCGCGACCACCGCCGCGATACTGCTGGCAACCGGCGTGGGAACGGGGCCGGCTCCGGCACTGGTTGCGGCGGGACTTGCGGCGATCGCGGGGCTTTGCTGCCTCGCCGTGCTCAAGACGCCAATCCGGCGCGAGGTGTTCGTGGATGTCGCCGAACCGTAGACTTTACAGTCCTAGTGAGCGCGGGGCTCGATGGTGTTGGCCCACTGTTCGGCCTCTTGCACCGCTTTACGCATGGCGCGCAGCCCCAGTCCCAGGAACAAAGCGGCCAGCGGCAAACATACGCCGATCACGATGGCCATCGCGAGGCCAATGGCTTTTTCATCCTTGAAGATGTAATCCGATACGGCAGCAATCACCACTGGTCCGGCGCCCGCGCCCAAAGTGCCGGTGAGCAGCGCGAACAGGGCGATCCCCGTACCGCGAAGCTCATTGGGTGTGACGATGTTGAGGGCGGCCATCGCCAGCGACGGCAACGCCGCCATGGTCACCAGGAAAAAATAAAGAAGTATGAGAAACACCCAGACATTGTGAGTGGTCATGGCCGCGACGCCGATGGGAGTCGCGGCGAGCAAGCAATACAGGTACCAGCGCATCTGCGCATCCCGATGCCCGCGCGTGAAGAGTGCGTCGACCGCCGCGCTGCTCACCAAGCTGCCGGTGATGCTGCCAAGCGCCACGGCCAAACCGACACCAAGTCCGACGTCGGCGGCGCCCCAGTGAAAGGTCCGTCCCAGATGAGGCGCATACCAGGCTCCGCCACCGACCAACACGACCATGGCAAAGCCGAAGCCGAGGTAATGAAACAGGAAGAACCGCCCGTGCGAGCGGATGAACTTCCAAAGTTCGCGATAGGTGGCGATGCCGGAGCGGCGCAGCACCTGGACATTGCGAACACCGCGCCGTACCGGCTCAGGGAATGTGAATACGATCAATGACAAGAGAGCGCCCGGCACGCCGACGATGAAAAACACGGCCTGCCAGCTGCGCACCGCACCGACCAGCGGCAGGGTGAAGTGGGGGGTTCTGGAAACCATTTCGACGATCTGACCGCCCACGATGTAAGCCATGCCGGCGCCGATCATGGACCCGAGGTTGTAGACGGCCATTGCGAAGGTGAGGCGCTCGCGCGGGAATAGGTCGGCCAAGATCGAGCTGGCGCAGGGGCCCAATGCGGCTTCCCCCGCACCCACGCCGATCCGCGCCACCAGCAACTGCCAGAACACCTTGGCGAATCCGCAGGCAGCGGTGGCGAGCGACCAGATCGCGACGCCGAAGAAAATCAGCCAGCGTCGATTGCGGCTGTCGGCGAGGACGCCAATTCCCAACCCCAGCACGGCATAGGTGATCGTGAACACGAATCCATTGAAGATTCCGAATTGGACGTCGGTGATGCCCAAATCGTGCTTGATGGGACCCACCAGCAAAGTAATGATGAATCGATCCAGTACGGACAACCAGATCAGGACTGCCAGTGTGCCGGTGGCGTACCACGCAACACGGGGGGAAGGAAACGGCAGTGGCGAGGCGCCAGTGACGACGGCAGTATTTTCTTTCAGCGCGCTATTGATACCGAAACCCTATAAGCCCAGCCAGCCGAGGCACTCCCGCAGGCGAGCATACACAGGCTGGAGGAGCGCCGCACGATCAGGCGTTCAGTCCGCCGTTGATGCTGATGACCTGACCGGTGATGCAGCGCGCGCCCTCGCTGCACAGGAAGAGGACCAGGGGCGCGATGTCGGCCGGCGTGGGCAATCCTAAACCTGCGCGGCGCCGTGCCTTGTCCAACCGATCCGCGCTCGTCTGCTCGAGCCGCCGCGCGGTTTTGGTCGCCTCGACGAAGCTCGGGCTAATGCAATGCACGCGCACGCCGTCGCGCGCCACCTCGGTGGCGAGATTGCGCACGAAACCCATGATGCCCGCACGCGAAGCACCGATCAGCGACTGGCGCGGTGCTGCGAAACGGCCCGCGTCCGAGGCGAAGGCGATCAACGTGCCGCCGGCGCGCTTGAGCCACGGCAGCGCGGCGTGTGCCAAGTACTCTAGATTGACCACGGACAATGCCATGAATGCGGCATAGCCTTGCGGCTCCGTGTCGGCGAACGCGCCGGAGATCCGATTCGCAGGGCCCGTGGAGACGCAGTCGATCACTGCGTCGATGCGGCCCGCCCACGCACCCGTCTCCGCGACCAGATGTTCGATCGCGCCCGGCTGCTTGATGTCCTCGGGAAACCCTCGCTGCCACTCCGCTGAAGCATCGGCCAAGGGTCCCTCGAGCAACAATCCCTCGAGGGCGGCCGCGACGGAGCTCGCGCTGCTGCCGTGCAGTGCCACTCGCCAGCCCGCGGCAAGTGCCCGCGAGGCGATCACTCTGCCGATCGAGCCCGTGCCGCCCGCCACCAACATGACGCGGCGCGTATCGCCAGTCATCGATCCCTCCTCAGAAACAGCTCCCGAGATGGTAGGACCACCGGGGCGCGTTGACGACCTCTTTCAAACGTCATAAGCTCGAAAGAATTCACAATGGCGAATAATTAGATGGCGAATAATTAGATGGCGCGTTCCTCTCCTGGCGTTCTGCGGGTGGCTTCGATCCTGAATTTCATCGCAGATCACCCCGATCAGGCGTTTACCCTGACTGACTTGGTCAAGGCGCTCAAGCTCAGCAGAGCAACCTGTCATGCGCTGCTCACCGGCCTGGTGGAGGTCGGATACCTCTATCGAGCAAGCGACAAACACTACATTCTCGGACCGGCGCTGGCCGCGATCGGACGCGTGGCCGCGCAGCGCACTTCGCCGCTGCAAGTCGCGCAGCCGGAAATGCGTGCCCTGGCGGACGAGTTCGACACCATTTGCGCCTGCTTCTTTCGCGATGGCGACGACATCGTCGTGCGTGATCGGGCCGCGTCGGTCTCGCATGTGGGCTGGTCGGTACCGGTCGGCACGCGGCTGAAACTGAGGCCGCCTTTCGCCGCGATTTTCTATGCCTGGTCGCCCCGCTCGGAAGCGGAAGCCTGGCTCGATGCGTTCAAGCCGCGCCCAACCCCGGAACATCGGGTCGAAATGCTCAAAGGTATGGCGTTCGCCCGGCAACATGGGTTCCAAGTGCAGATCCGCAATCCCAATGCAGCCGCGGACCGTGAGATGTCGCCCGAACAGACCTTCGGTGCGCAGAATCTGGAGTTTCCGATCTCCGTGCTGGCCGATCTTAAGGACGACCAGGCCTATCGCGCAGTCGGCATCATCGCGCCGGTTTTCGACATGCGCGGTCAAATTGCCTTCGTCATGGGCCTCACAGGTTTCACACAGAGTCTGGCGGGAGACAAGCTCAGACACGCCAGCCTGCGGCTGCGCCAGGCCTGCGATCGGGTGACGACTTTCATCACGGGGCGGCCGCCCCTGTCGACTGCCGCCGCCTGATATCGGATGTGATCTAGGCCCTCATGGCCGCAAGCTGGATACGGTATTCGCCATTGCGAATGGCGCGGCGCTATTTTGGACCTTAACCGCAACAAAAGTTGCAATTCTCCAACGAACGGTTGACAGTGCGTTCGCGATTTCGCTACTTTGTCCCCGATTTAGAACGACTTGAGGCGGAATCCGTCTCTTGCTAGCTGGGAGTAGGCCGGATGGTACCGGAGTTGGAAGCTGGGACAAGTTCCCGCAAACGTGTCGTGCGTGTCGTGCGTGTCGTGCGTGTCGTGCGTGCTAGTGCGATCTGTTGACATCAGTGCGCAGGACGTTGGGCGTACTGCCCTGAAGTCCGCAGTCAAGACGCCGGGCGTGATGACTGCGGCGATTCAGCAGCGCCCACGCCCATACGCTTGGTTCGCACTTGCAGTGCTCACCCTGGCGAGCGTATTCAATTTCGCCGATCGCCAAATCGTCTCGATACTCGCACAGAGCATGAAGACTGATCTCGGGCTCACCGACGCCCAGCTCGGTTTTCTGCTGGGCACCGCCTTCGCCGTTTTCTACGCCGTCGTCGGCATCGCCATGGGCCGCATAGCAGACGGTATGAACCGCACTTCGCTCATGGCCGCAGGCATGGCCATTTGGTCCGCGACCACTGCACTCGGCGCGGCCGCCGTGAATTTCGCCGGCTTGGGCGGCGCCCGCATCGGTGTAGGCGTGGGCGAAGCGGTGGCCAACCCTTGCGCCAATTCGCTGCTGTGTGATTACTTTCCGCCGCGATTGCGCGCAACGGCGCTCGGCATTTATCTCACGAGTGCCTATCTTGGCGGCGCGACGGCGCTGTTGGTCGGTGGCATGACTCTGCAGCACTGGAGCGGCATGTGCACGGCGGTACCTATCGCGGGCGCCTGCCATCTTGCCGCGTGGAAAGCGGCGCTGCTCATCATCGGCCTGCCCGGCTTGCCGGTGGCGGCGCTGGTTTTCTCGCTGCGTGAACCGAACCTCGAGCACCGGCCGCACGCCTCGCGCATGCGCCTCATCTTGCGGGAACTTGGCGCGGCTCTACCGCCATTCACTTTCTTCAACCTCCACAAGGTGGGGGGCAGCCGCCTGCTCCTCAGCAATCTGAGTCTGGTCGCGGCCCTCGTCATCATAGCGGCCGCGCTGATTCGCCTCACCGGCGATCTTGCCCAATGGGCCGCGCTTGCCCTTGGTGTGTACTCCACCGTGACCTGGGGACAAATGCAGAAGCAGCGCGACACGCCCCTGTACCGGCTGACCTTCGGTTGTCCGACGTACTCCCTGGCGATGACGAGCGGCGCGCTGCTGGGTGGCATGTACGGCTCCATCAGCGCCTGGACTGCGCCCTATGCGATGCGCGCGCTCGGCATGGAGCCCGCGTCGGCCGGTGTCGCACTCGGCCTGACCTTTGCCGCGGCGGCCGGCGTCGGCGTCGTATCGGGCGGCTGGCTCACCGACCGCTGGAAGATACGGGATGCTCGCGCCCCCATTTGGACGGCGCTGATCGGGCTCATTGTTTCCGTGCCCACCATCTTGATCATGCTCAACACCCGCCAACCTTCCGTGTATGTGGCTTCCTACGGCGTATTCGCATTGTTCACATCGGCGTGGTCCGCCGCATATGCGGCGTTGGTGCAGGATCTGGTGCTGTCGCGGATGCGCGGCGCGGCCGCCTCGGCATTCGCATTGGTATGCGTGGTCGTCGGCGCAGGTGCCGGACCTTACTGGGTCGGAAAATTGAGCGCGCTCACGGGGTCCTTAGCCTTCGGTCTGATGAGCGTACTGTCGCTGGTACCGGTCATATTGGTGGTGCTGCTGCTGACCGCACGGCGCCTCGTACACGAAACGGAGCTTGGTCGTCGCAAGCGGGCTGCATCATTCGGCGAGCCGCCCGATCATTCCGATGTATTTGTCACAGTGGAGTCGCAAGGCTAGCGGGGTGATGCGATACTTACCGTCAATACCGCGCTAGACGGTCAATTTTCAGTCAGCTGGGGGAGTTGTATGAACGTTAAATCTGTTTCCAAAATCCTGGGCATCATGAGCGCCTGGATCCTCATCCAAGCGGCGCCGGCATTGACGTATGCCCAAGCGTCGGGCGCAGCGCCGCCGCAAGACGAATTGGGGACGATCATCGTGACGGCGCGGCGCGTCGAGGAGCGTCTGCAGGACGTGCCGATCTCGATCTCCGTGCTCAATCAACAGCAGCTCGACAGCCGCAACATCGTCAATGCCAGCGACCTGGCGACCTACACGCCCTCGCTGCAGGTCAACAATAATTTCGGTCCCGCGAACTCGGCATTCTCCATCCGCGGCTTCGTGCAGGATATCGGCACCCAGCCTTCGGTCGGCGTGTTCTTCGCCGACGTCGTCGCGCCGCGCGGTGCGTCGAACAACATTCCGGTCGGCGACGGCGCCGGTCCGGGCGTCTTCTGGGACCTGCAGAACGTGCAAGTGCTCAAAGGGCCGCAGGGAACCTTGTTCGGCCGCAATACCACGGGCGGCGACATCCTGATCGTGCCGCAAAAGCCCACCTCGAAGCAGGAGGGCTATGCCGAGATCACCTTTGGCAACTACGGCGAGAAGCGCATCCAGGCGGTCGAGAACCTGCCGATCAACGACAACATCCGGTTTCGCTTCGGCGTCGATCACCAGAATCGCGACGGTTACGAGAATAACGACACAGGCGTCTATCCGGCGCGGCTGGGGGATGTCGACTACACGGACGTGCGCGCCAGCCTGGTGGTGGATATCACCCCCGATGTCGAGAATTACACCATTGCGTCGTATCTGGTTTCCGACACCCATGGCGACGTGCAGAAGCTGATCGCTTGCAATCCGTCACCGAATCCTCTCACGAATTTTTTGGGATTTGCCTTAAATCCGTGTGGGCAGCTCACCACGGAAGCGGCGAAGGGCGCCGGCTTCTACACCGTGCAGAGCACGCTGCCCGATCCCGATACGCGCTTGGAACAGTGGCAGGTCATCAACACCACAACCTGGCATGCCAGCGACAATCTGATCGTCAAGAATATCGGCAGCTACGCGGTGCTGGACGAGAAATATCGCACTTCTCTGTTTGGCACGAACTTCTTTACGAACCCGTTTTTGGCGGGCGGCGTTTTCCCCATCAATTTTGCCGACAGCGTCCCGATACCAGGTGGTGCGAGCGCCGATGAGAGCACGGCAACGGAAGAAATCCAGTTCCAGGGCAGCGCCCTGAACAACGCGCTCACCTGGCAGGCCGGCGGCTATGTCGAGGATGAGGAACCCCTGCAAACGGTGGGTTCGCAATCCGCCGTGTTTCTCGATTGCATCAACTCGGATAACTTCAATTGCACCGCTCCCTACGGTGCCCTTGGGATCGGCGACATCAACTACACCTCCGGAAAGGACTACTTCAATGACTTCGGCTTGTATGAGCAGTCGAGCTACGCGGTAACGGATCAGTTGAAGTTCACCGAGGGCTTCCGCTATACATGGGATCGCGAGCACACCAACAGTCGGCTGATCAGCTATGACGTTCCGGTTCCGTTCACTGCGATACCCTTCTGCTCGTTCCCCGGCAACTCAAGCCCTGCTCCCGAATGCGGCCTGGCTTATCGCACGCAGTCGAATGCACCGACTTGGCTGCTGGGCGTGGACTACAAGCCGACTGAAGACGTGCTGCTGTATGGCAAGTATTCCCGCGGCTACCGGGCAGGCGGTATCTCACCGCAAGTGCCGGAGAATTTTGCGATCTTTCAACCCGAGCGCGATGACACCTACGAGACCGGCTTCAAAACGAGCTTCACGGGTCCGATTAAAGGTACTTTCGATGTGTCCACCTTCTACAACAGCCTGAGCAATCAGCAGATTCAGGTGGGCTTTAACCCGAATCCACTCTACACGGGGCCGGCAGTGGGGCCGGCGTCCGGCATCTACAACGCCGGCAGGTCGCGCATCTGGGGTGCGGAAACGGACTCATCCTTGGTATTGTTCCCGGGTTTCACGCTCGATATTGGCTACTCTTACCTGAATTCCAAATTCAAATCGGTTCCGATGGTTTCGGCCCCGATTACCAGTCCCTATGCCGTAGTGCCCTCGGCACACGATGGAGACACCACGGTGCTGACGCCGCGAAGCAAGGCCAGCGCGACCGGTACCTACACGTTCCCGATTCCGGACACCGTGGGTCGCGTCTCTCTGTCGGCGACCTTCACGCATACCAACAAGGAACTCACAAACTACGTCGACCGAGCATTCCCTGCGGTGGCGGGCTTGAGTGTTCTGCCGGCACTGAATCTGGTCAATATGGATATGACCTGGAAAGGCATCTGGGGGACCCATGTGGATGTGTCGGGGTTCGTGAGCAACCTCACCAACAAGGAGTACTACACTTACATCCCCGGCCTATTCGCCAATGTGCCCTTCGAGACGGCGGAGCTCGGCCAGCCGCGCTTCTACGGCGTGCGCCTGCGTTACAGCTGGTAGGAACAAGGGGTCGCCAAGGGCGCAAAGCCTTTGGCGGCCCTCGCGCCCTCGCAAAAGCGCGGTCGGCCAAAACCATCTTCAGCTAGATCACGTTCAATTCGCGCAGCGGCGCGTTCTTCGAAAACCGCTCGTAGGATAGTGGCGCGAGGTCGAGCGAGCGATATTCATCGAAAACGATGTACTCGGCGAGTCCGCGGCCTATCCCTACGGCGTGCTGCAGGCCATGGCCGCTGAATCCGCTCGCCAACAATAAATTCGGAACGGCCGGTACCGGACCTATGAAAGCGTTCTGGTCGAAGTCGTTGTAGTCATAGTGTCCCACCCAGGCGGATGTCACACGCACTGCCTCGAACGCCGGCACGCGGTGCGCGAGCGCGGGCCAGGCGATGCTCTCGAACAGTCCGTGGTCGATTGCAAAATCGTCCGGCGATACGTTCGGATCCGGATGCTGCGGGATTCCGCACAGGAATCGATCGCCTTCCGGCCGAAACCAGAGGCCCGACGGATCGATCACCAGCGGGCATCCTGAGATGGCCGTAGGGCAGGTAAACACGCAGACGGTGCGCTTGCGGGCGAACACGGGTAAGTCGAGACCCAAGCCCGCTGCCAACTCGCGTGATCGCGTACCCGCCGCAATCACCGCCTTCGCGCAGCCGAGCCGGCCGTGCTGTTCCAGCCTTGCAGCCACGATACTGCGATCATCCGACTGCTCGAAGCCGACCACGCGATCGCGCAGGTAGCGAACCCCGTGATGTTCGTTGGCGCCGCGCAGAGCCGTGAGCAGCGCGTACCCGTCGAACCATCCTTCGGCGCCGACCGTATCCGTGCCGGCGGCAAGATCCGAAGTATTGAGCCAGGGGTAGTGCTGCGTGAGCGCCGTGCGATCATGAGTACGGACTGGCACGCCCGCGGCTCGTTGTATTGCAACCCGCTCCTCGAGCGCGCCGCATCCTGCGGGTGTTGCGAGATACAAATAACTGGATTCCACCAGACCCATGGAGGGAAAGCCCAAAGCCTTCGCGTGGCGCAGAAACTCCATGCCGAAGGCCGACAGGGAAATGTTGATGGGCGAGGAGAACTGCTGGCGTATGGAGCTTGCGGACAGCGCGCTCGCCGCATGCTGGTAGCGTGGATCCGGCTCGACCACGGCGATCGAGCCGTGAAAGTTGCGATTGGTATGCAGGAAATAGGCGAGCGCAGAGCCCATCACACCGCCGCCCGCAATCACCACATCGAATTCGTTGTCCATGCGGCGGTCATGGTAATGGATCCGGGCTGGCCTTTGACCATCGCGGGTGCTACAAACGAGCCATGCTCACCGTTCACCACCTGCGCCGCTCGCAGTCGGATCGCATCGTCTGGCTATGCGAGGAATTGGGGCTCCCCTATGAGCTCAAGCTGTATGACCGGGACCCCTCGGGCGCCGCGCCGCCGGCCTACAAGGCGCTGCATTTCTTTGGCACCGCTCCGACCATTCAAGACGGCGACCTCGTGCTCGGCGAGTCGGGCGCCATCGTCGAATACTTGTCGCGCAAGCACGGCGGAGGCCGGCTGACTGTAGACCCGGGCGCCGCGAATTTCGCGCAATATCTTTACTGGCTGCATTTCGGCAATGGTACTTTCATTCCGGCGGTGATGATGGCGCTTGCTGCCACTTCACCCGTACCCGGCGTGGCTGCAAAAGATTGGGAGCGAATGCGGCGCCAGCGACTCGACCGAGCCTTCGATGCGGCGGAGCGCCGCCTCGGCGAGGCGGATTATTTCGCGGGACCCGAATTCACCGCGGCGGACATCATGATGGTGTTCCCGCTGGCCACGGCGCGCCTGGCGGTGCAGAAGGATATTTCCGGCTGCCCGAATATCCTGGCCTACCTTCAGCGGATCGGTGAGCGCCCCGCCTATAAGCGCGCGCGCCAAAAAGGCGACCCGGACCTCCCGGCGAATCCGGCTTAAACGGGTTTCCGCTAATTCTTCAGCTGGAACCGAAGCGTCTGCAGCAGCAAAACCAGCCAGACGTTCATCTAGAGCTTCTTGATAGCCTCGGCCTCGATGGCCCTCGCGATCTTTACCGCAATGGCCGCGATATCCGTGATCCTGGAGTCTTCCATTCCGCCGAACTTGCCGTAGCGACTCGCTGCCATTGCACTTGCGATGCTGGCGGCAGCTTGGATGAGTTGAGATGTTTCCATGATGTTCCGTCCTGTGAACTGAATAAAATGCTCGCCGGCGCACGACTCCGGAGCGTCACGGAGGACGCGACCCCGCGGCGGCGGTTGCGTAACGAAGTGGAGCAGAGCCGCCAGCTGCAAAATGATACTGGTTCATGCCGCGCTCGTAACCGCATTTCTCGTGCGATCGTACCCGAAATTACCATTGATCCATCACAGCAATCGAAATTACATTGCGTCATGACTTCCGAGCCGTCCGTCGAGAACATGGTCCCGACCGTCGTGCGTACACTGCGCCTGAAGGTCAAATCAGAAGCCTATCCGTGGCTCAACGCCGCTGCGCGCGAAGTAAACTTGGTGTGGAATTTCGCCAACGAGACCAGCGCCCGTGCTGCGCGCCCCTTCGCGGGGCCGCCGAAGTGGTTAAGCGCCTACCAACTCGACAAACTCACCGCAGGAGCGAGCGAGTGCTTCGAGCACATCGGGGCAGCCACCATCCAGCGGGTCAATGCCGAGTTTGCGACCCGGCGTAAACAGTTCGAGGCAGGGCATTTCTACCGCAACATTGAGCCCAAGATCGCGCAGGCCCAGCGTCGGGGGCATAAGCGCCAGGCTAAACGACTGCACCGCCGGGCCGCACGACGGCGCAAAGAAGCCTTGCATGGATTTTCCCGGAAGCTTGTCGATACCTATCGGAACATCGTTATTGGCGACGTGAGTAGCCTCAAGCTGATCAAAACATCGATGGCGAAATCGGTGTTGGATTCGGGCTGGGGCATCCTCAGAGCGCAACTGCACTATAAATGCCAGCAGGCGGGCAGAAGCGTCTTTATCGTCAACGAAAAAAACACAACGAGAGAATGCAGCAACTGTCATGCTCTCACGGGCCCGACAGGTTTGGACATGCTCTCTGTAAGCACATGGATATGCAGCGCATGTAGTGTCATGCACGACACGTCAATGCTGCCAAGAATATGGTGTGCGCGTGGAGGTCGTCCACGTCCGTTTGCGGGAACGAGCCATCGCCGTCCGTTGCGCCGCCGAGCCAGGCATCTCGCCTGCGCGAGGCAAGGATCAGCGCCCGGACGGCGGCGGCGTGAACACCGGTCCAGGTTAGGCAGAAATCGCGCCGCCTCAACGCCACAAGCCGCAACGTCACGTCTCACACGTGGTTCAAAGCCGGCGATTCGGTATGATGGCAGGATCAACTAAAGGAGCGAACATTGAGCGCGGCCAAAAATCCACTCGACGCCGGATTCGATATCGATGCGCGCGAAGCCCAGGTGCTGGGCAAGCCGCAACGCATCGAACCACTCAAGCAGCAGGAATTCGACGCCCGTGCGAAGGCACTGATCATCGCCATCCGGGAATCCGTGGGTCTCACGGATCACTCGGTACTGCCGGAGATATTCGGCTTGATGCTGAAGCACCCGGATCTCTATCGCGCTCAAATGGACATGAGCATCCAGCTTCTCGGCAAGGGTGCAATCGAGGCCCGCGAGAGAGAGTTGGCGATATTGCGCGTGGGCTGGTTGTGCCGCGCGCCGTTCGAATGGGGGCAGCACGTCGTGGCCTGCAAACGCTACGGGCTGACGGAAGAGGACACCGCACGCGTGACGCAGGGGTCATCCGCGCCGGGCTGGAGCGAGCACGAGGCCGCGATCCTCAAGGGTGTGGAGGAACTGCTGGGCGACCAGATGATTTCCGACGAGACGTGGAAGGTCTTGGCGCGCTCATGGGGCGAGCGTCAGCTGATCGAATTCCCGGCGTTGGTGGGCCAATACGTGTCGATCGCGTATTTCCACAATTCGCTGCGCCTGCGCCTCGAACCGGGCACGGGCGGTTTGAGGAGCCGCTGACTCACGGCTTCGGCGGCAAGTTCGCGCGAAAACTCGTGGGCAGCAGCTCCAGCAATTGTCCGTCGGGATCGCGGAGGAAGAGAGCAAACCCAATGTCGCTGTCCTCGATGAGTTCCCCGCCGTATTCCACGGCCTTGGCGGCCGTGACATGTATGTCGTCGACGGAAACCGAGAGGTGAGTCAGGCCTGGCTCATTCATGGTCCGCGGCCGGAACGCGCTGAGCACGCCGGGCACGGAATAGTGGATGAGTTCCAATACGAATCCGTCGAGTATCAAATAGCACGCGGTCACCCCGACCGGCGGCTCGAGCAAACTCAACTTGGCTGCCGCTTCCTGCGGCGGCTGAAACTCGTACCAGAACTTGAATCCGAGCACCTCTTGATAGAATCGCTTGGACCTTTCCAGATCTTTGACCACCTGCCCGGCGTGATTGAAGATTCCCATTGCCGCGCTCCTTTGTCTTGCGCTGTTCAGCTGCGCGCGCCGAACGGACGGTACGTCACACGCAGCCAGATTTCCCGGCCCGGGTCGGCGAAGCAGGTCAACGCGTCATATCCGAGAGGCGAGGGAGTAGCGGTGCCGAAGGTGTTGGATAGAATGACTCCCTGCTTGTAGTCGGACGACGCGCAGTTTCCGGAGGTCACTTTGTCGCTGATGTTGTTCGCGATCAGGGCGAGATCCCAGAGATTGCCCGGAGACTTCAACGTCACGCCCACATCGAACTTCGCGAACCCGCCCTGGTAGTTGTCGTTGCCGGGCCGGCCGACGGCGAGGTCGGTCACGTACCGGGTCGTGTACGAATTGGTATTGGTGAACATCAGCTTGTAGTTGTCCATGAGCGGCATCGTGTAGTCGAAGCCGACGTTCCCGCTCAGGTTGGGTGCGCGGATCAGCGGTGTGCCGGAGAGATTTTGGGCCGTATACGTCCCGGCGGCTGGATTGAAAGCTTGGTTGCAGCCCAGCGCGATCGTTTGTCCGCCCCAGCACGGCGCGTTTTTGAAATTCAGGTAACGCCCGTGGTTGAACTCGGCGTTGCCGTTGAACTGCAGGCCGTCGATCGCCATCGGACGGAATGAACTATCCAAATCGACTCCGTACGTGTGGGCCGTTGCCGCATTCAGCGTGTTGATGACCGGCAGGCCGCCCGACGGCGGCGAGATCACGCCGACCTGCAGCCCGTCGTATTTGTAGAAATAAGGAGTGAGGTTCAGGCTGAGCTGGCGGTCGAGCTGGCGGCTCTTCACGCCGACCTCGGCGCCGCGGACCTTCTCCTCGCCGAAAGCATTGTTCTCGCCAGGGGTAGGCGGAGTCGCTGTGCTGAACGAGCCCGACTTGAAACCCTGCTTGTAAGCGCCGTACACCGTCAGGTCATCCGTTGCCTTGTAAGTCAGCGTGACTTCGGGCGAGGTGTTGTCGGCGTGCACCTCGGGTTCGGCAACGATGATGGGCGCTCCGGTATTCAGGCTGAACGGATATTCATTGCGCTTCTCATCGGTCCAGCGCACACCGGCTGCGAGTTCCAGCCGTTCGATGACGTCCCAGCGCCCCTGGCCGAACACCGAGTAGGTCTTGATGAAGACGGGTGTGTCGCCGTCCGTCAGCGGCGTGATCACGCCCGGCGCGCTCAGGCCATAGGCAGCATTGCCGAACACCGCTACCGTATCGTCGAAATGGCCGTTCTCATACAGGACGCCGATGGTGTAGTTGAGCGGACCCTTGAAATCGCTGCTCGCCCGCAATTCCTCGGTTAATTCCTTGCGGAAATAGCGGTTGTTGACGCCGATGAACGGCCCATCGAAGGTGGTGTCGTCCGGGTTCACCATGCTCGAGGAGGTCAGGTGGTAATAGGCGGTCGTGGAAGAGATCGTTTGAGCGGTGGTGGGGTGATAATTCAGTTCCAGCGTGCCGTACCTTTGGTCCGTCATCAGGAAGGGAACGCCGTTGTTGAGAACCCCGGCGAAATCGGTGGGATTCAGGTCGACTTCTCGCATCACGTTGTCGAGACGGCAATTCTCGCCGCCGCCGATGAAACTTGGGAAGAAGGGCAACGGGGCGGTGCCGCTCGGGCACGAAGAGAACTGCAGGAGATCCTCATCGGAGTAACGGTCGTACGCGATGTTGACCTTCAAACGCGCACTGAACTCCGGGGACGGGTCCCATAGCGCCGTGCCCCTGATCATGAATTCTTTTCCCCAGGGAGCACGGTTGTATTGCGGATCCACAGCGCCCGTGAACGGGTCGGCGACGGCTTCGTTCTTGAAGTATCCTTCCTGCTGGTCGTATTCGGTCGCGAGCCTTAGTTTCAGCGTGTCGCTGACCGGACCGGAGACGATGAATTCCGCGCGCGGTTGGACGGATACGATTTCATAGCCGGCGCGCGCGATGACCTCGAATTCGTCGGTGGGGTCGGCCGTGCGCAATGAGATCACGCCGCCGGGGCTTTCCTTGCCGAAAAACAAGGCCTGTGGGCCCTTGAGGACCTCGACCGCGCCGATATCGAACATGCCGCTGTTCATGGCGAGGCCGTTGCCGAGCGATAGGCCGTCGATATTGAGCGCGACCGATTGATCGACGCCGGGATCCTGGGACGCCGTGCCGATGCCGCGGATCGAGACCAGCGTGCCGATCGAGAGCAGCGAGTGGCCGAACTGCAAACCCGGGGTGATCTGTGGCAAGTCCGTGATTTCGGTGAGCTGCAGTTGTTCTATCCTAAGTCCAGGGATGACTTGTTCGTCCACCGGCACGTTGAGGATCGATTCTTGCCGCTTGCGCGCGGTCACCGTGATTTCTTCGAGTTCCGAGCCATTGCTCGCTGATGCGGCCCCGCCGGTCGCCGTGACCTGGGCCTGAGCGCCGCTCCACAGCCCTGAGAGAACCGAGACAGCAAACCCCAAGCGCAGCCAAGACGCCTTGCCGACCGACATAAAGGACCCCCCCATCTGCTTCCCCTGGAATACCCCAGGATGTCTTTCGTGAACGAAGACTTTCAGTGGAGGGATTGTAAGCTGAGTATCGAAAACTTTGTACGTCAAATTCGCAGATATATTGCGCGAAGAGACTTTGAAAAAGATGAAACACGCGTGGCAATGTCAGGCCGCTGGTGCTTTCCGCCATATTGGTTCGCACCCGCCATCACGCTCGACGGAGCGTCACGGAGGACGCGCCCCAGCGGCGGCGGTTGCGTAACGTAGTGGAGCAGAGCCGCCCAGCTGCAAAATGAAACTGTTCATGCCGCTCTCGTAACCGCATTTCTCGTCGATCACACCCGAAATCAGCGTTGATCAGCATATCAATCGGACTTACATTGCGTCATGACTTCCGAGCTATCCGCCGAGTACATGCTCCCGACCGTGGTGCGTACATTGCGCCTGAAGGTCAAGTCAGAAGCCCATCCGTGGCTTAACGCCGCGGCTGCGGAGGTGAATCTGGTATGGAACTTTGCCAACGAGACCAGTTCTCGTGCTGCGCGCCCATTCGCAGGGCCGCCGAAGTGGTTAAACGCCTACCAACTCGACAAACTCACGGCAGGAGCGACTGAGTACTTTGAGCACATCGGCGCAGCTACCATCCAGCGGGTCAATGCGGAGTTTACGACCCGTCGTAAGCAGTTCAAGAAGACGAAACTGCGGTGGCGAATCAGCCGAGGTCCTAGGCGCTCCCTAGGGTGGGTGCCTTTTAAGATCGAGCAGCTCAAACGTCGGGGTAAATGCTTGCGGTTCTGCGGCAAATCGATCCGGGTATTCGAACAAGCGTTGCTCGAGGGCAAATCCTGGAAGTCCGGCTGTTTTGCCCAAGATGCCGTGGGTGATTGGTGGCTATGTATGCCGGTGGAGCACTCTGTCGAACAGAGCATTGCCCCGAACGAGGCGGTAGGGCTGGATCTGGGCTTAAGAGAGACCGCGGCCACCAGTGATGGCGATAAACTGGAGGCAGGGCACTTCTACCGCAACATTGAGCACAAGATCGCGCAGGCGCAGCGACGGGCGCATAAACGTCAGGCTAAACGCCTGCATCGCCGGGCCGCACGACGGCGCAAAGAAGCCTTGCATAGATTTTCCCGGAAGCTTGTCGATACCTATCGGAACATCCTTATTGGTGATGTGAGCAGCCTCAAACTGGCCAAGACACCGATGGCCAAATCGGTGCTAGATTCAGGCTGGGGCATCCTCAAAACACAACTGCACTACAAGGCCCAGCAGGGAGGCAGAAGTGTATTCATCGTCAATGAGAAAAACACAACGCGAGAATGCAGCAGCTGTCATGCCCTCACCGGTCCGACAGGCCTGGACATGCTCGTTGTAAGCACGTGGATATGCGGCGCTGTGCGGGAACGAGCAGTCGCCGTCCGTTGCGCTGCCGAGCCAGGCATTTCGCCTGCGCGAGGCAAGGATCAGCGCACGGACGGCGGCGGCATGAACACCGGGAGGTTACGGTTATTAACGACGCACCCGATACCGGCGAGATACCTCGCACCGATCTCATCTATGGTTTGAACGATGCGCCGCCGCTGCGGCTTTCGGTATTGGTTGCCCTACAGCACGTACTCGCGGTGTTCGTGGGCATCGTCACCCCGCCGCTGATCATTTCCCGGGCGCTCAAGCTTCCAACCGCCGACGGCGTCTTCCTCGTGAGCATGGCCTTGTTGGTATCGGGCGTGGGCACCTTGCTGCAGACGCGCCGGATCGGGCCGGTGGGCTCGGGACTGCTGAGCATTCAGGGTACGAGCTTCGTGTTTTTGGGCCCCATCATTGCACTCGCGCAATCGGCGCTCGCGGCAGGGAGTTCGCAGCGCGATGCGATGGGCCTGGTATTCGGCGTGTGTCTCGCTGCTTCGCTGATTCCAATGCTGATAAGTCCCTTCATCCGCCATGCCAGCCGGATCATCACGCCGCTGGTGACCGGCATCGTGGTGACGCTGATCGGGCTCACCTTGGTCGAGGTGGGTATTACCAGCGTCGGCGGCGGATTCGCAGCCAAACAGGACGGCAGCTTCGGTTCGGCCGAAAACTTGAGTCTGTCTCTTATCGTGATTGCGCTCATCGTGATTTTGAATTCCGGCAAGCGGCCTTGGATGCGGCTCTTGTCCGTGGTGGCCGGTTTGGCGGGCGGATACGTGGTGGCCCTGGTCGCGGGCAAGGTCGCGCTCGGTGAATTTGGCCAGGCGCCGTGGCTGGCGTTGCCCGTTCCCTTCCGCTACGGATTGGGTTTCAAGGTGACGGCGCTGCTGCCGTTCGCGTTCCTGTTCGTCATCACCGCCGTCGAGTCCATCGGAGACATCACGGCCACCTCGATGCTCAGCGGCGAGCCCATTGCGGGGCCGATATACCTTGGGCGGCTGCGCGGCGGCGTCATGGCCGACGGCGTTGCGTCACTGCTGGCGGCGGCGCTCAATTCATTTCCGAGCACCACCTTCGCCCAAAACAACGGCGTGATCCAGCTGACCGGCGTGGGCAGCCGCCACATCGGCACGTGGGTGGGGCTCATTCTGATCGCATTGGGACTGTTTCCGGTCGTGGGCAGCGTCATCGAAGCCATGCCCCAGGCCGTGCTCGGCGGAGCCACCATCATCATGTTCGGCACGGTTGCCGTGGCGGGCATCAAGATTCTCGCCGGCGTAAACATGGATCGACGCGCATCGACGATCGCGGCCATTTCCCTCGGCGTGGGCCTCGGCGTCACCTTCGTGCCGGGGGTGTTGGGCCAGATGCCGCAGCTGTTTCGCGACCTCTTTTCCTCCGGGATCGCCGCGGGCGGCATGTGCGCGCTTTGCCTGAATCTGCTGTTGCCGGGAAAGCGTGGTTAGGGCTTGAATCATGACAACGTTGTTGGTCAAGCACATTCACACACTGGCAACCCTGGATGCCGCGCGGCGGGAGCTGCGCGACGCCGCCATTTTCGTGCGAGGTCCCGCCATCGAACGCATCGGCTCGAGTACCGACCTCGAACATCTCTCGGCCGAGGCGGATGAGGTTTTGGATCTCAAAGGACGCAGCATCGTGCTGCCGGGCTTGGTGAACACGCATCACCATTTCTACCAAACCCTGACCCGCGCGGTGCCGCAGGCGCAGTCCTCGGAGCTCTTCGCGTGGCTTCGGCATCTGTATCCGATCTGGGCACGGCTCGATGGCCAGGGTGTTTATGTCAGCGCGCAAATGGCCGCCGCCGAACTGATGCTTTCCGGATGTACGACCACCAGTGATCATCTTTATCTATACCCGAACGATTGTGCATTGGATGAGGAGATCCGCGCGCTGGCGGACCTGGGAATGCGCTTTCACGCCGCGCGCGGCAGCATGAGCGTCGGCGAATCGCAAGGCGGCTTGCCGCCCGATGCGTTGTGCGAGCCCGAAAGCGCAATTTTGAGGGACAGCCAGCGATTAATAGAGCGCTATCATGACAACGCGCGTCATGCCATGACGCGCATGGTGCTCGCGCCTTGCTCGCCCTTCTCCGTCTCGCGCGATCTCATGCGGGAATCGGCGGCGATGGCGCGCGCTTATCCGGGCGTGCGATTGCATACGCATTTGGCGGAGAGCGAACTGGACGTCAAGTTCAGCCGCGACCGATTCGGCATGTCCCCTGGAGATCTGGCCGAATCGCTCGGTTGGACGGGCGCCGATGTGTGGCACGCCCACTGCGTGCATCTCGATGAGCCGGCGCTCGGACGCTTCGCGCGCACCGGCACGGGCGTGGCGCATTGCCCGAGCAGCAATCAGCGTCTCGGCAGCGGCATTGCGCCTGTGAGGCGCATGCGGGAGCTCGGAATCCCTGTGGGCCTTGGCGTGGACGGCGCGGCCTCGAACGATGGCAGCAATATGTTGCATGAAGCACGTGCGGCTTGCCTGCTGGCGCGCGGCGGCTCGCGCGATGCCGCGGCCATGACGCCACGCATGGCGCTGGAACTCGCGACCCGCGGCGGCGCCCAAGTGCTGGGCCGCGACGACATCGGGCATTTGAGCGAAGGCATGTGCGCCGATTTCATCGCGTTGAATGTCGACCAGGCGCAATTCGCAGGTGCCTGGGATCCGGTGGCCGCGCTCATCCTTTGCCAGCCCGACAGCGTCGACTACAGCTTCATCAACGGCCGCAAGGTCGTCGATGCCGGGCGCTTGGTGACGGCTGAAATGCCGCAATTGGTGGAGCGTACTCAGGCCGCGGCGCGGGCCATGGCGCGGAGCTGAGCGAGTGGTTATCCTGGCGCGCGGCGGTCGGGCGTGCGGCGCTCGTCAGCGTTCGCGCGCCAGGATCCGTCGAAACCGTAGCGGATCTCGGCGGGCAAGAGTGTGACCACGCCATGCAGCAACAGTGGCAGGAGTACCAAGTCATCGACTGCGCCCAACAGCGGTACCACGAAGTTCGCGGGGTCCAAGGCATAGACCCCGAGGAATAGCGCCACCGGCAGCAGCCACATCGGGCGAGCAGGATGCCTCAAGGCGTACCACATCAGCCGTAGATCTCGGCCGGCAAGCCGCCATAATCGGAGCAATCGAATCATGAATCGAACCTCCCGCGCACTCTTCAAGAGACCTCGATCGCTTGGCCGCGTTCCATTATACGAAGCGTCTGTCGGTCATGGGATTACATCTTGTAGGGTTTTATGGGCAGCCCATTCAGTCGAGCGGGCGATTGCGGGCCGTCGCGGCAAAGCGTGATAAGAAGCTAGGATTATCGGAGGTGAAGCGATGTCGGGCGAAGATCGAGCGATCGCGGAATTGGCATATCTGCTATGGGAGTCTCGCGGACGGCCCGCCGATTCTGCGGAACAGGATTGGCTCGAGGCCGAAGCTCAGCTTGCCGCGCGCAAAGGCACTGCTCCGGCCAGCAGCCTTATTCCGGCCAGCAGCGTTTCCAAGGAGATTCCCAAGGTTCCCATGGACAGGCGCAAGTCTCGCGCATCGAGAGCGAGCGACTAGAGGCGCGCAGACGCGCCGGCCCTCGGGGGGATCCAGGCGCAGCCGGCGAAGCCGGAAATGAGCAGGGCGGCAACAGCGCGGAAACGCAACGTTTGCCTGGCTAATGCATTGTATTGGTTCAAAACATGACTCGCAGCAAGGGGTACACGGGAATGTCACTCCCCCTGACACTGTCGCAGTACAGGGGGTTGCGATATCCTATCAAGATCCCGCACTTGCAGATGCCTTGAGGTTACTTGGATGGCTGGATGGATTGCGCAACGGCGTGAGCAATCTGTAGCTGCTCTCATCCCGTGGCTCGCGGTTGCGGCGGCCGCAAGCCTGTTCCTGAGTACGAAAGCCCCCGCCGAAACGCGCGTTGCATTGATCATCGGCAACAGTGACTATCAAAAACTCGAGATGCGGCTGCCAAATCCCGCCCACGATGCGGCGGCCATGGAAAAGCTGCTGAAGCGGGCGCAATTCGACACGATTCTCAGACTCAACGCCAAACGCACTGATTTTTATAAGGCGCTGGCTGAATTTTCCGACAAGCTCGGCCGCGACCCGCATGCGGTCGGTCTCTTCTATTACGCAGGCCATGCTGTGCAGGTCGACGGCGCCAATTACCTGATTCCCGTGGATGCGGAAATCAATGTGCAATCGGATCTGGAACCCAGCGCCTTTGACGCCGGGCGGGTGCTGAAGTCGATGACGAACGCGCAGAACGAGATGAATATCGTGATCCTCGACGCCTGCCGCAACAACCCGCTGCCGAAATCGCGTGGCATGGACCGCGGTCTGGCGCGGATGGACGCACCGAGCGGTACATTCATCGGCTTCGCGGCGGCACCCGGCCAAACGGCGCAGGACGGCGAGGCAGGCGCCAATGGCGTTTTCACTGCTGAGTTCATGAAGGCGATGGCGGAGCCGGGCCTGGAGCTGGGCCAGCTGTACAAGAAAGTCACCACGGCGGTCAAGATCGATACCAAGGGCGCACAGACCCCTTGGTCGGAGGCCTCGGTTCAAGGCGACTTTTATTTTTTCCCAAAGGGCGCGGGCAGCGCGGCCGCGGCGGGCGCCGCCGCCGCCGCCACCTTAAGCGCCCCGTTGAGTGCGCGCCATGTCGACAACCCGAACGAGCTGGAGCAATCCTTCTGGGATCGAATCAAGGACAGCACCGATCCGGCGGATTTCAAGGACTACATGACACACTTTCCGAACGGAGCGCACGCCGGCGAGGCGGCGCTGCTCTCGCGGAAACTGAGTCGCACCGTGGCCAGCGCGCCGCAGACAGCTCCCACACCTCCGCCGGCGGCACCGGTGCCCACGCGGTCCGTTGCGCCGCAGCCGGCTGTCGCCACGAGCCGGCCGTTGGTGGAGCCGGCCGCGCTAGGCCAATGGACCATGAAGGTTCCCTCCCTCGCGGGTACATCAACCTGCTTCTGGGATGTCAAAGGCAACGGCACGTATTCCGCGTGGTGTGTGGGCGCGCAGCCCACGGCTCACAGCGGCACGGTAACCGTGGCCGACGGCCGCTGGACCTTGAACGCGACTACCATGAACTGGACCGACGGCGGCACCTATCAATTCGTCAATCCGAACACCTTCGTGGTCACCGGCAGGCTGGGCACAGGTGCCTGGCTGCGTTCGAAGTGATCAGTGTCCCGGGTCGCCTTTGCGGCTCGACTCGAACAGAAACCAGGTGCGCCGTTCGGTCTCATCGATCCAATTCTCGATGAGACTGGCGGTTGCGATGTCGCGGACCTCATCGACGACGTCGTGAACTTCGCGCAGGCGTGCCGCCAAGGTCTGGTTGTCTTCACGCAGTTCGGCCAACATGTCGAGCGGATCCACGTAGTCCGCGTCGTTGTCCTTGATGCGCTGCAGCCGCGCAATGTGTCCGATCGAGCGCAAGGTTGAGCCGCCGGTTTTGCGGATGCGCTCGGCGATAGGATCGGTCATCGCATACAGCTGATCGGCTTGTTCGTCGAGCAGCAAATGGTAGTCGCGGAAGTGCGGCCCGCTCATATGCCAGTGGAAATTCTTGGTCTTCAAGTACAGGGAAAACACGTCAGCGAGAATGCCGTTCATGCCTGCGGCTATATTCTTCGACGCGTCCGTGCCCAGATCCGTCGGTGTCACCAGCGGGGCGGATCGGCGGGCTTTCAAATCGCCTTCTTTACTTCGTTCTTTCTTGGCCATGGGTTGCTCTCATTGCAGTTAGCACGACGGATGGATCAATCTGGGACAACGTTATCAGCTTAGCCAATGACGGTCCTCCCTCATTTTAAGCAGGAAGAGCCGCCTATGGAACTTCGGAAACGCCGAGGCACATCACGCTGCAAAAAGCCAGCATGAAGTAACCTTAATTGGTGCGTTTCAGCTAAGCGTCCGGCGGCCGATGATCTCGTCAACGGGATGCCGCTCCAGCCGTTTTTACTTCAAGGAGCGCAATCTTGACCGTATCCATCGACGTCTGTTGCGAGGTGGCTGATCCGTCGCCGCCGCGCGGCGTGGATCGCGCGCGCCTATGCACCGCCGTCTTGGCGGCGATGACCCTGCTGACCGTGGGCTGCTCGACGCCTTCCGCATCGTTGCAGATGTTGCGCCGCGAGGATGTTTTGTGGCTCGACCGCGTTTCCTTCGGGTTGGACAGTGCCGTCGTTGCGGACTATCGCCGTCTCGGCCGCGAACGATTTCTCGAACGGCAACTGCACCCCGAAGAGCCGCAATTGCCGGTGCCCATCGCGGCGGAGATCAGCGCTCTGGAGGTGACTCACGCCGATCCGGAGCGCTGGCTGGCCGAGGTCAACGCCCAGTACAAGATCATCAATGCAATGCCCGACGGGCCGGACAAGGAACAAGCCCGCAAGACACTCAATGATCGCGGCAACAGGCTCGCCTACGAAGCGGTGCGCCGCGATTTGCTGCGGGCCGTGTATTCTCCGGCGCAATTGCAGGAGCAGATGGTGTGGTTCTGGCTCAACCACTTCAGCGTGTTTCAATACAAGGCCAATCTTCGCTGGTTGGTGGGTGATTACGAAGAGCGCGCCATCCGGCCGCACGTGTTCGGCCATTTCAAGGATTTGGTCATGGCGACGCTCGAGCATCCGGCCATGCTGCAATATCTCGACAACAATCAGAACGCCGCGGGGCACATCAATGAGAATTACGCGCGCGAACTGATGGAACTGCACACCCTGGGCGTGGGCGGCGGCTATTCCCAGCAAGATGTGCAGAATCTGGCGCGCGTGCTCACCGGCGTAGGCGTCAATGCCGGCGATGCGCCGAAGCTCAAGCCGGAGTGGCAGCGGCTCTACGTGCGCCGTGAGGCCTTCGAGTTCAATCCCGCCCGCCACGATTTCGCCGCGAAGACCTTGCTCGGACACCCCATCGACGGGCACGGCTTCGACGAGGTGCAACAGGCCGTGGCTTTGATCGTCGCCCAACCTGCCTGCGCGCAGTTCCTTTCCCGGCAGATCGCCACCTATTTCGTGAATGACAATCCGCCTCCGGCGCTGGTCGAGCGCATGGCGAAGACTTTCATGCACACTGACGGCGACATCGCCGCCGTGCTGCGCACGATGTTGCTGTCCCGCGAATTCAATGCCGCACTCGGCGGTAAATTCAAGGATCCCACCCGCTTCGTCGTGTCCGCCGTGCGATTCGCCTACGACGGCAGGCCGATCTACAACACGCACCCGATGCTCAATTGGCTGAACGGCTTGGGCGAGGGTCCCTACAATCATCAGACGCCGGACGGCTATCCGCTCACCGAACTGAACTGGGCCAGTTCCGGACAAATGAGCCGCCGCTTCGAGATCGCGCGCGCCATCGGATCCGGCAACGCGGGGCTATTCGATCCTGAGGACGGCAAGGCAGCGGCTGCCGCTGGATTTCCACAATTATCGAACCGCCTGTATTTCGAGGCTGTCGAACCCTTTCTAGCCGCGCACACCAGGGACGCGCTCAACCGGGCCAATTCCCAGCAGGAATGGAACACTTTCTTGCTGGCCGCGCCGGATTTCAATTATGAATAACCAGGGACCGATGCGATGAATCGTCGTCACTTGCTCAAACTCGGCGGCGCGGCGCTGCTGACTGCCGGCGTGTCCGGGCGCCTATACGCGGCGCCACCCGGCGGGCCGCGATTCCTGCTGATATTCCTGCGCGGCGGCTACGATTCGACCAACCTGCTGATCCCGTATACCAGCAGCTTCTACTACGAAGCCCGTCCCAACATTGCCATACCCAAGCCCGATCCCGCATTGAACACCGGCGCGTTGGCGCTGGACGCGGATTGGGCGCTGGCACCGGCGGTGCGCGAGACCATCGGCGCGCTGTATATGCAGCGGCAAGTTGCCTTCATTCCGTTCGCCGGAACCGACGATCTGTCGCGCAGCCATTTCGAGACGCAGGACAGCATCGAACTTGGTCAACCCAGCGGCGGCGGGCGCAACTATCGCTCAGGCTTTCTCGGCCGGCTTTCCGACGCGCTGGCGGGCGCGAACGACGCCGGCGCTTCGATCTCCTTCACCGATGCGTTGCCGCTGGCCTTCGAGGGCACCGTCACCGTGCCCAATCTTTCCTTGAAGAATGTCGGCAAGCCGCCCTTCGATGCCCGTCAGGCGGGAATCTTGAGCGACATGTATGCCGGCCACCATTTGCAAAGCGCCGTGCGTGACGGGCTCGAGTTGCGCCAGGAAGTGGCGCAAACATTCGCTGACGAGATGAATGCGGCGAATCGCAACGCCATCAATACCAAGGGTTTCGAGCTCGAAGCCGAACGCATGGGCAAGCTGATGCGCGACAAATACCGGATCGGCTTCATCGATGTCGGCGGCTGGGATACCCATGTCAATGAAGGCGGCGCGGAGGGTGCGCTCGCCGCCAACTTAAGCAGCTTGGGCCGCGGGCTGCAAGTGTTCTCGCAATCCCTCGGCTCCGAATGGAACAACACCGTGGTGGTCGTGCTTTCGGAATTTGGCCGGACTTTTCGCGAGAACGGCAATCGCGGCACCGATCATGGTCACGGCACGGTGTATTGGATTCTCGGCGGTTCGATCAATGGCGGAACCATTCGCGGCGAGCAGCAACAACTGGCTCGCGCCACGCTGTTCCAAGACAGGGACTACCCCGTGCTCAACGACTATCGTGCCGTGCTCGGCGGATTGTTTCATTCGATGTGGGCTCTTTCCGCCACCCAACTCGCGCATGTGTTTCAAGACACGCCGCCGGTGGATCTCAAGCTGGTGTAAATCCTCCGGAGCGGACGCCGCGCTCCTGCTTAGAAAAGCCCACGACTCGATCGGCTGATTCCCACGCTCCGTCGCGCGCTGAGCCTATAGGTGCGCCTCGCCTGGAAGGGTAGGTTTGGCGTCGACCTTTTTACGAATTCATACGGGGGAACTCCATGCCTAGCTCCAAGAAATCGCCGTCTGCTCGACGGCAGCGCACCGATGCCATTGCCCTGCTAAAGGCTGATCATCGGCAAGTCGAGGAATGGTTCTCGCAATTCGAGAAGGCGGCCCAGTCGCGCAAGCAGCAACTCGCCAGGCAAATTTGCGACGCTTTGACGGTTCATACCACGATCGAGGAAGAGATTTTCTACCCTGCGTTCCTCGCAGCTACCGAGGACAAGGACACCCATCACGAGGCAGTGGTCGAGCACGCCGGCGCCAAGCAGCTCATTGCGCAAATTCAGCGCATGTCCGCCGGCGATGATTACTTCGATGCCAAGGTGACGGTCCTGTCGGAGATGATCAAGCATCATGTCAAGGAAGAAGAGCAACCGGGCGGCATGTTTGCCGAGGCGAAGAAGTCGGATATGGACCTGCAGGCGCTCGGCGAAGAACTCATGGCCCGCAAGAAGGAACTTCAGGCGCAAAGCAAGGCGGCCTGAGAACAGGCAGAGCCAGAGCACTTGACGAAGCAAAAGAAAGCGTCGACGGCCACGAGGAGCAAATGGTCCGCCGAAGTTTCCAAGCGCAGCGATGCGATGGATTTGCAGCCCGGTGTGTTCAAGCTGACGAGCGCGCGCCGCATCGCGCAGTCTCTCAAGAAGTCCGCCGAGGCGAGCCATCGGCGCAAATCCACACCATTCCGTTCCGCGATGTCGATGTTGAATTTCGAAATCAACCGCGCCGGTAAAGGCTTGAGCGCTGCCCGCCGGCGTGTGCTCGAGCGCGCGAAAATAGAGTTGCGCGCGGCCTTCGCCAGACATCCTTAGCCAGACATCCTTAGGAGGACGCCCACATGCCCGAGAAGAAAACGCTGGACCGAGCTCGTACCGACAAACAGGCCGGCAAATCCCCGTCTACCCAGGCGGGAGAGTTTATCCGCGAACAGATACACCATATTCGCCAAGGCAGACATGGAGCACGCTCCGCCAAACAGGCCATTGCGATCGGTCTGTCGGAGGCGCGCCGTTCCGGCGTCGAGCTGCCGCCCCCAAGTGCCGGCAAGACATCCGAGACGACCCGCAAGAAAGCGGCGCGCGACTATGACCGGGGCCACGGCGCTGCGCCCCGCAGCACTGCCACTGCGAAGCGATCGCGGGCATCCGAAAATGCGCTGAAACGCGAGAGTTCGGCCGCCGCCTCGCCGCGCGCGCTTTCCCGGCATGCCCGAGCAGCAGCTGCGCAACGCTCGCCGGTCGAGCGATCCGCGGCAGCGCGGCGGGCAGCACAGACAAAAGGTGCGGCAGGCCGCTCGGCCGCAGCGCGCCGAGCCGCGCACACGCGACAGTCACCGTAACGACAGGCGATCTAGTTTCGGTTGACTTGCCGCCGCCCACGCTCAATTATTCCTCAAATAACAGTCACCGGACCACATGGCGCGCCCAGCATCAGGGGGGCGCACCCGGACCCGGTGAACGGGATAGCCGGCGGCGCACTATGAAAATGTTCGACAAGGTCCTCGTCCGACGGGCGCGGCGTGCGATGCTACTGCTCCTCGCCGTCGAAGTCTTGATCGGTGCAACCGCAAACGGTGCTTCCTTGGAGACCTACGGACGTCTGCCGACTCTGGAGGATGTCGCGATTTCGCCGGACGGCACACACGTCGGGTTCGTGAGCACCCAGGGCGACGAACGAGTCTTGGCGGTGACAACGCTTGCTACGCGGCAGCTGTTGCACGGCGTACGCCTCGGGGCGACCAAGCTGCGCAGCATCGCCTGGGCCGACAACGAGCGGCTGATGATCCTTACCTCGAGCACGGGGATCCCGGGGGGTATAAGAAACCCGGGCGAGGGATGGTTCCAAGAGTGGTACCACCTGAGCATCTACGACGTAGCCAAGAACAAGCTCTACTCCATCCCGAATCCTGAAATATTCCGCGATGTGAGGCTCCTGCCCGTCTGGTACGGGCCGACGATGGTGCGGCATCTAAAAGGTCATACCGTTCTCTTTTTCCGCTCGATGATCGTATCTTCCGCGAGCCACTTGGCGCTCATGCAGGTCGACCTGGATGACGGCTTCGAGAAGGTGATCAAAGAAGCCAGCAACACGACGCAGGCCTGGCTCGTGGATGGGGCCGGTGAGCTCACCGCGGAGCAGGACTACGATGCTGCAGGCCAGCGCTGGGCCGTGAAAACGGGACGCGAGGGGCACCTGCGCGAGGTTGCCTCCGGTCATGAGGCCTTCTTGCCGCCGCGGCTGCTGGGCTTCGGGCCTGAACCTCAGACTCTGTTGATAGAGTTCAGCGAATCGGGATTTCCAGTCTGGCGTTTGCTGTCGCTCAAGGATGGCAGCCTCGATCCGCCGATGGAGGAGCGCCGGCAGCTGGAGAGCCCAATCGAGGATGAAACGCTTCGATTGATCGGCGGTTCGCATCTCGGCGACGACGCGCGCTACGTGTTCTTCGACCCGAAAATGCAGGCACGCTGGGATGCGATTCTGCGCGCCTTCGCCGGCGAGCATGTGCGATTGATCTCCTGGACTGCAGACTTCAGCCAAATCGTAGTGCGCGTAGAGGGACCCTTGGACGGGTACGTGTACGAACTGGTCGACATGAACTCGCGTGTCGCGACCCTCCTCGGCGAGGTTTACCAGGGCCTCGGTAAGCCGTTCGAGACGCGCAGGATCACCTATCAGGCAGGGGATGGTCTGCAGGTGCCGGCCTACCTGACCCTGCCGCGCACCGCTGCGCCCACGCGCCTGCCATTGATCGTGCTGCCGCACGGTGGTCCGGCGTTTCGAGTCTCCGCCGAATTCGATTGGTGGTCGCAGGCCCTCGCTGATCAGGGATATGCAGTGTTGCAGCCGAACTACCGCGGCTCAAACATCGATCCGCGCTATCTGGCCAAGGGCTACGGCCAGTGGGGCCGCAAGATGCAAAGTGATCTGTCCGACGGTGTGCGGTATCTCGCCAAGGAAGGCATCGTAGACCCGGCGCGGGTATGCATCGTCGGTGCGAGTTACGGCGGCTACGCCGCGCTCGCCGGCGTGGCGCTCGAGAGCGGGGTTTATCGCTGCGCGGTGTCCGTGGCGGGCATTGCAGATGTGCGCCGGATGATGCAAGGGGTAAAAAACAAAGGTGCCATTCTCGCTGAGCGTGACTGGGACCGTTTTACAGGCATGAGCGGACCGGGCGATCCAACCCTGGTCGCCATCTCCCCGATCGAGCATGCGGCAGCGGTCAATGCGCCGGTGCTGCTGATCCACGGCCGCGACGATACGGTGGTCCCATTCGAGCAGAGTGAACGCATGTACGACGCCCTGCGCAATGCTCATAAGGAAGTCGCTCTCGTGCAGCTCAAGCACGAGGACCATTGGCTGTCGCGCAGCGAGACCCGCCTGCAGATGCTGCAGGCTTCGGTGGCATTCCTGCGCGCTCACAATCCGCCGGACTGACGAGCGCCTACCTGCTGCTGACGATGGGAAATGGTTGACCGGTGTTGGTCAGCACCGGAAACTGTTCGCGCCGGAAAATCTGCTCGGCGATCTTCGGCACTTGATCGGAGACGTAGTTGGCCAGATCGAGCGTGGTCACGTAGCCGTTGCTCTGCAGATCAGCCTTGCCGTCGAGCGCCTGCAGCACCACCCAGGTGAACACGCCATGCCCGTCCTTGCCTTCGAGCGCCTGCTCCTGACTGGTCGAGGCCGAGAGCACCGTGCCGCCCACTGCGCGTGACAGGATATTGATAGCGCGCTGTGCTTCGATGCCGCGGGGAGCGTGAGCCAGTGCGTCGGCCAGGGCTCCCGCCTGACAGGTGTCGAGCAACAGCACTTTCTTGGTGGCCGGAATGTTGGCGACGAGTTGCTTCAACTCCTCCTGGCTGATCGCCTCCCGTCGTATCGCCTCATTGCTGGTCAAGCCGATGTTCGAGGGAATCAGGTAATAATTGCGGCTGGCGGGGTCGCTGTCATCAACGGTTCCATGACTGGCCACGTAGAAGAGGAATACATCATCGGGGGGAACGGCGTGATAACCGGCAAGGGCGCTGAGCAACGCAGCGCGGGTGGTTTTCTCCGGCGTCACCCGCAGCTCCACGTTTACCTGGCCGAACAACGGCGCTGCCCTTCTCTGCAGCATCTCGGCGACGGCTGTGGCGTCCGCGACCGCGTAGTTCAGGTTGAGGTCTGCGTTTCTGAAACGGTCGATACCGACGATCAAGGCATCGAGTTGCAAACGGCGCTTCACGGCGTAATTGGCCGATACACTGGCTGTGGCCGGTTCGGACAGCATCGAGCCCTCGGCGTTGTACGCCCTGACACTGATGAGATTCGCGCCGGGCACCAATTGCAGCGCGATGACCTTCGAGACCGTCCCAGCCGCCGCAATCTGCGGGCCGCCGCTCTTGGTCTCGGAGACTGCGCTGTCATTGATGCTCACGCGTATGTCGCCTATCCCTCCGCCGCGGTCCACCAGCGTGACGGGCAGATTCAGTGCGGCGCTGTCGATCTGCGGCGGTATCCTGCCAAGCGAAACGTCAGGCGCGGACCGCACGCTGCTGAGCGGGGCCAGGCTGGCGGGCAATGCCTGTCCGCTCAAGGATCGGCGCACGAGGTCGGGCCGATAAAACTTCTCGCGAAACGCAGCGACGTCGGTGACTTCAAACAGCTGTATGCCGGTGCGCACGAGTAAATTCTGCTCTGCCGTTGCCCCCTGGTAGTCATAGAATCCCTCGGGCGTGATGGCGACGACGCTGTCGTCGTCGAATGCGATGGTGCTGATTTGCTCATGTCCGCTGGCGGTACTCCACAGCCTGACGCTGTGATCTCTGCTGCCCGAGGCGAGCATGCGTCCGTCGGGGGAGAACGCCACCGACCACACCAAGCTGGAGTGCCCGCTCAGCTGACGCAGTTGCTCGCCGGTGGCTGGGTTCCATAGATGGAGCTCGAGGTCCGCACCGGCGGAGGCCACTGTTCGACCATCCGGCGAGTAGGCCACCGACAAGGCCCCGGTATGGCCTGCAAAAGTGCGCGACTCTGCGCCGGTGTCGACGTTCCACAGCTTGATGCTGTTGTCGTTACTGGCCGAGACCAGCTCATGACCGTCCGGGGAGAAAGCGACGGAGGCAATGAAATCCGAGTGTCCCCGCAGAGTGCGCAGCTCGCGGCCCTTGGCGAGATCCCACAGCTTGATGTCGTGGTCGGCGCTGCCCGAGGCCAGCGTCCGGCCGTCGGGCGAGATGGCGACCGCATACACCGCATCGAAGTGGCCGGTGAGCTTGCGCAGCTCACGGCCGGTCGCCACATTCCACAGCCTGACGGTGGCGTCCTTGCCCCCCGAGGCCAGGGTGTGCCCATCGGGAGAGAAGGCTACCGAGTAGACCCAATCGGTATGGCCGACCAGCGTGCGCAACTCAGCACCGCTGTCCACGTTCCAGAGTTTGATGCCGTCACGGCTGGCCGAGGCCAGAACATGGCCATCCGGAGTGAACGCGACCGACTCGACGATATCGGAATGCTTACCAAACGTCCGTAGCCTGAGACCACTGACCACGTCCCAAAGCTTGATGCTATGGTCCTGGCTGCCGGAGGCTACAGTGCGGCCATCGGGGGAAAAGGCCACCGTACGCACAATCTTGGAATGCCCGCTGAAAACGCGCAGCTCCCGCCCGTCGGTCAGATCCCAGAGTCTGATCGAACTGTCGCCGATTCCTGCGGCCAAGCTGGTGCCGGATGGAACGAAAACCACGGAATACGCTGCGCCGAAAAGGCCGCCGAGCGTGCGTATCTCCCGACCGCTGGCAATGTCCCAAAGCTTGACGCTGCGATCGTCGCTGCCGGAAGCCAATGTGCCGCCATCGCCCTTGAATGCCACGGAAAACACTGCCTGCGAGTGTCCCGTCAGCGTGTGCAGCTCCCGGCCCGTTGATACATCCCAGATCTTGATGCTGCGGTCCGCGCCGCCCGAGGCCAGCGCGCGACCATCGGGCGAAAAGGCCACGGTATACACCGACTGTGAATGCCCGGCGAGCGTTTGCAGCAGACGTCCGCTGGTCACGTCCCAAAGCCTGACACCGTGATCGACGCTGCCCGAGGCCAAGGTGTGACCATCGGATGAGAGGGCCACGGAATTCACTCCCAGATGTTCTTCGAGCGTTCGAAGCTCAGTGCCCTTAGCGGCGTCCCAGATTTTTATGCGCCCGTCCAGGCTGCCTGAGGCCAAGGTGTGCCCATCAGCGGAAAACGCCACAGATAGCACGGCCTGCGAATGCCCGCGCAGGGTGCGTAGCAGACGTCCGCTGCTCACATCCCAGAGATTGATGCTTCGATCGGCTCCGCCCGAGGCCAGCGTGGCGCCGTCGCGCGAGAAGGCGATCGAATTGACTTCCGCCGGATGTCCTTCGAGCGTTCTAAGCTCACGGCCGCTGCTCAAGTCCCAAAGCTTGATGCTGCCATCGGCGCCACAGGAGGCCAGTGTACGGCTGTCCGGGGAGACGGCGACCGACAGCACTCTCTGCGTGTGCCCGCGTTGCAGGTATATCTCGGGCCCGCCTGCCGCCGCCACGGACGACAGAAAAAACAACGCCCCAAGCGTAGAACTCAACCAACGGGAAGTTGATGGCAACGGGATGTGCATCGGAGCTACGGCGTGTCGGGCCCCAAAAAACGCGCCCTATTTCTTTGACGCTTCGATGATCTGAAACGGTGAACGCGTCGAGAGCACGCGCTCGAACTTCAGACCCGATCCATCGAGCAGCACCTTGTACTCCTTCAGCGCCCGCTCGCGGCCCGGCAGCATGACCATCATGTTGAGGTCCATCAAGGAGGCCAAGCTGGGTGAGTTGTCGTCCGGGATGACCATCTCGACGATGAATATCCTCCCGCCGCCTGCAAGCCTGCGTGCGCAGTTGGCGAGAATGGTCCGGCACTGGTCGTCGTTCCAATCGTGGAGGATTTGCTTGAGCAGGTAGACATCGCCCTCGGGCACCTCGACGAAGAAGTCGCCCCCGATGGCCTCGGCGCGACCGCCCAACCCATTTGCTTCCAGCGCCTGGCGAGCTCGGTCGGCCACGTTGGGTAGATCGATCACGATGCCGGACGTGCCGGGGTTCTTCTTCAACACGGCTGCCAGCAGCGTCCCGTGCGAGCCGCCGACATCGACAATTTTCTTCGCCTTCGAGAAGTCGCATATGCTCGCCACCTCGCCCGCGACCATGGCGGCCAGGTTGGACATGGCGCCGGCAAAGACTGCTGCTTCCTGAGGATGCTCCTCGTACCACTCGAAGATCTCCTTCCCCAGTGCCTTGGGCGCGGCGCGTTCTCCGGTCTTCACCGCGTCGGTCAGCCGCCCCCAGGCCATCCAGTGTCCGTGATCCGTCTCGGCAATAGAGAATTCGCGCAGAGATCCGGGCGTGTTGGACTTGAGCACGTCGCCCAACGAGGTCAGCTGGAAGGTGTCCGGCCGGATCTCCTTAAAGAGTCCCAGGCCGGTTGCGGCGCGGAGGATGCGGTAGGTGGCGTCCGGGCTGCAACCGCAGTTCTTCGCGATGACGGCACTCGTCAGCGGCTGCTCGGCGAGGGCGTCCGGGATACCGAGGCGGCAGAGCGAGCCGACCAACTGGCTTACCCAGTGTCCGGTGATCATCTGCATGACGAGGGCAGGCGGGGGAAGTTGCTCTGGGCCATTCGGCTGGAACATGAAGGTTTCCTTCAAGTGGCGGGTTAGTTTTGGGCGAAAACCTAACACGAATGACGTTCTGGTTTCATGGTAGCGTGTTACGCGGCGCAATACCTCAAAAGTCCAGGATGAGGTGATTCCGATGCTTGGAATACCCATACGCTATCTTCTCAAACACCCTTGGGTTGCCTTGGAACCGCTGAGCGATCCGCTGCAGATATGGTTGTACGTTCGGGATGCCTACCTCTCTGAGCGCGGAGATCGCGAATCGCGGTGCAGCTACGTATGCGACAGCCACTGGGAACAGCGATTGCACGATGCTCTTGGCCTCGCGTGGCCGTGCCCTCTGACCTCTGAATTTGCGGATTTATATAAAAATATAAACGTTGAGTTGCAGGAGCAAGGAGTTCACGTCGGACCAGAGAGTTTCCAATGGTGGAATGACGGGGATGCAGGGCTTTTGCGCGCGATATGGTGTCTGGTTCGCCACCAAAGGCCGAAAAAAGTCGTCGAGACTGGTGTCGCCCATGGCTTAACTTCACGCATCATCCTGGAAGCACTCGAGCGGAACTCAGACGGCCATCTTTGGAGCATTGACTTGCCCCCCCTCGAACGGCATTGGCGCAAGCAGATCGGCGCGGCAGTGCAGGGGCGATTCGCCGATCGATGGTCCTACATCAAGGGCACAAGCAGCCGCCGCCTGCCAAAATTACTGGCTGAATTGGGCAAGATCGATCTGTTCATCCACGATAGTCTGCACAGCACATACAATGTGCGCTTCGAGATGGATCGCGCCTTGGAATGCCTTGGGCCCGGCAAATCCATGGTGATTGACGATATCGATTCCAATAACGGATTCTGGACGTTTACGCAGGCCCACTCCACATATCAATCTCTGGTTTGCGAAGCCGAGCCCCTGCGCCCCGATCTACGGCGGTTCAATCACAGGGGACTGTTCGGGATCATCTTGAAGCAGCCGCCCCTTCCTACGCGGGGAGATTAAGGCCGTCATCCGTCGAGCGGGCGCGGGCCGGACGAATGCGGAGGGAAACTACGGTTTCGAGAGGAGATCGGGCTTCTGCGTGGCAACATCGACCGGCACCGAGACGTGCTCCTGCACGATCAGCCATTTGCCTTTCAGCTTTCTGTACACGTCTGTCACGCGAACGACCAAGTCCATTCTCGATCCATCCTTGCCGGCGAATTGTGCAGTCTGAATGCTGTGGCTGTAGGCAACGGAGCCGATCACCGTAATGTCGAGATCCGATATCGAGAACGTGGCCGGCCCGGGAAAGGCAGCAAACAGTTCCTGCCAATCCTTCTTGTAATCCTGCCATCCTACATGCTGACGCGGCGGCGAGACGTCGAATACGAACAAGCGGGCGCCCGGCGCGTAGGCTTCCATCAGGGCGTTCACGTCTTTGGCGATAAACGCCTCGCTAAATCGCGTCTCGAGCGCCTCAATACTGGATTTGTCATCGCTTGCAGTTGCAC
>Ga0302326_10001552_pt1 | contig 58190 bp, 39 predicted proteins | sample Palsa_T0_3_FD_202264 | JGI IMG/M metagenome (GOLD analysis project Ga0302326, IMG submission 202264) | Peat permafrost microbial communities from Stordalen Mire near Abisko, Sweden - Palsa_T0_3 | ecosystem: Environmental > Terrestrial > Soil > Palsa > Peat permafrost | place: Sweden: Abisko...
CGACGTTGACTGCGACGGTCAACCCGAACGGTGGCAATGTCACTGAATGCGTGTTCGAATACGGCACGAGCACGGGCTATGGCAAACAGGCGTCGTGTGGTTCGCTGCCGGGGTCCGGGAGCAGTCCGGTCGCGGTGTCCGCGGCTGTCACCGGGCTGGAGGCGGGCACGACATACCACTACCGCATCGTTGCCAGGAACGCCGGTGGCACCAGCGATGGAAGCGACGAAACACTAAAAACCAGCTCGGCCGCCACTCCCGTCGAACCGGGCCGCTACACAGGCACGAGCCCGCAGGACAGTGGGTGGGGTCTATCGCTCTACGTGTCCCCCAAAGGCACGAGCATCCAGGACGTTGCATTCCTGACGAAACTGCAGTGCGCCCCGAAAGCCGAATTCGATGACCATTTCGAAGTCGCCGAGATCCCGATCGAAGAAGACGGGTCGTTCGAACGCACCACCCACGCCGAAGGCATCATCGACGCCGTCCATGCCACATTTACCTACACGCTGAGCGGGCACTTCGCCTCTGGTGGCGCAACGGGACTATTCCGCGAGGAAGTCAGCTACGAAAACGGGCTCCACTACGAATGCACAACAGGCGCGCAGTCCTGGACCATGACCCGCGAATCCGGTCAGACCGAAGTGACGCTCCCACCACCCGCAGGCCGCTACACAGGGACGAGCCCGCAGAACAGTGGGTGGGGCACATCGTTCTACGTGTCTCCCAAGGGCACGAGCATCCAGGACGTTGCATTCCTGACGAACCTGCAGTGCACCCCGGAAGCCGAATCCGGCGATCATTTCGAAGTCGCGGAAATCCCGATCAACGAAGACGGGTCGTTTGAACGCACCACCACCGCCAAAGGCATCATCAAAGGCTCCTACGCGGAATTCACGTACACGTTCAGCGGGCACTTCCACGGCGCCAGCACCAGCAGCGGACAGGAGCGCGTCGACGGCTCCTTCCGAGAGACCGTCGTCTACGAAAACGAAGAAAAACACTGCGAAACCAATGGTCAGTCCTGGACCATGAGCCGCGAATCCGGCCAGACCGAAGTGACGCTCCCACCACCCGCAGGCCGCTACACCGGGACGAGCCCGCAGAACAGTGGATGGACCACATCGCTCTACGTATCCCCCAAGGGCACAAGCATCCAGGACGTTGCATTCCTGACGAAACTGCAGTGCACTCCGGAAGCCGAATCCGGCGATCACTTCGAAGTCGCGGAAATCCCGATCAAAGAAGACGGGTCGTTTGAACGCACCACCACCGCCAAAGGCATCATCAAAGGCTCCTACGCAGAATTCACGTACACGTTCAGCGGGCACTTCCACGGCGCCAGCAGCACGAGCGGCGGGCAGGAGCTTGTCAGCGGCTCCTTCCGAGAGACCGTCGTCTACGAACACGAAGAAAAACACTGCGAAACCAACGGTCAGTCCTGGACCATGACCCGCGAATCCGGTCAGACCGAAGTGACGCTCCCACCACCCGCAGGCGAATACAAAGGGACGAGCCCGCAGAACAGTGGGTGGGCCCTGTCGTTCGAAGTCCTGAGCGGAGGCAAATCGCTCACTTCCTTCACCACCATCGGAGCTCTCGAATGCGTTCCTGCGAAAACCATTGATCGCGCGTTGCCGGCGGTCTCAGCGAAAGTCGAACCCGACGGCTCGTTCGAAGGCAGCTCCGAAGAAACAGGCGAAGTCTTCGGCGTTTCCGCCCGAATCGTCTCGCGAGTGAGCGGGCATGTCCACGGCCCAGGCAGCAAAGGTGAGGAGCGGGCGAGCGGTTCCTACACCGAGGAAATCATCCGGGAAGGCAGTGGTGCGTTTACTTGCTCGACGAACAACCAGGCGTGGTCGACGGAACGCGCCTAGTCGCACGCGCGTCGGCGGCGGGTCCGGACTCACCTGAGCGACAAAGCGGTGCGGGGTTCGAGTCCCGGCGTCGGCATCTTCGAGTAGGGAGTGCCTTTACTCGAACCATGTTCTGAGGCCAGCACAATGGGTCGGGGCCCCGGCACAGCCGACCTCCACGGCCCGCGAGTACTCTGTTGTGGCGATGCTCGGATCGTGGACACGCCGGCACAGGACAGGGCTGGTCGCGTCGACGGTTCTCGCGTTGGCGGTGACGCTCCCCGCACAGGCATCCGCACAGACGCCGGTGCCCTGTCGCCCGGGCCCTGGCACGACCACGATCGCCCACAGCAGGTACGCGCGGCTGTTCGAAGACGCGCACACGGACGCCTACTACGCCTGCCTCTACACCGACGGGCACGCCCGCGAACTGTCTGACAACGAGCACTACGGGTACGCGCTCGTGCGATTCGCCGGACCGTACGTCGCATTCGTGCAGAGCATCGAAAGCGCCGAGAGCGATGTCGGCGTCGTGAACCTGCGCACGGGCCACGCGCACTACCATGAGGAACTTGCCGCCCCGATCGAAGCGAGTGTCTGTCCCGAAGTGGGCTCGCTGGGGCTGAGCCCGGACGGAGCGGTCGCGTGGATCGCGACGAACTTCCTCGGTGAAGTCTGCGGTCCCGAACATCCGCCTCCGACGACCGAAGTTCGCTTGGCGGACCGCTACGGGCTGCACGTGCTGGACAGCGGACAGGGGATCGTCTCGACGTCGCTGCGCCTGTCCGGCTCGACGATCGAGTGGGTCGACGCCGGACGCGCGCGCTCGGTCGCACTTCGCTGAGCAGGCTCGCTCCACCGACCACCTTTGCGTCTCGCGTGGGCGTCGCCCGGCATCAAGCGGGATACTCCGTCGATGTCCGAGGAGAACGTGGAGCGAGTGCGTGAGGGCTACCAGTTCGTTGATCGAGAGCACCAACCGGAATTCGATCTGCTCCATCCCGACATCCAGTGGCACACCCGTGCGGATCTGCCGGACGCCGCCACGCACCGCGGACACGATGGTGCCAGGATGCTCATGGCCGAGTGGTTCGGGGCGTTCGACGACCTACGTGTGGACGTCGAGGAGTTGATCGACGCGGGAGACCGTGTGGTCGTGGTGTTGCGGCTGCACGGGCGCGTGAGGGGCAGCGCCCACGAAGTGGACATGTCCGAGACACACGTCTTGACGATGCGCGACGGCAAGGTGACCGAGGTCCACGAGTACCCGACCAAGGCCGAGGCCCTCAAAGTCGTGGGGCTGGACGAGTAGGCGAGGTCGCGTTTCGCCAATCCCTCCTCCTAGTAGTAGTCGAGGTCAAACGCCGCCCGGATCGCTTCGGCGAGGGCCAGCTCTTGACGATCGAGCAGGACGCCGATCTGCGCTCGCAAGGCACCCGCAGGGATGGTGGTGACGTTGTCGCAGCTCACCACCGACGGTTCCGGAAGGCCGTTGGCCGCGTCGACTGCCACCTCGGTGGAAAGCCCGCGGATAGTTGTGGTTATCGGCGCGACTGAGACGGTCGTGAGATGCGGGCGCACGATCTCTCGGGTGAGGATCAGCACCGGCCGGGCCTTGTCGAGTTGCGCAACATGGATGGGGCGCATCAGGGGAGATCGACCGGCAGGCTGATCACGTGCTCGGCGACGGCTCTGAGCTCGGGATCAGGTCCCGTGCCGGCGAGGATCTCGGCGTCGCGCTCGGCGACAATGCGCCGACGCTCGCGCTCGAGTGCTCGTGTGACGACTGCGGCGCGACTGCGCTCGGTGCCCGCGTGGACTACCTCGTCGACGAAGGCGACCAACTCGTCGGGAAGACGAACCGCGATCTGCTTGCTCATCCCACAATGGTACCAATCTGGTACCAGGACTCGCGGAATCGGCATTCCACGTCCCGAGCGTCGAGCCCGGCTGAGGTTCCGTTGGTGGGATGACCGGAGCGCCGAGCCGACGACGCTGAAACGTCTGATCACACTCTGGCTGCTGTATATCGTCGGCCACGATGTAGGACGCTTCATCAGCATCGAGAAGCTGATCGACGACAGCAGGGAGTCCTACTACCGGACCTTGGGCCAGTCGACCGAGCGATGGCACGACGGCAAGCATGATCTCGGGCCATGGACCGGCTACTTCCTCGGCATCCTGATCGCCGCCTACCGCGAGTTCGAGAGCCGGGCGAACATTCTTGTCGGCCGCGGATCGAAGAAGGCGCTGATCACAACGTTCATCGACTCCCTGCTCGCCGACGAGTTCACCGTTTCCGCCGTCCGGCAGGCGGCCCCCGGCGTGAGCGACGCCTACATCAGCAAGGTCCTAAGCGAGCTCAAGCAGGCGGGCGTCCTCGAGCCGATCGGGACGGGCCGCGGCGCCCGATGGCGCCGACTACGCGGCGAGCCGTAGGGCGCAGGATCGCTCTCAAGCGACGAACAGGTCCGGTCGTGATCCCACGCGCCCTCGATGGCCTAAACACGTACTCCCTCCCACAACGTACTAGTGGACAGCAGTTAGGCGAGGTTTCGGCAGCCCCTGTTGCCCCGAACATGTCCCAAACTCCGCAATTCTGATCACGAGCTTTCGCGCCGCCTTCACGATGGCTACACGCACTCACGCGATAGTGGCCAGCAATGAGCCCCGACACGGTAGTTCTTTCGCCCCACTTCGACGACGCGGTGCTGTCGTGCTGGCATGTGCTGGCAGGCGCTGGCGAGGTGCTCGTTGTGAACATCTTTGCGGGTGAGCCTCCCGCGGGGGCGCTCGGCTGGTGGGACCGGCTCGCGGGCGCGGCCGACTCGGCCGCGGCGGTCCGCGCGCGTGTCGAGGAGGACCGCCGGGCGCTCGCGCTCGCCGGCCGCGCAGCGGTCAACCTGCCGTTCCTGGACAGCCAGTACCGCGAGGCCGACCAGGAGCCGCGAGAGATCGTGCAGGCGTTGCGCGGAGCGCTCGTCCCGGGCGCCCGCATCTACGCGCCGGCGAGCCTGGGCGACCATCATCGCGACCACACCGCCGTGCGCGTGGCGGCGCTTGCGCTGCACGCGGAGGGCGCCGACGTGGCGCTGTACGCGGATCTGCCTCACGCGACCATCGACGGATGGCCCCGGTGGGTGCTCAACGGCGACGGCGGGCCCTCCACGGACGCAGATCCGGCAGGCGAGCGATGGGCGACGCAGCTCGAGGCCACGGGCGTCCCGGTCGAGCGGATGCTGGCCGCCGCGCGCCGGTTGACGAGGGAGGACCACGCCGGCAAGCTCGCGGCCGTGCTCACGTACGCCAGCCAGATAGCGCCGCTGCAGCGGGTGTTCGGACGCTCGCTGGAAGATCCTCAACTGCTTGGCTTCGAGGTCGACTGGCGGCTCCCGCTAATCGCCTAGCGTCGGCGCCGGGCGCTCGATCTCCGCGAGCGCCCGCTCGCGGAACCGCGTCGCGAGCCCTGCGTCCTCGTCGTCCTCGCCCTCGACCTCGACCGATGCGGCCATCGTCTCGACCAGCTCGCGCGCGCGCCGGCCGTGCGCTTCGGCTTCCGCGAGGCTGCCCGTCGCGGCGGCCACGCGGGCGAGCCCCGCCTCGATCTGCCAGCGCTCGCCGATCAGCCCCTCCTCGCCGGCCGCCTCGGCGCTGCGGGCGAGCATCCGTGCCGCCGCAGCCCAGTCTCCGCGCGCCTGCGCGCAGCTCGCCAGGAAACGGGCGGTCATCGCGATCGACCTCCGCGCTCCGCTGCGCTCCCACGCCTGCAGCCGGCCCCGCATCGCCTGCTCGGCGCGCTCGACGTCGCCGGCCGCGAGCTGGGTCTCGGCGATCGCGAGGTAAGCCTGCTCGCCCCAGAAGTCGACTTGGCCGGGCGGCGTGGTGACCTGCTCGGCGATCTGCTGCACGCGCTCGGCGAGCGCACGCGCCCGGGCCTCGTCCCCTGCCATCCGCGTGGCCGAGGAGAGCGCGCCGAGGCAGCGGAATATCTGCCCGCGCGCGCGGTTGCGCTCGGCGGCGGCGAGCCCGTGCTCGAGGACCGGGATCGCGAGCTCCGCGGCGCGCAGGTCCAGCAGCGGCGTCGCGAGCCCCGCCGCGGCCCAGCCGAGCCAGCCGGCTTCGAGTGTGTCCGCGCCTGCGACCGCCTCGCGACTGAATGCGAGCGATCGTGCATAGTCGCCTCGGCAGCGCGCGGTCCAGCTCAACGCGTCGCGGATCAGCACGCCGGTGTTGAGATCGCCGATGCGCTCGTTGATCGCGAGCGCCTCGCTGGCGCGCCGCTCGGCCTCCCGCCAGTCGCAACGCTCGAGTGGCACATAGCAGGACTCGCACAGCGTCCATTGCAGGAACCACAGCTCGCCGCGCCTGCGCTGCGCTCGCTCGAGCTCCGTGCAGAGCTCCTCCAGGCGCTCGAGGTCGCCGAGCTGCAGCGCGGTGAGCTTGAGGCTGTCGAGTGCGCGGCTGACGGCAAGCTCGTCGCCGGCGCGGCGGGCGATCTCGAGCGCCCGCTCGCCCAGCTCGACAGCCTCGGCGAACTCCAGCTCGTTTGTCAGCACCAGCGACAGGCGGTTGAGCGCGTTGACCTGGCCGGACTCGTCGCCGAGCTCTTCGGCGATCCGCAGCTCCTGTTCGTGACAGCGTCGCGCCGCCGGCGGGTCGCGCACGTGCCAGTGGGTTCCCACGGCGTTGAGCACGCGCATCTCGCTCGCGCGGTCGCCCGCCGCGCGCGCACCCTCGAGCGCGTGCTCGAGGTCGGCCAGCGCCTTCTCGGGCTCGCCGAGCAGGTGCAGCGTCCAGGCGCGGGCGCTGTACAGGTCGCGGATCGCCTCCTCGGCGGCGGCGGTCATGCCGAGCATCTCGCCGGCGAGGATCGCTCCGTCCAGGTTCTCGAGCGCGGTCTCCTGGGCGTAGACCCGTTCCGCCGCGGTGGCGGCGCGGCGGTGGTAGTCGAACGCCTTGCGCAGCTCGCCGGCGGCGCGGTAGTGGTAGGCGAGCGTGCCGGCGCGCTCGTCGGGGCGCTCCGCGGGCGCCGCCTCGATCGCGGCGGCGATGCGCCCGTGGATCGCCGCCTTCCTGGTGGCCGACAGCTGCTCGTAGATCGTCTCGCGAAACAGCGCGTGGGAGAAGCTGAGCCGCCCGGCCGACTGCGCGGGCTCGACCAGCACGTCGGCCTTGATCGCCTCCTCGACGAGGTCGATGAGGCGATCGCGCGGATGCTCGAGCACGCTCTCGAGCACGTCGAGCTCGAACTCGCGACCGACGACCGCGGCGACCGCGAGCGTCTGGCGGCAGTCATCGCCGAGGCCGTGCAGGCGGCGCAGCAACAGGTCCCTGACGCTGTCCGGCACGCCGCTCGTGGCGAGCTCCCAATCGGACTGCACGCCGACGTCGTACAGCAGCTCCTCGATGAAGAACGGGTTGCCCTCGCTGCGGTCGGCGACGCGGCGCACGAACCCGCGCGGCGCCTGCTGCCCGGTGCGTCCGGCGATCAGCTCGGCGACCTCGGCCTCGTCGAGTCCCGGCAGCGACAGCCGCGCGAGCGCCCGCGCGCGGCGCAGCTCCGCGAGCGCCTCGGCGAGCGGATGCTCCTCGCCGACCTCGACCGGCCGGTAGGTGCCGAGCACCATCAGCGGCGCGTCCTTGGCCGAGCGCGCGAGGTGGCGCAGCAGCAGCAGGCTCGACTGGTCGGCCCAGTGCAGGTCGTCCAGGAACAGCACCAGCGGGCGCAGATGCGCGGCGTCGCCCAGCAGCGAGCAGACGGCCTCGAACAGGCGAAAGCGCTCCTGCTCGGCACCAAGGCCCGTCGGTCCGTGGGCGGTACGCGGGTCCTCGAGCTCCGGCACGATCGCGGCGAGCTGTGCGCGGCGCGGGGTGACCTGCACGGCGAGCTCGGCCGGAGGGCAGCAGGCGATGTAATGGCGCAGCGCCTCGACGAACGGCTGGTAGGGAACAAGGGTCTCCTCATGGCAGCTGCCGGCGAGCACCGTCGCCCCGCGCTCGTGCGCCGTGCGGGCGAACTCCCTCACCAGGCGCGTCTTGCCGATCCCGGGCTCGCCCGCGAGCACCACGACGCGCAGTCCGCGCTCGCCCACCGCCGCCCACTCCGCCGCCAGCGCCGCCACCGCGTCGGAGCGCCCGACGAACGCGCCGCGGTCCTCGCCCGCGACCAGCGCCGGCAGCGGCACGCGCACCTCGGTCGAGGGCTCCCACATCACCTCGCACGCGGTGACCGGGCCGGCGACGCCCTTCAGCGGGACCGCCCCGAGTGCGCGGTAGGCGAACCCGCCGCGCGTGCCGATCAGCGCCCGCACCAGCTCCGAGGCGAGGATCTGGCCCGGCGCGCCGGCATCGCAGAGCCGCTTGGCGATCACCACGGGCGTGCCGAAGTAGTCGCCCTCGTCGCGGATCGGCTCGCCGACGTTCAGGCCGATGCGAACCGCCAGCGCGAGCTCGCCGCCGGCGGCGGCGCGGTGCACGGCCTGTTGCATGGTGATCGCGCACGCGAGCGCGTCCATGGCGCTGACGAACGCCACCATCAGCCCGTCGCCGAGGTTCTTGACCTCCTCGCCGCCGTGCATCGCCGCGGCCTCGCGCAGCAGGCCGAAGTGTGCGCGCCGCAGACGCTCGCCCTCCTCGTCGCCGAGTCGCTGCAGCGTCTCCGTCGAGCCGACCTGGTCGGTGAACAGCAGCGTCACGGTGCCGGTCCTGCGCTCGGCCGCCGCTGCGGGGACCGGAGGTCCGGGCGAGGGGGAGTCCGATGGCCGCGGCGCGGCGGGCTGCGGTGCGGCGGGCTGCGGCGTCGTCTCGCCCGCCCGGATCCGCTCGACCAGCTCGCGCGTAGCCGGTGAGGGCACGATCCCGAGCTCGGAGGCGAAGCGGTCGGCGAGGCGGCGGTACGTGGTGAGCGCGGCCGAGCGGTCGCCGTTGGCGGCGAGGCGGCGGATCAGCTCGCGGTGCGCGTCCTCGGAGAGCGGGTCGAGCGCGACCTGGCGGCGAGTGAGAGCGACCGCGGCGGCGAGGCTGCCGGCGGCTTGCGCGCCGGCAGCCATTCGCTCCAGCAACGCGATCACGCGCGCGCGGTGCTCGTCGCGTCGCTCGTAGACCCAGTCGTCGTCGAGGTCCTCGAGCAGGTCGCCCCGCGAGAGCTCGAGCGCATCCTCGAGCCGATCCGCCGCGAGGAGCCGGTCGAACTCGCCGACGTCCGTCCAGACCTGATCGGCGCCGGCGAGGGCGACTGCGTCGCGGGTGGCCAGCAGGTAGCGATCGGCGTCGGCGCCGAGCGCGCGACGCAGAGCGGACAGCGCGCTGCGCAGGCTCGTGCGCGCGCTGTCGTCGAGCACGTCGGGCCAGAAGCGCGCGGCGAGCTGGCCGCGAGGGTGCGTGCGCCGCTCCAGGGCGAGCAGGCCGAGCAGCGAGCGCGCGCGGCGGCTCGCGGGCAGCTCTAGGCGCGTGCCGTCCACTTCGATTGTCATCTCCCCCAGCAGCCCGACGCGCATCATCGACGAAGCCTACGTGCATTCACGCTTGTTTCGCGGGCGCTTCGCGCTGACGCCACGGGGCTCTGGGACAGTTGCGTTCCCGAAAGCACAACCACGAAGGAGACACACATGGCTACCGAGGTGCAGCTTGACCAGGAGAAGCTCCATGCGTTCGTCGGGCGGATCTTGCTCGACGTCGGAACCGCGATGCGTGGCGGGCTGATGTACATCGGCGACCGCCTCGGCATCTTTGCGGCGCTGGCGCAGTCAGGGCCGGTGACCGCCGCCGAGCTCGCGCAGCAGACGGGTCTCAACGAGCGCTACCTGCGCGAGTGGCTGGGGTCGATGGCGACGGCCGAGTACCTCGAGCATGACCCGCAAGGCGACACGTACTTTCTGCCGCCGGAGCACGCGCTGGCGCTCGCCGACGAGGAGTTCCCGTTCTTCACCGGCGGGCTGCTGCAGATGATCGTGCCGACGGTGACGGTCGCGCCACAGGTAGCGCAAGCGTTCAAGAGCGGCGGCGGCGTCACGCAGGATCAGTACCTGCCGGACATGTACGAGGCGATCGAACGCTTGACGGCGCCGTGGTACAGGCACGACCTAGTGCAGACGTGGATCCCGGCGATGCCGGGCGTCCGGGACAAGCTCGAGGCGGGCGCGTCGGCGTGTGACGTGGGCTGCGGCTCGGGTCGAGCTCCGATCACGATCGCGAAGGCGTTCCCGCAGGCGGAGGTCCACGGCTATGACGTCCATGCCGGCTCGATCGAGCGGGCGCGGGCCAGCGCTGAGGCCGAGGGTGTCGGCGACCGCGTGACGTTCACGGTCGGCGACGGCGCCGAGCTGCCGCAGGCACGGTTCGACCTGATCAGCACGTTCGACGTCGTGCACGACTCCGTCGACCCGGTGGGGCTGATGAGCTCGATCCGCCGGGCGCTGCGTGATGACGGCACGTACCTGATGCTCGAGATGAACGCGTCCGGCGACGTCGAGCAGAATCGCAACCCGCTGGGCACGCTCCTGTACAACGTCAGCACGCTGTACTGCATGACGACATCGCTGGCGCATGGCGGCGCGGGCATCGGTGCGTGCATGGGGGAGGAGAAGGCGCGCGAGCTCGCGTACGCGGCCGGCTTCACGGGCTTTCGCAGGCTCCCGATCGAGGAACCGCTGTCGATCCTGTACGAGCTCAAGGCGTAGTTTGACTCGGCCCCGCGAACAGACACTGCGCAAACAGACGATTTAAAACAATTAATGAGAAAGGAGGGACGGCAGATGGCAACCCAGACGCGAACGGGATCACGGGCGCTCGACGTGGAGGCACTCGACGGCGCGCCGGAGCAGAGCCGCGCCCGCTACCCCGACGACGAGGGCTTCGTCGAGCGCGATGGCGTACGCGTGTTCTACGAGGTATACGGCGAGGGCGAGGAGACGATCTTCCTGATCCCGACCTGGTCGCTGGTCCACTCGCGCCACTGGAAGATGCAGATCCCCTACTTCGCGCGTCACTTCCGGGTGCTGACGATGGACGGTCTCGGCAACGGGCGCTCCGATCGTTGCCGGGACGCGCGGCGCTATGGAGCCGCGGAGTTCGCGCGCGACTGCCTGGCCGTGATGGATGCGACCGGCACCGAGCGGGCGGTGATGGTGTCACTCTCAAAAGGCGCTCAATTCCTGCTCGAGCTGACGCGCCTCGCCCCCGAGCGGGTGGTCGGCGCCGTGTTCGTCGGACCGTTGTTCCCCTACACCCCGTCGCACTGGTCGGTGCTGCTCAACCCGCTGTCGTTCCGCCTCTCCTTTCAGAGGGCCTTGCCCGTCTACCGCTGGTGGGCACGCATGAACGCGGTCCACTGGCAGGAGGACTACCCCGAGTTCGCGGAGTGGTTCATCTCGCGATGCTTCCCCGAGCCGCATTCGAGCAAGGGCATCGAGGACGGCGTGGGGTGGGCGCTGGACACCGACCCCGACACGCTGATCGCCACGGCGTATGGCAGGGTCCACCGTGATCGCCGCACCCTGCGCGAGCTGGCGCAGAATGTGGACTGCCCCCTGATCGTGGTTCACGGCGACCGCGACGGGATCTCACCGCCGCGCGACGGCCGGGCGCTGGCCCGCCTTGGACGGGGTCATCTGGAGGTCGTCAAGGGCGCCGGCCACTTCCCGCACGCCCGCAAGCCTGTCCAGGTCAACCTGGCGCTGCGGGAGTTCTCCGAGGACGCCTACGGGCGCCCGCGCACGCCACGCGACCCCACCGTCTACCGCCCCGACGGCCGTCCCCGCGCCCTCTATATCTCCTCACCGATCGGGCTCGGCCACGCCCAGCGCGACGTGGCGATCGCCCGCGAGCTGCGCCACCTGCACCCGGACCTGCAGATCGACTGGCTCGCCCAGGATCCGGTCACGCGGGTGCTGGAGGGCGAGGGCGAGCGCATCCACCCCGCCAGCGCTCATCTGGCCAATGAGTCTCGCCACTTCGAGTCGGAGTCCGCCGAGCACGACCTTCACTGCTTCCACGCGCTGCGTCGCATGGATGAGATCCTCGCCGCCAACTTCATGCTCTTCCACGACGTCGTGCGCGACGAGCGCTACGACCTCTGGATCGGCGACGAGGCATGGGAGCTCGACTACTACCTGCACGAGAACCCGCGCGAGAAGCGGGTCCCGTTCGCGTGGCTGACCGACTTCGTCGGCTTCCTGCCGATGGACGAGCGGGACGAGCGAGAGAGCTTCCTGACCGCCGACTACAACGCCGACATGGTCGACCACATCGCGGAGCATCCCGAGGTCCGCGACATGGCCCTGTTCGTAGGCAACCCCGAGGACATCGTCCCGCAGCGGCTCGGGCCGGAGCTGCCGATGATTCGCGACTGGACCGAGCGCAACTTCGACTTCACCGGCTACGTCACCGGCTTCAACCCCGCAGGCCTCGGCGAGCGCACCAAGCTACGCGCCGAGCTGGGCTACGGGGACGACGAGCGCGTCTGCATCGTCACCGTCGGCGGCTCGGGCGTCGGCGCCGACCTGCTGCGACGGGTCATCGCCGCCTACCCGCAGGCCAAGGAGCGCGTCCCGGAGCTGCGCATGATCGTCGTCGCCGGCCCCCGCATCGCCCCCGAGTCGCTGGGTGGGCGGGTCGAGGGGCTCGAAGTGGTCCCCTACGTCCATAACCTCTACCGGCACCTCGCCGCCTGTGACCTCGCGGTGGTGCAGGGCGGTCTGACCACCTCGATGGAGCTCACAGCGAACAAGCGGCCGTTCCTCTATTTCCCGCTACGCCACCACTTCGAGCAGAACTTTCACGTTCGCCACCGGCTCGAACGCTACGGCGCCGGCCGGCGCATGGACTACGACGACTCCCCACCGGAGCAGATCGCCGCCGCGATCGCTGAGGAAATCGGCCGCCAAGTGGACTACCGCGACGTCGAGGTCGACGGCGCCGCCGACGCGGCCCGGCGCCTGGCCGAGCTGCTCTAGCGACGGCTGGTTTCGTGCTGCTCAGTAGCTGAAGACCGTGGCCGTCCGTCCGTAGACTTCCCCCGCGCACGAAGCTCGTGGCGAGCACCAACTGAAAGGAGTTGCGATGAGCGATCAGCATTCTCAGGCCACGCCCGTCGACGCTACAGGGAGCCCCGACCAGAGCAACACGCTCACCACGAAGATCAGCCCGCGGTCGGTCGCCGACACGGTCGCCCGGCTCGAGTCGCTCGCCGAGGGGAAGGGCATGAAGGTGTTCGCGGTGATCGACCACAGCGGCGAGGCCGGGCAGGTTGGCCTCGAGCTGCGCGACACGAAGGTCGTGGTCTTCGGGAGCCCCCAGGCCGGGACCCCGGTGATGGCGGCCGCCCCGCTCGCCGCACTGGACCTGCCGCTCAAGGTCCTCGTCTGGTCTGATGACGGTCAGACGAAGCTCACCTACACGGCGCCGGCGGCGCTCGCTGCCCGCTACGGCCTCAGCGAGGAGCTGGCAGCGAGGCTCGCGGGCATCGACGGTCTCACCGATGGCGTCATCGACGGGTGACCGCCGCGGCCGACGACCGCCCTCAGCCGCCCTCGCCCCTGTACTCGGCGATCACGCGGTCCAGCTGATCCATGCGCCGCTCGGCATCCTCGCGGCCGGTTGATTGCATGTGGAACACGTAGCGATGCACGCCAGCGCGCTCGTAGTCGCTGATCGCCTGAGCTTTCGCAGGCGCCGCGTACAGGCTCACACCAAGCTGGCGGTCGACCTCGTCCTGCCCGCGCTCGAGGAAGTCGCGGATCCGCTGCTGCAGCGCCTCGGCGTCGGGCATCGCGTTGGGCATCCACTCATCGCCGTATGCCAGGACGCGATCGCACACCCCGGCGCCGTTGCCGCCGACGAGGATGGGCGGGTGTGGCTGCTGGAGCGGCTTCGGTCGAGCCCAGATCGGATCGAAGTCGACGTAGCGGCCGTGGTAGCTGGCCTCCTCCTGGGTCCAGATCGCCTGCATCGCCTCGATCCGCTCGCGCATGATCCCGAAGCGCTTGGACCCGTCGGTGCCGTGGTTGGCCATCTCCTCGAGGTTCCATCCGGCGCCCACGCCGAACAGCAGACGGCCACCGGACAGGCGGTCGAGCGAAGCGACCTCCTTCGCGGTTGTGATCGGGTCGCGCTCGATCACCAGGCAGATTCCAGTCGCCACTCGCAGTCGCTCGGTGACGGCTGCCGCCGCAGTCAACGCGACAAACGGGTCGTAGGTGTGCCAGTACTCCCGGGGCAGGTCGCCGCCGGCGGGATAGGGGGTCCGTCGACTGACCGGGATGTGCGTGTGCTCGGGAAGGAACAGGGACTCGTAACCGCGCTGCTCGACCATCGCCGCCAGCTCGCCGGGCGCCACCGAGTACTCGGTGGCGAACATCATCACCCCGAAGCTCATGCTCATGGCCGTATAGCTTGGCGCCGCGCGCGGACGGGGCGTCGAGCAAGCGCCTGGTCAGCCGACGCTGCCCGCCGCAGGCCGAACCTGGCATCGGTTCTGCGCACGCGATCTTGCGCGTCGGGCTCGTCGACGTATATCTGAGGGGCGGTTGTCAAGCTCGCGGGGCTGCTCGCCGAAGAAGCTCGACAATGAGGCTCGGCAATCGCGAATCGGCTGTCACGGCGCTCGCCGAGGCCCAGCGCCTGCTCACGGCTGGGACCACCGAGGAGTACCTGGCGTTCACCGAGCGGGCCGTGACGCGCTTTCCGCGCGACCCGGCGCTCCGCCTCGAGTATGCCGCGGCTCTGTGTCACGCCGGGCGCGACGAGGCCCCGGCGGAGGCCCTGCGAGCCGTCGGCCTGGACGAGGCGGGCGATCCCGCCCGGCTGACCCGGGCCGCGAACCTGCTCGTGCACCTGGGCGAGGTCGAGGCCGCCCGCGCGTGCGCCGATCGTGCAGCGCAGGCGAGGCCGACCAACGTGGTGATCGTCAATCGACTCGCCGCCACCCGCGGGCTGATCGCAGCCCGTCAAGGCGACTACGAGTCGGCCGAGGCCTTCCTGCGTGCAGCCCATGAGGCGGACCCAACAGACGCGTTCGCGGCACGCGACCTGGCGCTCGTCATCGCCCGCGACGGTGCGAGCCCCATTCGCTTCGCCGAGGCGCTGGCGGTGATCGACCGAACCCTGACGAGAACCCCGGCGTCACAGGGCGAGGCCGATGGGCTCGCGCGCGGGATCCTCAGGCAGGCGCGGGAAAGGATCAATGAAGAGCTCGATGAGGTCGACCGCGACCCGGACCCGCCAGGCGCTGCGCCGGGGGGCGACGATGCGTTGCTGGCCGACACGCTCGCCCAGGCGCGCGAGCTGCTCGGGCGCGGCGCCTCCGAGGAGTACCTCGCCTACACGGAGCGCGCGGCGGCCAGGTTCCCGCGGAGTGCGGCCGTGCGCCTGGAGTACGCCACCGCGGTGGGCGCCTTCGACCCGGAGCGCGCTCGCGCCGAGGCGCTGGAGATCGCCGCGCTCGAGTTCGACCACGAGCTGGAGCGGGCAGCGTTGCTCGTCCGCGCCGCTCGCCTGCTCCTCGACCTCGGTGACCCGGCGGGCGCGAGCCTCCTGGCTGCCCGCGCGGCTGAGCCCGCGCCGTCGTTCGTGATGATCGTCAACGAGCTCACCGGCCTGCAGGGGGCGATCGCCGCGGCGATCGGCGACGACGCCACCGGCGAGAGCGAGCTGCGCGCAGCGCACGCCGCCGATCCGATCCACTCCGTGTTCGCACGCGACCTCGCGGAGTTCCTGCTCGCCCGCGGGAGGCCCGAGGAGGCGCTGGCGGTGATCGAACGGACGCTCGCCACCCCTGAGCGCCCGGGCATCTTCCAGTCACGGGCCGGCTGTGTGCTCGAGCGCCTCCGAGAGCAGATCACGAGCTAGACGACCGCGCGCCGGCAGCGGCGGACGACGAATTAAGCCTGCGCTGAACAACCGGCAAGCCCCGCTTCAGGAAGCGGAGGGAAGCTGCATGCATGCTCATCTTCCTCCTTCCCGCAATCTGGCTCGTCGTCGGCACGCTGGTGCTCACGACCTGCCGCGTGGCGGCTCGCGCTGACCGTCGCGCCTAGGCGCGTTGCCGAGGTCAGGCTCGGCAACGCGGGCTGACGGGGACTTCCAGCGGCGCGTTCGCCACGGGCGGTGGATCGACCTTGCACCACGTCAGCTCCCGCGTGCGGGCGTCCGCCACGCCCACGAACGGATAGCTGAGCCCGGCGCTGCGGACCGTGCAGGTGAGCTGGCGCCCGCCCGCGTGCGCGGGTCCGGAGAGCTCGCAGCTGACGCTCTGCAGCGGACCCGTGAGCTGTCCGTGGGCGATGCGTTCGCGTACGTCGGCGCCGACGGCGTGCTCGAGTGCCACCTGCGCCGGCACCCCGGGCGCGAGGCTCGAGCTGTGCGGCGCCTCGTCCTGTGTGATCGCGATGCGTCCCACGCGGTTGGCTTCCGCGACCGCCGCCGCTTCGGACGCCGACGAGCCGCCCGAGCCGCCGCCCCCGTTGACGCCGCGCACGACGAGCGCGATCGCCGCGATCACCAGCGCGTAGCCCACGAGCGTGATCAGCCAGCGTGTGCGCAGCGGCAGCGAGCGGAACCTCTGCAGCCAGGAGCGCATCGTCCGATCATCCCAGCTCCCCACCGCGTGCGTGCACGCGCGTCGCCCAGCCTTGGCTCCGGAGGCCTGCCGCCGGCTCCTCCTTGATCCACCGTCGAGACGCTGGTACCGTTCGGCGGGCACGAGGGCGACCCGGGGGTAGGGATGGCACGGAGGACCGATGGAGCAGGCTGCTTGCGCCTGGGGCGGCACCGCGCTGGCAGCGCGCCCGCCGCATGCCGGACCGCGCGCAGGTTGCTCGCGCTCCTCGCGGGCACGCTGCTCGCGGCGGTCCTGCTGAGCGGCTCGGCCTGGGGGCGGCTCCCCGCCGGCGCTCAGCCGGCGGTCAATGAAGACAAAGCGCCGAAAGTGACGCACAACCCGGCCAATCTGACGGTCGAAGAAGGCCAGAGCGCGACCTTCGAAGCGACCGCATCCGGCGTGCCGGCGCCGACCGTGCAGTGGGAAGTCTCGACCAACGCCGGCTCCACGTTCAGCCCGATCGCCGAAGCCACCTCGGACCAGTTGACGATCGCGAGCGCCAGGACCTCGGAAAGCGGCGACGAGTTCCGGGCGGTGTTCACCAACGTGGCGGGCCAGGCGAGCACCAAAGCCGCCACGCTCACCGTTCAACTCAAGCCGGTCGTGACCCACGAGCCGGCCTCGGTCACCGTCGAAGAAGGCCGGAGCGCGACCTTCGAAGCGACAGCGTCGGCCTTCCCGGCGGCGACCGTGCAGTGGGAATCCTCGAGCGACGGCGGCAGCACCTGGCGCGGGATCTCACACGCCACCTCCGATCAGTTGACCGTGGCTGACGTCACGACCTCGGAAAGCGGCGACGAGTTCCGCGCGACGTTCAAGAACGTCGCGGGCCAGACCGCGAGCGACGCGGCCACCCTCACCGTGCAGAAGCAGCCCGCTGTGACCAAGCAGCCGATCGGCCCGACCGTCGAAGAAGGCGCGGAAGCGGAGATCGAAGCGACCGCCTCCGGGTTCCCGGCGCCGACCGTGCAGTGGGAACTCTCGACCGACGGCGGCAGCACCTTCGCCCCGGTCCCGGGAGCGACCGCCGATCTGCTCAGGATCGCCAGCGCCCAGACCTCCGAAAGCGGCGACAAGTACCGGGCTGTGTTCACCAACGCGGCGGGGTCGGTGACCACTCACACGGTCACCCTGACCGTCCAGAATCCGCCGCTCGTGACCAAGCAGCCGACGAGCACGACCGTCGAAGTGGGGCAGAGCGCGAGCTTCGAAGCAACCGCCTCGGGGTTCCCGGCGCCGACGGTGCAGTGGGAACTCTCGACGAATGGCGGCAGCACGTTCGCCGACGTCGTGGGCGCCACCGCGGACCAGCTGACGGTCGAAGAAGCGAAGCTCTCAGAAAACGGTGACGAGTACCGCGCGACGTTCTCCAACGCGGCCGGCAGCGCCCGCAGCGCGTCCGCGACGCTGACCGTCGCCATCCACCACTACCGTGCGCTCGCCTGGGGTCAGAACTCCTTTGGCCAGCTCGGGGATGAAAGCTTCAGCATGAGCAGCGTCCCGGTTCCGGTCAGCGGCTTGAACTTCGTCACCGCCGTGGCCGCCGGCCGGCGCCACAGCCTGGCGCTCCTCAGCGACTCCACGGTGGTGGCGTGGGGCGACGGCGCATCGGGTCAGCTCGGCAACGGCGAAGGCCGCAGCAGCGACGTGCCGGTGGCCGTCGAAGGTCTCACCGGTGTCAAGGCCATCGCGGCGGGCGCCAACTTCAGCCTCGCGCTGCTCGGCAACGGCACCGTCATGACCTGGGGCGCGGGTGAAGCCGGCCAGCTCGGCAACGGCGCCAACCAGGAAAGCGACGTGCCCGTGGCCGTCAAAGGCCTGAGCGGCGTCACCGCGATCGCGGCCGGTGGCGAACACGCGCTCGCGCTGCTCGGCAACGGCACGGTGGTGGCCTGGGGCGAAGGCGAACACGGCCAGCTCGGCAACGGCGACAGCAGGAACAGCGACGTCCCCGTGACGGTCAAAGGCCTGAGCGGCGTCGCGGCGATCGCCGCCGGCCAGGAACACAGCCTGGCGCTGCTGAAAGCGGGCACGGTGATGGCCTGGGGCAGCGACTGGTACGGGCAGCTCGGCGACAAGGCCGTCAGGGAAGCCGACGAAGGGGAAGAAGAACCGAGCAGCGACGTGCCCGTCGCGGTCGAAGGCCTGAGCGGCGTGAGCGCGATCTCGGCGGGGGCGGACCACAACCTCGCGCTGCTGAGCGCGGGCACGGTCATGGCTTGGGGAGAAGATGAGGCGGGTGAGCTCGGCGACGGGAGCATCGTCGAACGGCAGGAAGCGCCGGTGGCGGTGAGCGGGCTCGCGCACGTCACCGCGGTCGCCGCGGGCGGCGAACACAGCATGGCGCTGCTGAGCGCCGGCACGGTCATGACCTGGGGCGAAGACAAATATGGCGAGCTCGGCGACGGCAGCGCCGGCGAACCCAGCGACGTGCCGGTCGCCGTCACCGGCCTCGGCCAGGTGGCGGGGATCGTCGCGGGCGGCGACCACGACCTCGCCTACAGCGAACCGCTGCCGAGCGTCACCGCCCTGAATCCCGCCGCGGGCGCGGAGGCGGGCGGCACGCCCGTGACCATCACCGGCACCAACCTCGAAGGGGCCACGGCCGTTCACTTCGGCGCCAGCAGCGCCAAAAGCTTCGAAGTCACCTCGCCCAGCTCGATCGTCGCGGTCGCACCCGCGGGCTCGCTTGGCACGGTGAACGTGACCGTCACCACCCCGGCGGGCACGAGTCCGCCGGTGGTGGCCGACCGCTTCAGCTACGTCCCGCCGCCGGTGCTCAGCAAACTCTCGGCGACGAGCGGCCCCGGCGGAGGCGAAACGACGCTGACGATCACCGGCTCGGAATTCGTCGGCGTGACGGCGGTCGACTTCGGCGCGAGCCCCGCGATCGGCTTCGAAGTCACCTCGCCCACCTCGATCATCGCGGTCTCGCCGGCGGGCGCGGGAACCGTGAACGTGACCGTCTCGGCGGCGGGCGGCACGAGCGCCATCTCCAAGCACGACCAGTTCGGCTACATCCCGGTCGTCGAAGGCGTCGCTCCCAACAGCGGCCCCATCGGCGGCGCCACCAGCGTGACGATCACCGGCGAGGGCTTCGCCGTCGGAGCTGGCGCGACGAGCTTCAAGTTCGGGAAAAAGGCCGCCACGGAGGTCACGTGCAGCTCGAACACCACGTGCACGGCCACAACGCCCGCGAGCAAGGCGCCCGGCACGGTGGACGTGGCGGCAGCGGTGGGGAAGCTCAAGAGCGCGGCCAACCCGCCCGGCGATCAGTTCACCTACGAATAGGCTCCAACCGGTAGATCGTCCCGGTGGCCCAGTCGCCGACGAGCAGCGAGTGCTCGGGCGCGAGCGCCACCGCCAGCGGGTTCCGGATGCCCGTGAGGAACGGCTCGACGGAGCCCGTGTAGCCGGAGCCGGAGCCGGAGCGCTCGAGGGCGACGCGCTGCACCTTCGCCACGTTCCACTCCGGCACGATCGCGGCCGTGGCGATGCCGGCGCCGAGCTGACCCGTGACGATCACGACCCCGCCGACGGCCGCGTGTGGGTCGAGCACGGCGGTTGGCTGCGGAACGCCCGCGCACACGGCTCCGCCCTGCCCGTAGCAGCCCGGGAACCGCCAGTCCTCGCCTTCCCGGACGACCGCCAGCCAGTCGCCCGGTGTGCGCGCGCCGAGGTCGTCGCGCTGGTTCATCGTCACGAACAGGTCGCTCGTGCCCGGGAAGAAGGCGAGGCCGAACGGCGCCCGGATGCGGCTGGCGTAGAGGCGCACATCGGTGCCGTCGGGGCGGAAGGAGACGATCGAGCCCGAGAACCTCGACACCGGTGTGCAGTGGTCGCAGGTGGCGGTGATGCCCATCACGAAGCGTCCATCAGGGGCCATCACGAGCAGGTTGTTCTCGCCGCCGGCGACCGGGCCCGTGAGGATCGTCGTGTGCTCGGTGAAGCGCTTGCCGTTGAAGCCGCCGTACGCGTCCACGCGCCCGACCGACGCCACGTACAGCCTGCCCCGATACCAGGCGAGGCCGAGCGGATCGTCCAGGCCCGAGACGACCTTCACCGCCCGTGCCCCCGGCGTGGGGATCACGTACACGCCGTCGTGGGTGTGGGCTTCAAGGCCGGCGGCCGTCAGCCACAGCCGTCCCTGCGTGTCGAAGGCGAACGCCGCCGTGGTGGGCGGTCCCTGCGCGTAGATCGTGGCCCGCAGTCCCGCGGGGCCCTTCAGGCCGGCGCCGATCGGCACGAGCGCGCCGGCCCGCTCGCCGTGGGTGCTCGAGCCGCAGCCGGCCAGCGCGAGGCAGCCCGCGACCAGCGTGACCGTCAGCAGACGGTCACGTGCACCTCGCGCGAGCGCTCGCAGGGGGATCTCAGCTTGGAACCGCCGCCGAGCCGGGTCCGGGCCCGGTGTAGGCCCCCGAGCTCGACCCCGAGCCGCCGCCCATGTTGGGGCAGTGGCCGCCGGGAGGCGTCGATGACTTCGGCGCGGGCGCCGGGGTGGTGGACTTGGGCGCCGGGGTGGTGGGCGTGGGGGTCGTGGGCGCGGCCGCGGCGCCCGATATCCCTGCCGCGGCGCCGCCGCCGGCAAGCGCCCCCGCGACGATCGTGGCTCCGAGCAGCTTGGCTATGCGCATGGGTGAGCCTCCAGGGGTAGGTGCAGGGATGCTGCATCCCCATTATCGCGCTCGCGCTAAATGCGGGCGCACCTCGCCTGTAGGAGTTGTATAAGAGCGGGACATGGACGCGACAGCCGCGATCCCGCGCACCCTGGCGCTGTCCTGCCTGACGCTGCTCGGCCTGGGCAGCTAGCCGTGCTCGGCCTGGATGGGCTCGCCAAGCACCCGCGCGGACGCCCCGACGCGGCCACCCACAGCCAGCTCTCGGTGTTCGCGCGGCGCATCGCGCTGCTCGCCACCACCGTCCTCGGCCTGCTCCTGCTCGGTGCCGCGGGGCTGGCGCTCAGCGAGCACGTCGGCTTCTGGTACGCCTTCCGGTGGGCGCTCGACACGGCCTCCACGGTCGGCGTCTTCCCGCCGGCCCGCACGCTCGCGGGGCAGATCATCAACGTCGCGCTGGTCGTGGTCGGCGTCGGTACGCTCTTCTACGCGCTGGCGACGATCACCGAGTTCTTCGTGGCCGGGCATCTCGGCGACCTGCTCTCCGCCAGGCGCTCGCAGAGGATGATCGACTCGCTCACCGACCACCACATCATCTGCGGCTTCGGGCGCGTCGGGCGCCAGGTGGCGCGCGACCTGAACGCGGCACGCGCCCCCTGCGTGGTCGTCGACGCGAGCAACGCGAGCCGGCACCTCGCCGAAGGACTCGGCCTGGGCTTCGTCGAGGGGGACGCCACCGAGGACTCCGTGCTCGTCCAGGCCGGGATCGCCCGCGCCCGCTCGATCATCGCCTGCGCGGACTCGGACGCGGACAACGTGTTCATCACGCTCACCGCGCGCGAGCTGCGCGCGGACATCTCGATCGTCGCCCGGGCGGCGCTCGAGGACACCGAGAAGAAGCTCAAGCGGGCGGGCGCCGATCGCGTGATCTCGCCCTACAAGGCCAGCGGCACGGAGATGGCGAGGCTGGCGCTGCACCCGCAGCTGAGCGGCGTGGTCGACGTGGACGCCGAATACCGCTTGGAGGAGATCTCCGTCGGCGAGGGCTGCGAAGGCGTCGGTCAGACCGTGGGGGACATTCGCGGCGGCTCGATGATCGTGGGCCTGAGGCGCGGGGTGGGCTTCCAGCCGCAGCCGCCGGCCGAGACCGCGCTGGTGGGCGGCGACGTGATCGTGGCGATGGGAACGCCGAGCGCGCTGGAACGACTGGAGGGGCTGCTGGCGGCCCCCGGCCGCCCGCGCGGGGCCTGATCGTCGCGACGGACGGCTGGCCGGCAGGCGCAAGTCATCCCCGCGGATGCCTATCGTGCTGAGCTCGTGTCCGCGATCCCCTTCTCCGCCGAGCTGGTCCACGACGAGGCCGTCCTGCGCTTCCCCTACGACGAGCGCCTGCGCCAGCTCCTGCGTGCGATCCCCGGCCGGCGCTGGGATCCGCTGGAGCGGGCGTGGTGCATCCCGCTCGGGGCCGACCAGGCCGAGGCGCTCGCGCGGCTGCTGGCCGGCCTGCGCCAGCCTCCGCAGGTGAGCGAGGAGCTCGCGCGCACGATCGCGCGCCGCCGTGCGCGCCGGCGTCGCGCGGAGTGCCTCGTGGATCTCTCTCGCCCTGACGAGAGCTGGTGGCTGAGCTTCGCCACCGACGCCGCCGCCGAGCCCGTCGCGGCGCTGCTGGAGCATCCCGGTGCGTACAACCTGCCGGCGATCGGTCGCGCGCTGGTGCCGCTCGACGAGCGCTCGGCGGAGCTCGTGCGGGCGCTCGAGCAGAGCACGGGCAGCGTGCAGGTCAGCGAAGCGGCGCGCCGGGCGCTCGGCGATCTCGGAGCGGGCGGGGGCGCGGGAGCAGGTGGCGCAGCGGGGGGTAGGCGGGCCGGCGTCGGCGAGGAGGCGGCATCCCGCTACGACGTCGAGTTCCGCCGCGACCGCCGCGGCGAGCACTGGATCCTGATCGCCCCCGAGCGCGCGGCCCTGGCTCGCGTGCTCGCCGGGCGGGACGGCCTGCGCGCGGCCGAGGGGCCCGCGGGGACGCTCGGTCTGGCGGCGGTCGAGCACGATGCCGAGCGGCTCGCGGAGCTGCTCGAGCACATCGAGGATGTGAGCGTCGACCCGCGCGTGCGCGCGTGGCTGGCGCGCGCACGCACCTGGCGCGGCAACGTCGAGGTGGGCGGCCCGAGCGAGTCGCCCGTGTTCCTGCTGCTCGGTGATGAGCTGCGCCTGCCGAGAGAGCTGCGCGAGCGGGCGGCGAGCGCCCCTGGCGGTGCGACGATTGCGCTGACGCTCGACTCCTGGCGGCTGATGCGCGAGCTGGACGCGTGGGTCAGCCCCGCGGCCAGACGCTGCGTGGCCGCGCTCGAGCAGGGGCGTCCGGCGCCGCCGGCGGTGCTGGAGCGCTCGCAGGCTCATGCGGATCCGACATTCGTGCTCTGCGCCGGCCACGACCCCGGTCGGCTGGGGCAGTTCGCGGCGCTGCGGGGTGTCGTGGAGCCCGCCGCGCGGGGCGGAGGGGGCGAGCATGCACGCCTCCCGGCGCTTCGCGCCGACCCGTTCTGCGTGCCCGAGCTGGACGCCTTCCTCGCCGAGGGAGAAGTGTGGGTGGCGCCCGAGGCGCTCGCGCTGCTGCAGGAGATACGCGAGGAGCACGCGCACGGCGCCGGGCTGGTGGCGCTGTCGAGCGCCACGGACGGGTCGTTGCGGGTGGTCGGCCTGGGCGGCGAGCTCAAGCCCTTCCAGCGCGCGGGCGTGAGCTACCTGCTCGCTCGCAGGCGCGCTTTCCTCGCCGACGAGCAGGGCCTCGGCAAGACGATCGAGGCGCTCGCGGCCATCGAGGCGGCCGGCGCGTACCCGGCGGTGGTGGTGTGTCCGGCGAGCCTCAAGCTCAACTGGCTGCGCGAGCTCGAGCGCTGGCTGCCCGCGCGCAGCGTGAGGGCGCTGGCCGGCAACCGCGGCGCCGCCGACGCGACGGTCGCGGACGTGACGGTGCTCAACTACGACATCGTGGCCGCACGCCTGGACGAGCTTTGCGCGCTCTCCCCGCAGGCGCTCGTGCTCGACGAGTCCCACTACTGCAAGAACGCCGCCGCCAAGCGCACCCAGGCGGTCGCGCGGCTCGCGGCCACGGTGCCGCGAGACGGCCTCGTGCTCGCGCTGAGCGGCACGCCCGTCACCAACCGGCCGGCCGAGCTGATCTCGCAGCTGCGCATCCTCGGGCGCCTCGAGGACTTCGGCTCGGGCGCGCGCTTCGGCCAGCGCTTCCGCGGGCCCGACGCGCACCTGCGTCTGCACTGGCACCTGCGCGCGCGCTGCTTCGTGCGCCGCCTGAAGGCCGACGTGCTACCCCAGCTCCCCGCCAAGACGCGTGCGATCGTCCCCGTGGAGCTCGACAACGAAGCCGAGTACCGGCTCGCCGAGCGGGACCTCGTGGCGTGGCTTCGCAGCCAGCCGCTCGACCTGCGCGAGCTCGACGCCAAGGTCGCCGCCGCCCTGCGCGCCGAGCGCCTCGTCCGCTGCAACGCGCTGAAGCTGCTGGCCGCGCGCGGCAAGCTCCACGGGGCGCTCGCCTGGATCCACGACTTCCGCTCCGCGGGTGAGCCGCTGGTGGTGTTCGCCGCTCACCGCGAGATCCAGCGCGCGCTGCTCGCCCGCTTCCCGGATGCCCTGCACATCCTCGGCGAGGACAGCGCCGTCGCCCGGGACGCCGCGCTGCGCGCCTTTCAGACGCCGGTGCTCGCCGGCTCGAACAAGCTGATCGTGTGCTCGATCGACGTCGCCGGGCACGGTCTGACGCTGACCCGCTCCTCCAACGTGGCGTTCCTGGAGCTCGCCTGGACGCCGGCCAAGCACGAGCAGGCCGAGGACCGCTGTCACCGCATCGGCCAGCAGGACGCGGTGAACGCGTACTACCTGCTGGCGGCGGACACCATCGACGAGACGATCTCGGCGCTGCTGGAGCGCAAGCGCGCCATCATCGGCGCGGTCACCGACGGTCGCGAGGAGGACGAGGAGGGCGTCCTCGACGCGCTCGTGCGGGAGCTGCGGGGCGCTCCCTATCGCCACCTGCGCGCGGTCGCCTGAGCCCCGAGACCGGCATGCGCGCGGCCGCCCCGACGGGCCCTCACGGCCACAGCATGAGCGTGTCCATGATGTCCCCCCAGTGTTCCACCGCGCGCGCTTCGCCTTCGCTGAGTTCCTGTTCGAACGGGCCCGCACGGTTGGCGAGCGCCTTGGTCGCACCGTTCTCGTAGCGGGCGAGCTGGGACGGCAGGAAGCCGAGGGCGACCCACGCGGGCATGAACTTGCCGACGAACGTGACGGTGGTGGCGGGCAGCGTGTGGTAGCCGCTCGCCGCCCACGCTTTGACTTCCGTGCACAGGCTGGGGGGGGTCAGGCCGAGGACGGTCTTCAGCTTGTTCGCGTAGGAGTGCACGGCGTTGGTTAGCGCGGAGCTGCTCCAGGTGAGGCTCGACGCCGTGCGGATGAACGTCCTGATCGCCTGCAGGTCGGGTTGGGCCCCGGCGATCACGATCGTGCCGATGACCTCGTCGCTCATCTGCGTCGATTCGGGGTCCTGCGGTGAGCCCGCACCCGCGGCAGGACATTCGCCCTTCACCTTCGCGAGGACCTGCAGCGGTCCCCCTTCGGAGGCGGTCAGGTGCGATCTGGCGACGCGCACGAGCGCGTAGTCGGCCTGCACGTAAGTCTGCGTGCTCGACGCGTTCGAGCTCGCGAGCGCCGGCGCGGCGCCCGACGCCAGTCCCCAGGTCACCGCAAGCAGGGCGACGGGCACGCGAATCGTCATGTTTCAGAGCGTACGCCATGCGTGCGCGCCAGGCGCCACGAAGAAGTTGGTAAGGATGCCCGGGCGGCGCGCATCGCCGCGGATTGCCGGTGGTTTCCCGGATATTGTCGAGGACTTCGCGCGCGCATGAGACGCATCGGCTACATCGTCCTGCTGGTCGCGGTCCTCGCGTGGGCGGTGGCCGCGATCGTCAGCGGCTCTCCCACCCTCGGCGTTTCCGGCACGAGCGCGAGCACGCATGACACGGCGAGCACGAGCTCGCCCAGGTGCGTGCCGGCGGCGTTCGAACACAGCGCCAGGCTCCCCGGCACCGACGTCGACGTCTCGCCGGCGCCGGGGACGGGCACGGCCAGCCCGCACACCCAGATCAGCTTCCTCGGCACGCGCGCCGCGAACATCCAGTCGGTGTCGGTCACGGGCTCGCAGTCCGGTGCCCACGGCGGCCACCTGCAGGGGTACTTCCAGGGGGACGGCGGCAGCTTCGTGCCCGCGCAGCCCTTCGACCCCGGCGAGCGGGTGCACGTGCAGGCCGTGATCCGCGTGGGCTCCGGCGCGAGGCGGGTGGCGTTCGGCTTTCGCGTGGACACCCCGTATCCGACCGCGAGCGTGCCCGAGTTCCCCAATCCGCAGGCAGCCGCCGCCGACTACCAGAGCTTCGCCACGATGCCCGGCGTGCACGCCCCGATCCTCAACGTGAGCGTGCCCGACCACGACCCCGGCGCGGGCGACATCCTCACGACCAACGGGCCCGGACCCGGCCAGTACGGGCCGTTGATCTACACGCCCCAGGGTCGGCTCGTGTGGTTCGAACGGCTCTCTGGAGGCCAGACGGCGGAGGACCTGAGCGTCCAGACATACGAAGGCCAGCGCGACCTCACGTGGTGGAAGGGGCGCGTGCTGTCGCTCGGCTTCGGCCAGGGCGAAGACATCGTCATGAACTCCCACTACCAGACGGTGGCGAGGGTGGCGGGCGGCAACGGCCTGCGGGCGGATCTGCACGACTTCCAGATCCTCCCGCACGACATCGCCTACATCACGGCGTTCAACCCCATCCGCTGCAACCTGTCACAGGCCGGGGGAGCGCACGACGGGGCGATCATCGACACGGCGATTCAGGAGATCGACATGAAGACGGGACTGGTGCGCTGGGAATGGCACAGCCTCGACCACGTCGCCGTCGCCGAATCCGAGACCTCGGCTCCCAAGGGGACGCCCTGGGACTGGTTTCACATCAACTCGATCGACCCCGAGGCCGACGGCGACCTGCTGATCTCGGCGCGCAGCACGTGGGCGGCCTATCAGCTGGAAGCGGGCACGGGCAGGATCCTGTGGCGCCTGGGCGGCACCAACAGCTCGTTCAAGATGGGACCGGGCACGAGCACGGCGTGGCAGCACGACGCCCGTCTGCTCGCCGACGGCGAAGTGACCCTGTTCGACGACGGCGCGAACCCGCCCGTCCACGAACAGTCGCGTGCCGTGCGCATCGCGCTTGACTTCGAGACGCACGAAGCGCGCCTGACCGCGGCCTTCACGCATCCCGACCCGCCGCTGCTGGCCGCCAGCCAGGGCAACATGCAGACGCTCGCGAGCGGGAACACGGTGGTGGACTACGGCGGGGTCCCCGAGATCAGCGAGTACGACGCTCACGATGCGCTGCTGTTCGACGCCCATCTGCCGTTCGACATGTCCTCCTACCGGGGCTTTCGCTTTCCCTGGAGCGGTCGTCCGCTGACTCCCCCGGCGCTCGTCGCCAGCCTCAACAACACGGGCGAAGAGACGATCGTGCACATGAGCTGGAACGGAGCCACCGAAGTCGCCTCCTGGCGCGTGCTCGCGGGCACGGACGCCGGGTCGCTCGCGGCACAGGCCACGGTTGCCGCGAACGGCTTCGAGAGCTCGACGATCCTGCCCAAGAAGTACCCCTATGTGGCCGTCCAGGCGCTGGACGCGGCCGGCAACGTGCTCGCCGGCACGCCACCGGCGCGGACCATCAGCTACGAAGCCGCGCTGCGGTCATGATGGGCGCGCCGCCGATCGCGGCGGGCGCGGGACGGCTCAGTAGGCCGGGGCTTTCGAGGGCTTCTTGTGCGGGCCCGTGGTCGTCGTGGTCGTGGTGGGAGCGCTCGTCGTCTGGCTCGAGGTGGAGCTCGTCGCTTTCCCGCCGCACGCCGCCATCGCCATGCTGGCGGTCACCGCGGCCGCTGGCGTTAGCATGGCGGTCAGTAGCGTACGTTTCCTCATGGGCCGGACTCCTGTCGTCGCTCGCGGGCTTCGGCCCAGCACACTACCAGGCGCTGTTGGCGCCAATCGCAGTGGGCCAGGGTCCTCCACTGGGGAGCTCGAACGTATGAAAGCGGATGCAAATGCACGATGAGACGGCGCTCGCCGATGCGGCGAGCGCGGACGTGAGCGCGGCGGCGCCGGCAAGCGAGGAGGCGCCCTCCTCGCCCCCGGCCGGGCAGCGGCTCAGGGCCCACTCCGGCTGGTTGCTGGCCGTGTGCTGCATCGCCCAGTTCATGGTCATCCTCGACCTGAGCATCGTCAACGTGGCGCTGCCCTCGATCCAATCGGCCCTCGGCTTCTCCGCGCCGGCCCTGCTGTGGGTCGTCGACGCGTACGCGATCACGTTCGCCGGCTTCCTGATGCTCGGCGGGCGCGCGGCCGATCACTTCGGGCAGCGCCGGACGTTCGTCGCCGCGCTGCTGCTGTTCGGGCTCGCCTCGCTGGCCGGCGGGGCCGCGCCCAGCCAGGGGGTGCTCGTGGTCGCGCGCGCCATACAGGGTCTCGCCGGTGCGCTCACCGCCGCGTGCTCGCTGGCGATCATCATCGCGTCGTTCGCGCCCGGGCACAAGCTCAACCGTGCGATCGGCACGTGGGCGGCGATGAACGGACTCGGCGGCGCGGCCGGCGTGCTGCTCGGCGGGATCATCACCGAATTCCTCAGTTGGCGGTGGGTGCTGCTGATCAACCCGCCGATCGCGATCGCGGCCGCGCTGGTGGCCTACGCGGTCGTCAGCGAGCGCCGGCGCGCGGAGGCGGACGCGAGCTTCGACCTGGCCGGCGCGCTGACGCTGACGGTCGGTCAGATCGTCCTCGTGTACGGGGTCGTGGAAGCCGGCCTGCAGGGCTGGGGCACGCTCGCCGCGCTCGGGCCGATCCTCCTCGGCGTGGTCCTGCTCGGGGTGTTCGCCGTGATCGAGGTGCGGGTGGCGTCCGCCCCGCTGATCCCCTTCAAGGAGCTGACCAAGCCCTTGCAGGTGGCCAACAACATCGTGCTGCTGTTCAGCGCGTCGCTGTTCCCGATGTGGTTCGTGAGCTCGCTCTACCTGCAGCAGGTGCTGGGCCTGTCCCCGCTCGACACCGGTCTCATCTTCCTGCCGATGACGCTGACGATCATGCTCGTCGCCTCGCGGGCGGGCAGGCTCGTCAACCACTTCGGCGTGCGCCCGGTGCTGGGAAGCGGCCTGATCATGCTCACCGGCGGGTTGCTGCTGCTCACCCGGATCGGCTCGAGCGGCAGCCCGATCGTGTACGTGATGGTCCCCGGCCTGCTGACGGCCGCGGGGATCGCGATGTCGATCGTGCCCTCGACGATCGCCGCCACCCAGGGCGCCAAGGAGGGTCAGGCGGGGCTCGCATCGGGGCTCGTCAACACCTCACGTCAGGTGGGTGGCGGTCTCGGGCTCGCCGTGTTGATCACGCTGGCGACACAGCGCAGCACCCACCTGATCGGCACGGGCGAGCAGGTGCCGCAGGCGCTCACCCATGGCTTTGCCCTCGCCTACCTGATCGGCGCCGGCCTGGCGGCGGCGGCGGCGATCCTGACGTTCACCGCGCTCCCCAGCCCGCGCATCGCCACCCGGGGTGCGGTCCGACGCCTGGCAGTGGCGATCGGCGCCCTGCTCGCCGTGTTCGTCGCGATCACGACCGCGTTCGCGGGCTCTCACGCGGCGCCGATCGGCGCCTACACCACCGCGGGTGCCTACCGCTTCGTCTCCGCCCCCTCGCTGCGCCCGCCGAAGGTGATCGCCAAGCACACCGTCAACGCCGACGAGCTGGCGCCGGGCTACATCTTCACGGCGAGCTTCTACAACCTGAACTACCCGCCGATGGTCGGCCAGAGCGGGCCGCTGATCCTCGACCACAGCCTGCAGCCCGTGTGGTTCCAGCCGGTGCCGGAACGCATGGTGGCCGCCAACCTCAGCCTGCAGAGCTTCCAGGGCAAGCCGGCGCTCGCGTGGTGGCAGGGAGTGGTCAGCAAGACGGGGGACACCGAAAGCGGCGAAGACGTGGTGGTCAACCAGCACTACCAGACGGTGGCGAGGCTGAAAGGCGCCGACGGCTGGCAGATCACGCTGCACGAGCTGCGCATCGAGGGGGACGACGCTTGGGTGACCGCGAACAGGAACATGCCGCGCAACCTCTCCCCCTACGGGGGCGCCTACAACGGCGTGCTGATCGACTCGGCCGTGCAGGAGTACGACCTCCGGACCGGCAGGCTGCTGCGCACCTGGGACGCGCTCGACCACATCCCGCTGAGCGACTCCCACGCCTCGGTGCCCACCAACGGCTTCCCGTGGGACGCCTACCACGTCAACTCGATCGACGTGCTCCCGAACGGCACGTTCCTCGTGTCGATGCGCAACACGTGGGCCGCCTACCTGGTGGACGCCGCCACCGGCAAGGTCGAGTGGACCCTCGGCGGCAGGCACTCGAGCTTCACGTTCGGCAAGGGCGCCGAATTCCAGTGGCAGCACGACGTGGCGCTCGGGGTGGGCGAGCATACCGGTCCAACGGTCACGGTGTTCGACGATCACTGCTGCCAGCTCACCGGCGGAGGCACCTCCGTGCCCGCCACAGGGCCGTCGCGGGGGCTGGTGCTCGAGCTCGATCCGGCCGCCCACACGGCAACGCTCGTCGCCCAGTATCCCGGCGGAGGCGGCTTCGAATCCGAATTCATGGGCGACACCGAGCCGCTGCCGAACACCAACGTGTTCGTCGGCTGGGGCTCGGAACCGGACTTCTCGGAGTACACGAGCTCGGGCAAGCTGCTGCTCGAGGGGGAATTCCCCTCCCCCGACCTCAGCTACCGGGCGACGCTCGATCAGTGGGTCGGCCTGCCGCTCACCCAGCCGGCGGCCGCCGCGCGCCGGACGGGCGCCGGGACGACCGTGTACGCGAGCTGGAACGGGGCCACGCGGGTCGTCTCCTGGAGGGTGCTGGCCGGATCCGGCGCCACTCGGATGGCGGTCGTGAGCACCACCGCCAGGTCCGGGTTCGAGACGGCGATCCCCGTGTCGCCGGGCGATCGCAGCTACCGGGTCGAGGCACTCGACGCGAGCGGTAGGGTAATCGGCGCCTCTCGGCTATTCTCGCCAACCGCTCAATGACGATCCGCCCGACCGTATGCCTGGTCGTGCTGGCGATGTGCGTCGGCCTGTCCTCGTGCGGGTCGACCTCCTCGGCCACCACCGACCCGCCCGAACCCACAACCGCGGATGCCGCGGCCGCGGCGGCCAACCCCGTGGCGGTCTCGCCCGAGCCGGGCACTCCCGACGCGTCCCCGAGCACCCAGATCAGCTTCCTCGGGGTGGGCGGGAACACCGATCCCCGCGTCAGCGCCGTGCACGTGATCGGCTCGAGCAGCGGCGCGCACGCGGGCGTCCTGCGCGCGTACTCGACGGGGACCGGCGAGAGCTTCCTGCCCGCGCAACCGTTCGTTCCCGGCGAGCGCGTGACGGTGAGCGCCACCGTGGAAGTGGGCGGCGCCAGGCAGGCGGCGAGCACGAGCTTCGTGATCGCCCATCAGGCGCCGGTCAGCCAGAAAGAGTTCCCGATCAACCCGGGTGACCCGCACGCGGTGCAGCACTACGGCACGGCGCCCTCGCTGACGCCCTCGACGCTCGCGATCACCACCCCCGCGAGGCCCGGAGCGGCGCCCGGCGACCTGTTCCTCGCCCCCTATCAGGGCGTGGGCACGCCAGGGCCGATGATCGCCGAACAGGACGGCGCGCTCGTGTGGTTCCATCCGCTGCCCGCCGGTGAGGCGGCCACCAACTTCCAGGTGCAGCAGTACGAAGGCAAACCCGTGCTCAGCTGGTGGCAGGGACGGATCCTCGAAGTGGGCTTCGGGCAGGGCGAAGACGTCCTCTACAACAGCGCCTACCAGCAGGTGGCGAGCATCCACGCCGGCAACGGCTACCACGCCGACCTGCACGAGATCAGGCTCACTCCCGAAGGCACCGCGTGGATCGACATGTTCGACCCCATCTACATGAACCTCGCCCCCTACGGCGGGCTCGCCCACGGGGTCATCAGCGACTCCGTGATCGAGGAGATCGACATCAAGACCGGCCTGGTGATGTGGGAATGGCACGCGCTCGGGCACATCCCGCCGAGCGAATCGCACAAACCCATCTCCAAGTCGAGCACGCCGTGGGACTACGTCCACATCAACTCGGCCGATCCTGGGAGCGACGGCGATCTGCTGCTGTCCTCGCGCAGCACCTGGACGCTGTATGACGTCGACCTGCGCAGCGGCGTCGTGCGCTGGCGCCTGGGTGGCGAGCACTCGAGCTTCACGCTCGGCCCCGGCACCCACACCTACTGGCAGCACGACGCCGAATGGCAGCCCGGGGGGCTGATCTCGGTGTTCGACAACGGCTCGGACCCGCCGATGGAGAAGCAGTCGCGCGGGCTGCTGCTCGACCCCAACGTCCAGGCGCACACGGTCACGCTGGTCAAGCAGTTCACCAACCCGACGAAGACGCTGCTCGCCACCAGCCAGGGCAACGTGCTGAACCTCAAAGACGGCAACTGGCTGATGGGCTACGGCGGGCTGCCCAACTTCACCGAGTACGACGCCGCCGGCCAGGTCCTGCTCGACGGCACGCTCGGCAAGAGCGTGCAGGACTTCAGGACCTACCTGTCGCCGTGGAGCGGGCATCCGACGAGCCCGCCCGCGGTCGTGGCGGCACCGGGCTCGGGCGCCACGATGGCGGTCTCCGTGAGCTGGAACGGTGCCACCGAAGTCTCCTCCTGGCGGGTGCTCGCGGGTCCCTCGCCGAGCGCGCTCGCGCCGGCGGCCACGGCCGCGAAGGCGGCCTTCCAGACGACGATCGCGGTGCCGGGCGCCGGGCCCTACGTGGCCGTCCAGGCGCTGAGCGCGGCGGGCTCCGTGATGGGCACCTCACCAACGGTCAAGGATTGATGCCCCGCCCGCGCGCGGCGATCGCCGGAGCGAGCGTGCTGGTGGCGATTGCGGGCCTCGCGGTCGTGGTGGCGCTGTCCTCGGCGCACTCCGCCGCCGGCCCGCCGAGCGTGTCGCCGAGCTGCGTGCCCCCACGCCTGAACGTCTCCGCCGCGCTCGCCGGCGAACGCGTGACGGTGTCCCCGGCGCCCGAAAGCCGGGACGCGTCCTCGGCGACGCAGATCAGCATGCTCGGCGTGCCCGCGAGCGAGCTCGCCGGCGTCACGGTCACGGGATCGCGCACGGGTTCTCACCCCGGGCGCCTCGAGGCCTACTCGCAGGGCGACGGCGCGAGCTTCCTGCCGGCGCGGCCGTTCGACGACGGCGAGCTCGTGACCGTGCACGGGCAGGTGCGCGAAGCCGGCCACGCGATCCCGTTCGCGTGGAGCTTCACGGTGGCCGTGGGCGATGACCGCGGCTCCGAAAGCGCGGCCGTTGGCACCGGCAGGACGAAGAGCACCGCGCCGCCGCCCCCGCCCAAGGAATACCAGAGCTTTCACTCGCGCCCGGAACTGCGCCCCCCCGACGTGACCGTGTCCAGCGAAGCCCGCACGGCCACCGGCGAGCTGTTGCTGGCGCCGTACTCCGGGATCGGCCAGTACGGACCGATGATCCTCGACGAACACGGCGGCCTGATCTGGTTCAAGGCGCTGGGGCCCCCGGGCACGCGCGCAGCCAATCTGCGCGTGCAGCAGTACGAAGGCAAGCCCGTGCTCACGTGGTGGCAGGACCCGCTCGTGACGGGCTCCAGCCACACCGCCGGCGAGGTGATCGCCAACAGCGCCTACCAGACGATCGCCGTGGTGCGCGCCGGCAACGGCTACCAGCCGGACCTGCACGAGTTCCAGATCACCCCGCAAGGCGCCGGCCTGATCACCGTGTACGACGCGATCGACTGCGATCTGTCGTCCGTCGGCGGACCGCGGGACGGCGCGGTCGCGGACACGCTGGTCCAGGAGATCGACCTGCGGACGGGGCTCGTGATGTACGAGTGGCACAGCCTCGACCACGTGCCCCTGGCCAACTCCTACTCCTCCGCCGCGCCCACCACCCGCGCCGAACCGTTCGACTACTTCCACATCAACTCGATCGACGTCGCGCAGGGCGGCGATCTGCTGATCGGCTCGCGCAACACGTGGGCGGCGTACGACGTGGACCCCAAGACCGGCGTGGTGCTGTGGGAGCTCGGCGGCAGGCACAGCAGCTTCAAGCTGGGACCGGGCGCGGCGACGGCGTGGCAGCACGACGCCATCCAGCAGCCCGACGGCGCGATCACGTTCTTCGACAACGGCGCCTTTCCGCAGGTGCATCCGCAGTCGCGCGCGATCGAACTGCAGCTCGACATGCACACGATGACGGCCACGCTCGTACGCAGCTACGAGCACACCAACCCGCTCGTGGCCGGGAGCCAGGGCAACCTGCAGGCGCTGGCCAACGGCGACTGGGTCGTCGGCTGGGGCCAGGCCGGCTACCTCTCCGAGGTCAACCCCGCGGGCCAGGTGCTGTTCAACGCCCACCTGCCGCCCGACTGGGAGTCCTACCGGACGTTCGTGGCGCCCTGGAGCGGGCACCCGGCCCAGCCGCCGGCGCTCGTCGCCGAAGCCGCCACCGGCACGCATGCTCAGACGACGGCGTACGTGAGCTGGAACGGTGCCACCGAAGTGGCCTCCTGGCAGGTGCTCGCGGGCGCCTCGCCCACGACCCTCAAGCCCGCCGCCGCCGCCGCCAGGAGCGGCTTCGAGACGGCCATCCCGGTGCCCGGCGCCGCGGTCGGCGGCTACGTGTCCGCGCAGGCGCTGAACGCGAGCGGCGCGGTGATCGGCACATCGGCGGCGGTCGCCGTCAGATCTCCCTCCGCAGCGGCAGCGACGGTCGCCCCCTGAACGGCAGTTGCTGCTCGCGCGGCCTGAGCGCGGAGTTCGGCGGGAGCCCTTCTTCGCGTTCGCGTTCGGCGTGGCGTTTGCGGTTGGCGGCGGCGGCGACCGCGACGTGCCTGGCGGTCGAGAAGTAGTCGGCGAAGCCGCGCGCGTGCGCGCTCAGCAGGCGCAGGGGCAGCGGCTCGCGCAGCTCGTCGTCGAAGGCGACCTTGTATGCGGCGCGCAGCCCTGGCTCCAGCTCGCTGTGCCCGGCGCCGTTGTGGAGCTCCAAGCGCCCGCTCTGGGTGCGGTAGTCGTAGAGCTCCACTTCCTCCCCCTGGGAGAGCGGCTTGATCCCTTCTTCGCGCCAGTCCGAGTAGGTGGCGAACTTCGCTTCGGGCGTTCGCAGCGCCACGATGTGCAATGGCGCGTCGGCCGCGTACGGTTCGATCGCGTACTCGGTGACGGTCTCGTCGGTGGCGTGCACCACGTACGAGCGCCCGGGCGCCGAGGGGTCGGCGAGGATGCTCGCGAGATCGAGCCGGCGGGCGATGTGCGAGTAGTGCGGCTCGCTGCGCCAGTCGTCCGAGCCGGTGGCGATCGTCAGCAGCAGGGGGGCGACGTCGACGCTCGAGGTGAGCTGCGTGCGCACCTGCTCGGTTTCGCCGGTCAACAGGCCGCGGGGGTCCTTGACCATCAGCGGCACGCGGATGCCCTCCTCGTAAGCGCTCGCGCCCTTGCCCCGCATGCCGTGCGAGCCGCCGTACTCGCCGTGGTCGGAGGTGAACACGATCACCGTGTTCGCGGCCACCTCCGGGCGGCTTTCCAGCGTGCGGATGACGTTGCCGATGTGGCGGTCGACCTCGAGTTGCAGCTTCATGTACAGATCCACGAATTCGAGCCATTTTTCGCTCGCCTGCGGTCCGCTGAAGGGCACGGGGCCGAAGGACGCGGCCTCGGTGTCCTGGAAGGAGAGCTGCAGGCGCGGCTTGTGGCGCTCTTCCAGCAGTTCCGGCGTCTCGAAGTTGGGCGGCAGGCGCGCGATCAGGGGCGGGGCGCTGAGCTCCGCGGGGACGCGGTCGCTCCACTTGTACCACCAGGCGATGTCGTGCGGGTTGACGAACGAGACGGTCGTGCACCACGGCTCCGAGCCGGCCTCTTCGGCGAACCATTCGTCGAACTTGGCGGCGATCTCCGGGTCCACGCGCCAGCCCTGGCCGGGGGCGCCGTCGGGAGAGGGGTAGATGCCGCCCGCGAAGCCGTAGCGCTCCAGTCCCAGCTCGCCCGTGAGCGCGTTCCAGTGATTGTCGCCGTGGGTGAGGTGCCACTTGCCCAGCCAGCGCGTGTTGTAGCCGTGGTCGCGGAGCATCGTTCCCCACGTCGGAAAGCCCGGGTCGAGGGTGCTGCCGCCGGTGATCATGCAGCCCGTCTGGTGGGTGTACAGGCCGGTGAGCAGGGTGGAGCGTGCGGGGCTGCAGTCGTTGGAGGCGGTGTAGTGCCTGGCGAAGGACACCGCGCCGCGCCGCAGGCGTCGAAGGTTGGGTGGCAGGCCGAAGCCGCCCGGGTCGGGTGAGAACCACTGGGGGTAGCGGAGCTGGTCGACGACGATCACGAGGATGTTCGGGCGGTGGTGGCGCCCCGGGTGCTGGCCCCGGGAGGGCTGGGCGGGCGCTTCGGGCTGGCCCTGCGCGCCAGGGGGGGAGCTCGGGCTGCCGCCGTTGTTCTCGGCCGCCGCGGCGATCGCGGCACCGGCCCCGGTCAGCAACCCGCCGGCGATCAGGCCACGCTTGAGCACCGTGCGCCTGTTCAGTCTCTTATCCTGCCGGGGGTCGATGTTCTCCATGCGCGTTGTCATCCTAGGGGCGGGCGCAACCCTGGGGCTGATGCTCGCGGGGGGCGGCGTCGCGGCTGCCCAGAGCGGTCCCATGTGTCCCCCGGCCACACTGGACAACTCGGCGCTGCAGGACGGGACCGTCACGGTCTCGCCGCTGGCGGGGAGTCGCGACGCCTCGCCGCAGACGCAGATTAGCTTCCTCGGCGTCCCCGCGGGCGACGTGGGCCAGATCAGCGTGGTGGGCTCGAGCACGGGCGCGCACAGCGGGCGCCTGGTCGCCTACTCGCAGGGCGACGGAGCCAGCTTCGTGCCCTCCCGCCCGTTCGCCGAAGGCGAGCGCGTGACCGTGCGCGCGCAGGTGCAGACAGGCGGTCGAGAGCAGCCGCTGCTGGACGCGTTCGCGATCGCCCACGAGGATCGGATCACGACTACGCCCAGGGCGGTCGTGCTGGGGAGCGCCTCGGAAATCCAGAACTTCCACTCGCGCCCCGAACTGCAGCCGCCGGCGGTGAGCGTGACCGCCAGCTCTCCCCGCGTCGCCCCCGGCGACGTGTTCGTGACGCCCTACGCGGGCCCCGGCCAGGCCGGGCCGATGATCCTCGAACCGAACGGCGATCTGGTGTGGTTCAAGCCGCTGCCCACCTACACCGAGGCGACCAACCTCCAGGTCCAGGAATACGAAGGCAAACCCGTGCTCACGTGGTGGCAGGGCAACATCACCAAGCACGGCTTCGGACTGGGCGAAGACGTGATCGCCGACGACACCTACACGGACATCGCCCATGTGCACGCCGGCAACGGCCTGCAGGCCGACCTGCACGAATTCCTGCTCACCCCCCAGGGAACCGCGCTGATCACCGCGTACGAGCCGATCTTCTGCGACCTGACCTCGGTCGGCGGCCCCGAAGACGGCGCCGTCACCGACAGCCTGTTCCAGGAGATCGACGTGAAGACCGGCATGGTGATGTACGAATGGACGAGCGTCGACCACGTGGCCCTGAGCGAAAGCTACGAACACGCGAGCACCACCAGCGTCCCCTTCCCGTTCGACTTCTTCCATCTCAACTCCATCGACCGCGAGCAGGGTGGCGGCCTGCTGATCTCCAGTCGCAACACCTGGACCGTCTATGACCTGAACCCCGCCACCGGCCAGATCGCATGGCGCCTGGGCGGCAAGCACAGCAGCTTCAAGCTGGGGGCGGGCGCGGGCACGGCCTGGCAGCACGATCCGCGGGAACTGCCGGGCGGCGCCATCAGCATCTTCGACAACGGCGCCTCCCCCAAGGAGCACAGCCAGTCGCGGGCGATCGTCCTCGACCTCGAAGACCCCCCGGGGGCGGCCACGCTGGCGACGCGCCTGACCCACACGCCGGCGCTGGTGTCCGAAAGCCAGGGCAGCATGCAGGCGCTGTCCAACGGCGACTGGTTCGTCGGCTGGGGCCAGGAACCCTACTTCTCGGAGTTCGGGCCCGAAGGCGCGTTGCTGTTCGACGGCCACTTCCCCGTGCACGACGAGTCCTACCGCGCCTTCCGCTTCGCCTGGACCGGCACGCCCGCCCACCCACCGACGTTCGCCTTCCAGCCGGGCGGTGCAGCGGGGGCGAGCATGGTGTACGCGAGCTGGAACGGGGCGACCGGGGTGGCCTCGTGGCGGCTGCTCGCCGGGAGCAGCGCCTCGGGCCTGAGCACCGTCACGCAGGTGGCCCGGAGCGGCTTCGAGACCGCGATCGCGCTGCCCGCCACCACGGTCGGGCCGGTCCTCGAGGTGCAGGCGCTCGGCGCGGGCGGGCAGGTGCTCGGGACCTCGGCTGCCGAAACGGAGACGGCGCTCGGCGCGGGTGGTTGAGCGCGTCGGCGCTCGTGCTGCTCGATCTCGCCGCCCGAGCGGAGGCCAGGGCGGACACCTACGCGCGCCTCGCGGCGTCTGGTTCAAGTACAGATCGCGGGATGCCGATGCAAAAACGAGATGAGAACAATTCAGTCATCCAGAACGACCAGATCAGCCGGCAGACGATGACCGGCGCCGCTCATCGTCCGCGTCTGATGATCGCGGACGATGACCCGGTAGTTCGCGCGATGCTGGCAAACTCGCTCGGAGAGGAGTTCGAGGTCGTGGGCGTGGCGAGCGATGGCGAGCAAGCTGTCGAGCTCGCCAGGACAAGCCAGCCGGACGCCGCCCTGATCGACGTCGAGATGCCAAAGGGCGGCGGCCTGGGCGCTGTGCACGGGATCGTCGAGGGCTCCCGCGACACCGCCATCGTGGTGCTGTCCGTCGATGAGTCGGACGCGGCCGTCCGTGAGCTGATGCAGGCGGGAGCAACTTCCTACCGTCGCAAGGGCGTGGCACCGCAGGTTCTCGCCGAATCCCTGATCGAATCGATCAACGCTCATGCCGCCGTGCGGCGTCAGCAGTCCTGAACGATGACGTGGCGCGCGGGGGGGCCAAGCGGCTCCACTTGATCGGCTTCGGACGCTCGAGCAGCCTACGCGCGGCGGTCTTCAGCGCGTTTGCCGGCGTGCTCGCGGTCGCCGCCGTGGTATTCCTGGTGCTCGTGACGAGCATCGGCGGGCTGCGTCAGGGCGAACTGCACACGCGCCGCTCCGAGGAAGTACGGCAAGCCGTTGAGGTGAGCGAGCGCTCGGTCATCGACCTCGAGACCGGGTTGCGTGGGTACCTGCTCACGGGCGAGCGCCGTTTCCTGGCGCCCTATCTCCAAGCGCGTGCGACCCTCGGCCCGGAACTGACGCATCTGGCGGCCCTGACGAGCGAAGACTCGACGCAACATGCTCGTGTGCGTGGACTCGTCGCTGCGGTCGGCTCCTACGAGAGCTCCTATGCGGCCCCGCTGGCTGCAGGCGATGGGCGCCTGACCGACGCTCAGAACGTGGCCGTCACCTCCCGGGGCAAGCGACTGCTCGACGCGCTGCGGGCCAGGTTCATGACTCTGGAAGACACTGAGCAACTGCGCTCGACACAGCGCCGCAGCGCCGCCACGGTCAGTGCACACACGGCGATGACCGATGCCATTGCCGGCTTCGCGGTCCTCGTCCTGCTGTTGATCGCGGTCGCTGCCTACATCGCTCGGGCCGTACTGAGGCCGATACGCTGCGCCACCGAGGCGGCCGTGCGCCTGGGCGAAGGCGAGCTGGACGTGGGAGTACCCGAGCAGGGACGAGGTGAGGTGGGCGCGTTGGGCCGGGCGTTCAACTCGATGTCGCGGACGCTGCGCGACCGAGAAGGGGCGCTGCGGATCACCAACGAGCGCTTTCGCGGGATCCTCGACAACGCCCCCGCGGCGATCTACATCAAGGACACAGACAGCCGCTATCTGCTCGTCAATCGCGAGTTCGAACGCATTCGATCTCTGACGGCCGAGGAGATCGTCGGGCGCAGCGAGGAGGAGATCGGCGCGGTGGGGCCGATCTCCGCGGCACAGATGAGGGCTACCGATCAAGCGGTGATCGAAACCGGAGCCCCCACGTCCTTCGAGCAGGAGCTGCCCTTCCCGGACGGTGTGCGCACCTTTCTCTCGGTGAAGTTTCCCGTTCACACCGAGGGGGGCGTGGTGACTGCGATCGCCGGTATCTCGACGGACATCTCCGATCAGATGCATGCGTTGGTTCAGGCGGTCGAGGCGTCGCGACTGAAGTCCGAGTTCGTGGCCAACATGAGTCACGAGATACGCACGCCGCTCAACGGCGTGATCGGGATGACCAATCTCCTGAACGACACACTGCTGGATGCAGAGCAGCGTGGATACTCCGCTGCGCTGGCGGCATCGAGCGAGGCGCTGCTGGGCGTGATCGACAATATCCTGGACTTCTCGAAGATCGGAGCTGGTCATCTCGAGCTCGACCCGACGGACTTCGAGCTGCGCAGCGTCGTCGAGGAGGCGTGTCTGATGCTCGCCACGCAGGCGCACTCGAATGGCCTTCAGATCAGTCATCGGGTGGACGCGGATCTGCCCCTGGCGGTCAGAGGCGATCGCGGTCGCCTGCGCCAGATCCTCTTGAACCTTCTCTCAAATGCAGTCAAGTTCACAGCCGCCGGCGAGGTCGTCGTGCAGGTGACCGGCGGTCATGGCGAGCTGGTGCGTTTCGCCGTGAGCGACAGTGGCGTGGGCATCGACGCGGAGCAGGCGGCGCATCTGTTCGAGCCATTCATCCAAGGCGACGGGTCGATCACCAGGCGATTCGGCGGCACCGGCCTCGGCTTGACGATCTCGCGTGAGCTGGTGGGACGCATGGGCGGCGAGATCGGCGCCGAGCCCCGCGAGGGCGGGGGCAGCGTGTTCTGGTTCACCGTCGAGCTGGGTGCGGCGACGTCCAAGCGGCCGGCTCGATCTCATCCTGAGCTGCGAGGCGTGCGGGCACTGATCGTCGACGGATTCGTGACCAACCGCACGATCTTCGAGCACTATCTGAAGAGCTGGGGCCTTTTGAGCCAATCCGTCGAGGAGCCGGGTGGCGCGATCGAAGCGCTCGAGCGCGCGTCAGCGTGTGGAGAGCCGTTTGAGCTCGCGCTGCTCGATTTCAGCCCACCTGGGAGCGGCACCATCGAGCTCGTTCGCGCGATCCGCGAGCGTCCCGCCCTGCACGCGTTGAATGTGGTGATACTCAGCTCTTCACCGCTCGAGCACAAGGCATTCGCCGATCTCGCGGTATCAGCCGTGCTGACGAAGCCGATTCGCCGATCGCAGTTGTACAACACGATCACCGATGCCATCTCGAGTCCACCTCCGCGCGAACCTGAACATGTAGCGGCGAGGGTCGCAACACCAACCGTCCAGTCCGCAGACGGGCCCTTGGTCCTGGTGGCCGAGGATAATGACATCAATGACGCCGTGGCCAGGGCATTGTTGATCAGGCAGGGGCTACGAGCGGCCGTTGCCCACAACGGCCGCGAAGCGGTGGAGATGGCGCTCGAGAACGACTACGCGGCGATTCTGATGGACTGCCAGATGCCCGAGCTCGACGGATATGAGGCGACCCGGAGGATCCGCGGTTCAGAGCACGGTCGTCATGTGCCGATTATCGCGATGACCGCTCATTCGATGCCGGGCGATCGGGAGCGCTGCCTTGCCGCCGGAATGGATGACTACATCAGCAAGCCGGTCCGACCGGAACAGCTGCAGAGCGTTATGAAGCGCTGGCTGCCCGATCACGAGCTTCACGTTCGGCCACACGCCGTGAGCGATAGCGGAGCCTCCTCCCTGGAGGACTCCCGTAGCGATGCCGGCGAGCTGCTCGACGAAGATGCCGGCGAGCTGCTCGACGAGGCCACCGTCCTCGACCAAGCCACCATTCGCCAGCTCCGCCACACGCAAACCCTCCAGATGCGCGAAAGCCTGCTCGAGGCGTTCGATGTATCAATGCCGAAATGCGTCGCCGAGATCATGACCGCGGCCCGTCTCGGCGACCGTATCGAGCTGAGGCGCGTGGCGCACCTGCTCAGCGGCAGCAGCGCGACACTTGGCGCGGCGCGCCTGGGCCTGGCCTGCAGGCGGCTGGAACGCTCCGGTCGAGATGGAGACCCAACCATCGAGGCGGAGCAACTCGACGATTTCGCCATCAGCGCCAGCGAGGCGCAGCAGGCACTGCGCGAGTGCCTGCTGTGACCATGCCGGTGAGGTCAACCACCACTCCGATCGCCGCGTGCGACGTCGTCCTTCTCGAGTCGCCACCTGGCGGGGCAACCACGCGGTCATCGCCATGAGCCGCACCGATGAGCTACTGGACTCGGCTCCCGACGCGATCGTGCTCGTCGATCAGGACGGACGAATCACGTTCGTCAACCGCCGGACCGAGGAGCTGTTCGGGTACGACCGCAGCAAGCTGCTCGGCGAGCGGGTGGAGTTGCTCGTGCCCGAGCGCTTCAGAGAGCGTCACCTCGCTCATCGCGCGGGATATGTGGCCGATCCGCAAACGCGTGAGATGGGCGCCCATCTCGATCTCTACGGCCTGCGCAGCAACGGTAGTGAGTTTCCGGTCGAGATCAGCCTCAGCCCCACGACCGAAGCTGACGACTCCCAGGTGATCACGATCATCCGAGACGTCACCGAGCGACGGAGTGCCGAGGCACGCTTCGGTGCTCTGCTCGAGTCGGCGCCGGACGCGATCATGCTCGTCGACGCTGGCGGACTGATCACGCTTGCGAACCGTCGCGCAGAGGAGCTCTTCGGCTATGAGACGAGTGAGTTGGTCGGCAGTCGAGTCGAGCTGCTCGTCCCGGAGCGATTCCGATCGGGGCATCTCGGTCATCGCGCTGATTACGCTGCGCACCCGACCACACGCGAGATGGGGGCCGGCCTGCAGCTGTTCGGCCTGCGCAAGGATGCAGCCGAGTTTCCCGTCGAGATCGGCCTCAGCCCGATGAAGGTCGGTACGGAGGAGCTTGTGATCACGAGCGTCCGTGACGTGAGCGAGCGCCGAGCAGCCGAACTCGAGCGCCTGGAGCTCGCGCGCGAGCAGGCGGCTCATGCGGCGGCCGATGCGGGACGCGAGCGGCTCGAATCGATCCTCAGCGAGGTGGATGTGATCGTCTGGGAGGCCGATGTCAGGCGACAACGGTTCAGCTTCGTCAGCAAGCGCGCGGAGTACATGCTCGGCTACCCGATATCCGCCTGGCTCGACGATGACGATTTCTGGCGAGGAATCGTCGAGCCCGAGGACCTCCCATTGGCCGATCTGTACTTTCAGGAGGCGATCGGCCGCGCGAGCGACCACGACTACGCATACCGCGTCCGTAACAGCGATGGCCAGACGGTCTGGGTTCACGACCGCGTCCGCGCCGTTCGCGACGGCGACGGCGAGTTGCGCCTGCGCGGCGTGACGGGCGACATAACGGACCACCGCGAGCTCGAAGAGCGCCTGCTGCAATCCCAGAAGATGGATGCCGTCGGCCAGCTCGCCGGCGGCGTCGCACACGACTTCAACAACCTGCTCGTGGTCATCAGCGGCTACACGGAGCTCTTGCTGGGCCGGGTCACAGACGATAGATCGCTCGCCCACCTGCGCGAGATCAACCGGGCCGCCGGGCGGGCGGGCGAGCTCATCGCCCAGCTACTCGCGTTCGGACGCCGGGCTCCGAATATCGACGAGCTGGTCGACCTGAGCACCCTGATTCGCGGCATCGAGCCGATGCTGCGTCGATTGATCGACGAGGACATCGGCCTGATCCTCGAAATCCCCTCAGCTTTCGGCCGCGTCCGTGTCGACCCGGGCCAGCTCGAGCAGGTGCTCGTCAACCTCGTGATCAACGCGCGTGATTCGATGCCGCTTGGAGGCGAGATCCGGATCCGGATCACCGAGCTCGACCTCGACGAGACGCAGGCCAGCGAGCTCGGGTTGATTGCAGGGCGATATGTCGTTCTCAGCGTCACCGACACCGGCAGCGGCATGACCACCGAGACCAAGGCTCGCGTATTCGAGCCGTTCTTCACGACCAAGGAGCTGGGCAAGGGCACCGGGCTCGGCCTCGCCACGATCTATGGGATCGTCGAGCAGGCAGGCGGAAAGATCGCAATCGATACAGAGCTGGGGCGCGGCAGCACCTTCTCCGTGTATCTCCTGGGTGCCCCCGTAACCGAGGAGGAGCCCGAGGTGGAAGATCGGCGCGGAACCGTCCTGATCGTGGAGGACGAGCCAGCCGTACGGCGGTTGGTATGCACCGTCCTCGAGGATGGCGGCTACCGCATTCGGGAGGCCGCAAACGGCCGCGAGGCGCTCGAGTACCTGGAGCGTGGCGTCGGTCAAGTCGACCTGATCCTCACCGACGTGGTGATGCCCGACATCACCGGGCCCGAGCTCGTCGCGCGCCTGGCTCCGCTCGAGCACGCCATGCCCGTCCTGTTCATGTCTGGCTACGCCGACACCCACCTACTCAACCGAGGCGTCAACCAGAGCACGATCGGGGTCCTGCGCAAGCCATTCACGGGCGAGCAACTCACCACCCGTGTCGCCGAGGTCATCGCTCTGGGGGAAGCTCACGCGCCGCCACCGTGAGCCGGGGCACGCAGTTCTCCGTATCCAGCCATAACTCGCGCCAGTGCTCGCGAACGCGCTGCTCGAGGGTTGGCGGAAGAACGGAAGGGGGGAGATTCGAACTCCCGAGACGGGGGTTACCCGCCTGCCGGTTTTCAAGACCGGTGCATTCAACCGCTCTGCCACCCTTCCACGGCCACCACGAAGGCTATCGGTCTGCCCGGGGTTGCACGAGCTACGTGACCACGCTCGGCACGTTCACGGGTCTCGGACCTTGGGGGCGAAGCTGGCAGGGGGTCGACGGCCGCGATGAGGCCCAGAAGGCAAGCGTTGGCGGCCCCGCGGCCTTCAGGGCGGCGAAGGCGAACGCAGCGAGCGGCGGAGCTGGGCTTGACAAATATGATCACGGCCTGTAAGGATCGGCCATCCGGTGTCTCGGCGGGCATGCGTGGGATGGAGCGCCGACGCGTCATTAGACCAGGGGGTGGTGCTTCATGGAGCGGTTGGGTCAATGCCGTGGTGGTGAAGTGTCTCGGCTGTTGGTTGGCGGGAGCATGGTTACTGTCGCGGTGGCGGTTCCCAACGTGGCGGACGGGCCTTCAACCCTCTCCGCGAGGGTCGCCCGCCCCGCCCGCGTCGCTGTCCTGTTGGTCCTCATCTCCTGCGCTGCCGTGGGAGCCTGGGCTATCGCGGAGCCGACGACCACCCCCAGTCATCAGACGGCGCGCTCAGCTCGCGGGTGGCAGGCACTTCCTGTCTCCGCGCAGAGCTCTGTCTCGGCCGCGCTCGGGGCGCAGACGGGTGCGTTCGCGGTGCGTCGCGTGGGTGGCGGGCTGCAGGCATCGAACCCGGCGCAGCGCCTGCGAAGCAGCTTCGGCCCCGCTGGCGTCACGATCCGCTCTGGAGCGACGAGCGTCGTGTTCCGCACATCGGCAGTCGGGGCGGGCGGCGCGCTGAGGCCCGTCGGGCTGGTCGCTCCCGCGGTCGACGCTAACCGCGTCTCTTATTCTCACGCGGGTCTTCTCGAATGGTACGCCAACGGGCCGCTCGGGCTCGAGCAGGGGTTCACGGTGCAGCACGCCCCCGCCGGCGCCAGCAACACGCCGCTCACGATCGCGCTGTCGGCTGCGGGCGACACACGTGCGGAGCTGGCACACGGACGAATCGTGTTCACACGAGGCGGTACCGTGCGGCTCGCCTACGGTGGTCTGAGCGCAACCGATGCCCGAGGCCACGCTCTGCGGGGATCGATGGCGCTCGTCGGTGGACGCATTCTGCTCAGAATCGACGCGGAGCACGCCGCCTATCCTGTGCGGATCGACCCCTGGATCCAGTCGGGAGGATCGAACTCGCCGAGCGGCGAAACAGGCGAAGGAGGATACGGCTGGCGGGTCGCGCTCTCGGGCAACGGCGAAACGCTGCTCGTCGGCGCCCACTTCGACAACGGCTACAAGGGGTCCGCGTGGGTCTTCGTGCGCGACGGGAGCGCGTGGAATGAACAGGCGCATCTCACCGGCGGCACAGAAGAGAGCGGCGACGGGGTATTCGGTAGCGACGTCGCCCTCTCAGAAGACGGCAACACCGCGCTGGTGGGTGCGTCCGGCGACAACGGCTCCAGCGGCGCGGTCTGGACTTTCACGCGCACCGGCTCGACCTGGAGCCAGCTGGGGAGCAAGCTGACAGCGCCAGGAGGCGGCTCTGGTGGGTTCGGACAATCGGTGGCGCTCTCCTCGGACGGCAACACCGCGCTGATCGGAGCCCCGTTCGACGGGTCGGGAGGCGCTGCGTGGGTGTTCACCCGTTCGGGGACGATGTGGATCCAGCAGGGCGGAGAGCTCACCGGGGCCGAAGAGGTCGGCTCGGGTGGGTTCGGCGAAGCGGTCGCGCTGTCCGGCGATGGCAACACGGCGCTCGTCGGTGGGCTCCGGGATAACGAAAACGCGGGTGCCGCGTGGTTCTTCACGCGCGCCGACTCGACTTGGAGCCCGCAGGGCGGCAAGCTCTCCGGGTCCGCTTCAAACGCTCACTTTGGCCGCGACGTGGCGCTTTCGGGCGGGAGCGGCAACACCGCGCTCATCGGCGGTCCCGAGTCGGCGTTCGTGTACACGCGCGAAGGGTCGAGCTGGGCCCAGCAGGCGAAGCTGACAGGGGCGGAAGCCGACTTCATCTCGAACTTCGGGTCCGCCGTCGCGCTCTCCTCCAGCGGTAACACGGCGCTCGTCGGGGCAAACAACGATCCTGACGAAGGTCTCGGCGCCGCTTATGTGTTCCAGAGGACAGGGTCGTCCTGGTCCCAGGAAGGGGGCAAGCTCACCGGCAGCGGAGAGCCCGCGGTAGGGTATTTCGGTGAATCCGTCGCGCTCTCGAGCAACGGACAGTTCGCCGTGGTGGGCGCGCCCGGGACCGTGCCCGGCCACGTGTACAGCTTCGAATCGGCTGAACCACCGGAAACGATCAGCCCGTCGAACGTTTCTGAGGCGCTCTTCGTGGCAGGGGATGTCGCGCGCCTGAGCAAGCTTCGCGGAGGCCTCGTGGAACTCATCATCGAGAAGGCGCTGCAGCAGATGTACGCGGACGAACCGGGCCTGCCTTCCGAAACGGCCGAGACATACGTGAAAGACATGCAAGCCTCGCTGGCTTCACCGACGACGGCCCCGACGAAGGCCAGCCTCCAGTTGATGCCCGGAAACCAGCGCATCCTCGCGATCCTCGCAACGCTGGAGGCCCCCTACGGGAGTACGGGCGTAAAGCTGCCGCCTGCGGCGAAACTGGCGGTCACGCATCTCGCGGCCATGGCGCTCGCCGGCTCCTCTGACATCTACGCGGCGGCCGAAAGTCCGAAGTACTTCGAACCGCTCGCGGATGAGCGCTCGAACCTCACGTACACGTCGTTCTCAGCGCCGACCGTACTGCGCGCCACGTGGGAACTGGCACGTCGCAACCCGCTGTTCGGCGAAGCTCGCAACGCCATCTGGAAAAGCTCGAGTGAGGAGAGCGTCTTCTCGGAATGGAAGGAACTCTTCAGCGAAAGCGAAGACGTGCTGGATGGCCCTGCATTCGCCGGCCTGAAGACGGAAATCGAAGAAGGCCACGGCTATCTGCGCATGACGCGCAAACAGCTTGGAGCGCTCTTTGGCGAAGGGCAGAAGGCCACGCAGGAACAGGCCTGCGAACATGGCGCGGGCCAGAAAGCGATCGGGGCGGAACCGATCGCTGGTGTAGCTCGCCTGGAGTGCCAAGGTGGCGCCTTGTACGAAGCTTCAATCGCCAACCCTACCTCAGGGGAGACGATCTCGCAGGTAACGCAAAAAGCGGAACACCACGCGGAACTGGTCGCGCAGGAGCACGCGTTGATGACATCCGCCGCCGAGCTGATGCGTCCCGACGAAGAACGAGGCGGTGAAGTCCTCGCCGCCGCGGCCCAGGCCCAAGCCCAGGTCACGGAAGCCGAAGACAACTGGGCCAAGTTCGAAGAAGAACAGAAGGTCAGGAACAACATCAAGGGTGTTCTCGAACTCTTCGGCGATGCCGGCGCGGCGGCCTCCGCCTTCGCAACGGCGAACTACTCCGAAGGCATCAGCGGTGTCGTCGGCGTCGCCTTCAAGATCTATGGGCTGATCGAAGAAAACTCCGTCAACGAACCGGAAAACCCGGAGGACATAGCGCTGACGGACATGCACGATCTGCGTAACCAGCTCGCAGGCTTCCAGCAGTACACGCAGCAAGCGTTCCACGCTCTCAACGTACAGGTCGCGCACCTCAGCGCGGAACTGGCACGCGACACCTACGAAGTCAATCTCCAACTTGCCGGTTTGACTGCAAGGCTCGAATCCGAGCAGCAGGCCGTCTTCGCCCTCCAGGACGAGGTCCAGACGCTGTTCTCCACCCAGGTGAAAGCCGAACTCGAGACCACGATCGCGGACAGCGTCGGCTGGCTGGAGCGAACCGGTGAAGTTCTCGCGCCATCGAAGTTCCAGGAATCGCTGGTCGCGCTGAACAAATATGCCACTGAAATCGCCAACGGCGCGTTGGTCAACAAGGAACCCCAGCCATACACCTTCGAGGGAGCCGACCGTCAGCTTACAAGCCAGAAGACGGGGGAACTCGAACAACTCAACGAATCCATCAGCTATCTCACGCACTTTCCCCTGGAAAACGAATGGGCGACGGGTTCAGCACCCAATTCCCTCGCGAACACGACCTTCTGGTCGGAAGGGGCCCGGGCATACGCCCAGCTGATGCTCGAAAACACGAGCCGCATCACCGACCCCGACCGAGCCGCATTGAACACGCTCGAAGACGAAGGCCTGAAGCTCGAGCACGCACAGGCGCCATTGGCGGAAGCCTCGGGCAGCGGGCGCTCCGGAAACGCGATCCTTGATCAGGCGCTCACGAGCGTCGAAGATGCCGCCGGTGGCGAGCATCAAGGGCTCGACGGGCTACCGTCGGTGACCATGCAGATCAATGAAGCCGCCGACAGCGCGCTGGGGAAGCTCCTGCCGGTTCCGCCCGAAGAAGTCGGAGAAAATCCGACCGGCTTGAAGCTGTGGGGCGGACCGCTACAGCAACCCACGACCGCAGAGGCCGAAGCGCTCGTGAATTACCCAGCGCTGCAGTACAAGTACGTCGCGAGCGACCTGGAACCCGGCGGCCACGTGGCTGTAACAGAACTGACCAAGAACTTCAACATCTTCGTTCCGGCCGTTCTCGTAAACGGGGTGAGGTTGGGGGTAGTCGGCGCCGTCAAATCCGGGGACGAATACGAAGTCGAACTCGAAAAGGCCGAATTGCTCGCCTACGACGCACCCAACACCGTTATTTGTTATGAAGCGACGCTCTATCTCAAAGGGAAGCAGATTTTCAAGGGGCCCTGCGAACTCATGTCCGCGACGGAAGGTAGAGAGGCAGCACAAGCTGGCCGAGAAGGAAACGCGATCAGGGAACAGCTCAGGCTGGCCGACGACGTGCGCTTCGCGGAAGACCAGTCGAAAACGTATGCGTCGGCTGTCGAAGCGATGAGCGCGGAACCGGGCCCGGCCGAGACCCTTGCGGGTGCTCGGGCCCTCGTGCAAGGCTACGTGAAGCTCGGCCTGCCGCAGGCCGTCTCGAGCAATGTGCTGGTCCAGAGCGATGTCGCCGGCGAAGCCGCGCAGTTCCTGGATCCGGAATCGGCTGCACCGCGTCCGCTGCCCGCGGAACTCTCGGCGCTGGTTGAAACCTGGCCCAAGATCCTGCGAGCAGGCGTCGCAAGCGCGAAGGCTAGAGCCGAAAAAGCGTCGGCGAGCGCCAAGGCACAAGAAACGTTCGAGGCATCGACGGCGCTCGAGCCGAGCATCGAGAAAGATCCGATCGGTGAAGTGGCAACGCGCAGCTCTACATGGGCAAACGAACTCGCGGCGAGCGTAAAGCCCTACTTCGAAAACGAAGTGGAAGGCTTCAAGGAAAGCGAACCGGAACCAGTCCCCCCAGAAGAAGGCGTCGCCCGGGAAAGCAAAGGGGAAGCAGTCAGCCAGCAGTCGCCGCTGATCGAATCCACGATCAACCGGCTGCAGTTGACGCGGGATGTGCTGAGCGAATCCACGGCGCCGGCGGCGGAAACCATCGCGCCGAGCGGCATCGGAGCTACCGAAGCCACGCTGAACGGCGAAGTGAACTCCCACGGCGAGGAAATCGAACCGGGATCGTGCGAGTTCCAGTACGGATCGTCCACACTCTACGGAGAAACGGCTTCATGCGAAGACGTGCCGCCGACATCCGACGAACCTTTCCTCGTGTCAGCAAAGGTGAAGGGCTGGACGAAGGACGGCAGCTTCCATGAGCGACTGGTCGTGAAGACGTGGGGGGGCACGACCTACGGTGAAGACGTCAAGGTGCAGCTCGGGCAGTCCGGTCAGTCGGGCACCGCGCCTACCGTGGTGACCGGCGCGGTGACGCGCATCAAGAAGAGCGCGGCTCTACTTCACGGCACGGTGGACCCCAACGGGGTCGCAGTGGCCAAATGCTGGGCCACGATCCAGGAAGCGGAAGGGAAGAAGGAAAGCCTGAGCTTCCCCTGCATAGGCGGCGTTGGCACTGGCAAATCCCCGATAGAAGTTCTCGTGCGCGGGAGACAAATGCTGCCTGCAACGAAATACGTCTACCGCCTGCACGCCGAAAACGTCGACGGAGAACAGGGAGAGGGAACGACGGAAGAATTCGAGACGCTCGCGAAGAAACCGAAAAAGAAATAGGACGGTAGCGGCTGGGCGACAGACGCGACCCGCGGCCAGCCCGCCTGGACGGCGGGCTGGATGGTACTGGGCGACCCAGTTGCCGGTGGTCTGCCTGGTGGCGGCGTTGACGCGGTTGAAGGCGTTGATCACTGCGATCTCGAGGACCATCGCGGCGAGTTCCGGCTCGTCGTAGTGGCGCGCCGCTTCCTCCCAGACCTCGTCGCTGCTCAGTGGCTCGCTCCGACCGTCTTGTGCAGACCTGCGAGCGCGCGAGCGCCGACTCGTTTGAAAGCGACCCCGAGCAGCGGGTCGGCGAGCTTGAACGGCCCCTTCAGAGCGAGATCCGCGTCGTAGGTGATTAGTGTGCCCATGTCGGAGGGCTCGAAGGTGATCCGGTCCAGTGAGACGACGGTCGAGCTTTCGCCGCGGAATGTGACGGCGTTTGGTGGGTCGTACTCGACGATGCGGTAGGTAAGTGGGATCTTTCGGCCGAGGAAGCTGGCCAGGAGCTGGAACTCGGTCCCATTGCGAACCGGTGCGTCGCCGAGGCGCTCGGCTTCGATGACGCCCGGGTCCCACTCCTGGGTGCTCGAGAAGTCGCTCAGGTAGGCGAACATCTCATCGGGCGGACGCGACGTATCGACGCTTGCGTTGTAGTGAGCCATCGGGTTCTCCTTATCGGTGTGAGTCGGCCGGGGTTGGTGTTTCGTGCCAGCCGCTGAGGCGCTCGCATTCGGCCCATAGCCGCTCGTGGTCCTGGGGTGTCTGCTTGGTCCACGGCACGCGGTGGGTTGGGCGTTCTCGGCGGTCGTGCCAGAAGCCGCCTGAGCTGCGCGCCGGTCGGGCGGCGGTGCCGAGCCAGACGATCGTGTCGGCGCCTTCTTGGGGGGTGCGCAGCAGCCGCTTTGTCAGGGCGTAGAAGCGTGGCAGCGAGGACTCGAGGCCCGGGGTGTCCGCCCAGCCGGGGTGCATCGCGTGGACGACGATGCCGGTGTCTTGCAGTCGTTCTGCCCACAGTTCGCTCAGGATGACCTGGGCGCGCTTGGTGCGCGCGTACGCGGTGGGGCCGTCAAAGTCTTCATGAGCCATCTGCAGATCGTCGAGGTGGATGCGCTGCGTGTACATGCCGCCCGAGGACACGTTGATGATGCGGGCGGGCTTGCTCTTCTCGAGCAGGGGGAGGAGTAGGTTGGTCAGCAGGAATGGCCCAAGGACGTTGGTCGCAAAGCTCAGCTCGATGCCATCGACCGAGAGCGTCCGCTCGCTCGTCAGTGCGCTCGCGTTGTTGACGAGCACGTCGAGGCGCCCCAGCTCCCCGCCGAGGCGCGTGGCGAACCGCCGCACGGATTTCAGGTCGCTGAGGTCGCACAGGCCGACCTGAACGTCGCTGCTGGGGGACCGTGCCGCGATCTGCGCGCGGGCGCGCTCGCCGCGCTGCTCGCTGCGAACCGCCAGCCGAACCGTGGCGCCGAGACGCGCGAAGCCTTCGGCGGCGGCGAGGCCGAGCCCCGAGGTTCCACCGGTGACGAGCACGACCTTCCCGTCCATCGGCTGCTCCTCGGCAGCACTCCACATGCCTCTGCGCACGCGATAGCCGACACGCGTGTAGCCCGCGAGGACGGTGCGGTCGAGGATCGTGTCGAGCAGTGAGCCGATCATGCTGGCGATGCTGGGTCTCGGCGCGGATACCGCACACGACAAGCATGGCGCATTGGCGGCCTCGTCCCGTGCGTCTTTGCCGGATATGCAGAATAATGCTATGTAGATGACTGTGGAACCGTTCGCTGCCGAAGGCGCATGAGGATCGCGATCGTCGGTGCGGGAGTCTCCGGGCTCGTATGCGCGCATGTGCTGCACCGCGATCATGAGCTGGTCCTATTCGAGGCGAGCGACCGGGCGGGAGGGCATGCCAACACGGTTCATGTCGAGACAGACACCGGAGCCTATGATCTCGATACGGGCTTCGTCGTCTTCAACGACCGCAACTATCCCGGGTTCGAACGCTTGCTGGGTGAGCTTGGTGTGGCGACTCAGCCGTCGCAGATGAGCTTCGGGGTGAGCGATGGCGTGGACTTCGAGTACAACGGGGCCTCACCGAACGGCCTGTTCGCGACACGCCGCAATCTGATAGCGCCGGCCTTTCACCGGATGATCGGCGACCTGATCCGCTTCAACCGAGATGCCCGTCGGCTGCTCGCCTCCGGTGAGGACCCGCCGCTTGGAGACTGGCTTTCACAGCAGCACTATTCACGCATGTTCGTCGAGCGGCTGATCGTCCCGCAGACATCGGCTGTGTGGTCAGCGGACCCGGCGCAGATTTGGTCTTTCCCGGCGCGGTTCATGGTTGAGTTCTTCGAGAACCACGGGATGCTGGGTTTCCGTGGTCGGCCACGCTGGCGGACGATCACCGGTGGATCGCGCAGGTATGTGCAGGCGCTCATGCGGCCTTGGCGCGAACGTCTCAGGCTTTCCACACCGGTGACGGAGGTAGCTCGTCATCCCGGTCATGTCATGGTGTCCTCGCGCGGCCGTGAGCCGGAGCGCTTCGACGCGGTCGTGATCGCGACGCACTCCGACCAGGCGCTCGCATTGCTGGCCGATCCGGGTGAGCGCGAGCGTGAGCTGTTGGGTGCGATTCCCTATCAACAGAATGACGTGGTTCTCCATACCGATCGTTCGCTGCTTCCGAGGCGTCGGCGTGCGTGGGCGAGCTGGAACTTCCATCTCGGCGACGGTGCTCCAGGGCGCTGCGCGGCGACCTATCACTTGAACGGTCTGCAGTCGTTGCGCGCCGACCGCGAGTTCTGCGTCACGCTCAACCGTACCGAGGCGATCGATCCGGAGCAGATCATCTGGAAGACGCGGTACGCGCACCCCGTCTACACCCCCGCGGGTGTCGCAGCCCAGGCTCGCCACCATGAGATCAGCGGGCGCAATCGCACGCACTACTGCGGCGCCTACTGGGGATGGGGTTTTCACGAGGACGGGTTCAGCAGCGCGCGACGGGTCGTGGCCGAGCTAGCCGGACAGCGGACGGACCCGGCGCGGATATGACCGTCAGCGCGATCTATGAGGGCACGATCCGTCACCGCCGCTTTGCGGTACGCGCCCACGAGATGAGCCACCGCATCGCGCTCGTGTATCTCGATCTGGAGGAGCTGGACGGCCTGCTGGACGGCCGGCTCATCGCCGGCCGTCCAGGACTGGTGCGGTTCCGCCGAGGCGACTATCTCGGCGATTCCCATATCAGGCTCGAGGACGCCGTGCGTGCGGTCGTCGAGCGCCGGACGGGCAGTGCGCCCGCCGGCCCGATTCGTCTGCTCACGCATCTGCGGACGTTTGGGCACTGCTTTAACCCGGTCAGCTTTTACTACTGCTTCACCCCCCAGGAGCAGCTCGACGCGGTCGTGGCGGAGGTGACCAGCACGCCGTGGGGGGAGAGACACGCCTACGTGCTCGAGCACATAGGCGAAGGCATGGTGCTGTCGAAGAGCTTCGCGAAGGCGCTGCACGTCTCTCCGTTCATGGGGATGGAGCAGCGCTACACCCTGCGCGCGGTCGCACCTGGCGCGACGTTGGCAGTTCACATCGAGAGCCACGAGCGTGGAGAGCTCGCGTTCGACGCGACGCTCGCGCTGCGTCGCGCGCCGCTGAGCAGCCGCGGCCTGGCTCGCCTCACCGCGCGCTACCCGGCAGCGACGCTGCGCGTGCTCGCGCTCATCTATGGGCACGCGCTCGCCCTGAAGCTCAAAGGCGTGCCGCTGTACCCCCGTCCAAAGGAGCCGACGTGACGGTGTCCGAGCGCGTCGCGCGAGGGATCGCGCTTGGCGTGCTGGCGCGTCTGCGCTCAGGCCAGCTGACCGTCGTGGAGGGCGAGCGCCGGCTGGTTCTGGGCAACGGCAGCCCGCGGGCGACCGTGCAGGTTCGCTCGCCACGCCTGTGGCCGGGATTGCTGCATGGCAGCTGCGGGATGGCCGAGGCATACGCGCAGGGCTTCTGGGAGTCGCCGGATCTGACGGCCGTGGTACGCGTGGCGGCGCGCAACGCGAGGAGCCTCGATGAGTGGCGTCGCTGGCTCGCGCCGGCACGGGTCCCGCTGCAGGCGGCCCAGGGTCTCCGCGCACGCAACACACACGCGCGCAGCCGCCGCGGCATCGCGGCCCACTACGACCTCGGGAACGAGCTGTTCGCGTTGATGCTCGATGAGACGATGATGTACTCCTCCGCATACTTCCCGCGCCAGGGGATGACACTCACGCAGGCATCGAGAGCGAAGCTCGAGCTGGTATGCGGCACGCTCGATCTGCGAGCCGGCGATCACGTCCTCGAGATCGGCACGGGATGGGGCGGGTTCGCCGTCCACGCCGCGCGAACAAGGGGCTGCCGCGTCACGACCACCACGATCTCGCGCGAACAATACGAGCACGCCTGTGAATGGGTGCGGACGGCCGGAGTCACCGATCGAGTCACGGTGCTGTGCGAGGACTATCGCGACCTACGCGGACGCTACGAGAAGCTCGTCTGCATCGAGATGATCGAGGCCGTCGGGTATCGCGACTTCGCCACGTTCTTTGCGCGCTGCTCGAACCTGCTGGCCGCTCACGGGAGGATGCTGCTACAGGCGATAACCATCGACAATCGAGCCTATGAGGTCGAGAAGGCCTCCCGGAGCTTCATCCGCACCCACATCTTCCCGGGCGGCTGCCTGCCCTCGCTCGCCGTGATCGCGCGCTGCGTCGCTCAGCACACCGATATGCGAGCGGTCGGACTCAGGGATCTGACACCGCACTACGCCGAGACGCTGCGACGCTGGTGCGCCAACTTCGAGGCCGCGACCGGGCGCCTTGAAGATCTCGGGTACGACGAGCGTTTTCGGCGGCTATGGCGGATGTACCTCGCCTATTGCGAGGCCGGGTTCGTCGAGCGGAGGATCGGCGTCATGCAAATGACGCTCGCCAAGCCGGGGTGGCGCCGATGCGCCGGTGTGACGAGCGCGCACGAGGCGCCACGGGCGCTGGCTTCCTGAAAATGGTCCGCGGGCTCGTCACCGGAGCCTCTGGTTACGTGGGCAGCCGATTGGTGCTCGAGCTTGGTGTGCTCAGCGAGCCGGTTGGGCCATAGCCCCAGAAGGCAACGGCATCTACTTCGTCGATGACGGCGAAAACACGCTGAACCTACTGCACTGACAGCGCTCGAGTTCACTGAACGCTCTGGGCGTTGCCAGCCTTCCCATAGGCAGCGCCCAGGGTCGATCGGTCACAGGCACCTCGGAAGGAACGCGCCGGCTCGGAGTCCTTGTCGGTACAGCAGGACCCCTTAAGCGCCGGCACGGTGCCCGACTCATCCAGAGGAGTAAACACATGCGTCATCTATTGAGGATGTCCCTACCGGCAGCCGCCGCTTCGGTGTTGCTTGCCGCCTGCGGCAGCAGCTCAACGAGCAGCAACACGACGAGTTCGGCGGCCAGCGCACAGCCCGCCGCACAGACAAGCAGCAGCTCGTCAAGCGCCGCCGTCGTGAAGAGCGCCTCTAACTCGCTCGGCACGATCCTCGTCAACAGCCAGGGGATGACGCTGTATCACCTCAGCGGCGAGGTCAACGGCAAGTTCATCTGCACCAGCACGGCCTGCCTGGCTGTGTGGCACCCGCTGATCGCGCCGTCCAGCGGCACTCCCAGCGGCGAAGTCGGCTCGCTCGGGACCGTGAAGCGCCCCGAAGGGACCGTGCAGGTCACCTACAAGGGCACCCCGCTCTACACGTTCACGGGGGACCACCAAGCCGGTGAAACCAAGGGCCAGGGCGTCAAAGACGTAGGCATCTGGAGTGCCGTCACGACCAGCTCCGGTAGCACCGCTGCGGCGAGCACAAGCAGCTCCTCGGAACCGGAAAAGTCCAGCGGCGGCGGCTACGGCTACTGAACCGTCCGGCGGACGCGCGGCGCAGCGCTCGTGGGTGTGACACGCCACCCCCGCGCGCTGGCCGCCACGTGTTTGTGCGCGGTCGCGCTCGGCGGATGCGCGACCCAAACCGGGTCGCCGGTCAGCGCGCAACGGGCAGCGATCGAGCGCTATATGGGCGAGGTCGAGCCGATCAGGCTCGCCGTCAACCGCCTACTGGAAGGAGCCGACCCGATCCTCGACGCCTTTCACGAGCGACGCATCCCACCCAGCGAGGCCGCCCGGCGCATGGGCCGGCTCGAGCAGCGGTTTGCGGGCTACGCAGTCGATATCGCGGCGGTCGATCCGCCGACCGCCCAACTGCGCGCTCTCAACGCAGGCTACGCCAGCACCTACGTGTTCGAGGACGCTTACCTGAGCGCGCTCGTGGCCGGTCTCGCCGACGACGAACTCAGCGACCTGCCCAACACGCAGGCAGCCCAGCGCGCCGCGATCATCCGCTGGCGCATCGGTCTGACCGTCCTCGCCCGCGCCGCCGACGCGCCCCTGCCGGCCGACCTGCAACAAGCCGGCCGCGGCGAGATCGCGCCGTCTCCGAACGGCAGCTAAGCAGCAGTGCGTTAGCGAGACCTACCCAATGCTCTATGACAGCCGCCAACCTCCCGAAGAGCTTTCCACCATGACGGTGCCGTCACCTGCACCGAGTCACACCGAGCTACCCGCGGAGAACGTGGCACGCCAGCACCAGCAGCGACGTTTGAGCCCGCGCGGGTTGTGGCGGGGGTTCGAGCGTCTGACCCAGCTCGGATGGCCGAGGGACTTCCCGATCGTGCAGTTCCCCAACGCTCCGCTCATCGTCGCGTTCCTGGCCGGTGCTGCGGCTGCGCGCACGCATGACGCAGGCCACGCGTATCTCGCCGCGATCTCCTTCCTGGCAACGGGCGTATGGGCTTATGAGGAGCTACTACACGGCGTCAACTGGTTCCGCCACCTGCTCGGCCTCGGATACGCGATCTCCACCGCGGCGCACCTCGCGCTTGCGCTAGGAAGCTAGACCGCCAAGCGAAGCTCACCGAAAGCGAGATGCACGCGAACCGAGACGCACGCCGCCAAATACCGACGGCGGGCGCCGCCCGTGCACGAGCTTGACCGTGCCTCCGGCGGCCTCCCCTAGGCCCAATACCGTTGACTTAGTGTCCGGTGGGCCGGTTATGGTTGGGTTGTGCCTCGGTCTGGTTGGGTCAAGCCGGTTAGCGATCAGCGTCTCTCGGATCACATCTCGATCGGTGTTTTGACGCGTGT
>Ga0302326_10001554_pt1 | contig 58182 bp, 45 predicted proteins | sample Palsa_T0_3_FD_202264 | JGI IMG/M metagenome (GOLD analysis project Ga0302326, IMG submission 202264) | Peat permafrost microbial communities from Stordalen Mire near Abisko, Sweden - Palsa_T0_3 | ecosystem: Environmental > Terrestrial > Soil > Palsa > Peat permafrost | place: Sweden: Abisko...
AAAATCCGCGGCGTGATGATGGACCCTGTTACCAATATGCCCATCGTCATTCTGAAGGACATCAATGGCAATACGGTCCTTCCGATCTGGGTCGGGATCTACGAGGCGAACGCCATCGCCCTGGAGATCGAAAAGGTTTCAACGCCGCGGCCCATGACCCACGACCTCATCAAGAGCCTTCTGCTGGGGCTCAACACCGGCGTTCGCAAAGTGGTGGTCAACGAGCTGAAAGAGGATACCTTCTACGCCCTGATCTGGCTGGAGCGGGAAGGGGAGCTCATCAGCGTGGACTCGCGGCCGAGCGATGCCCTGGCGCTGGCCCTGCGCCTGGATTGCCCGATTTTCGTCGATGACGTGGTGCTCAAGTCGTCTAAGCTGGCTGCCTCGGTTTCCGACAAGGTCAACAACGAAGAGCTGCGCCGGTGGCTTGAAAACCTCAATGACGAAGATCTCGGCCGTTACAAGATGTAGTTGTGGGTGTAGCCGTGGATCTGGGCGCGACCGGCATCCAGCTTCTCTCGGAAACACCCACGCACTATCTATTTGCCCGCGATAACCTGGTTGCTCTGGTGGAACGTACACCGCAGGGTTGCGGCAGCATCGGCGGCACCGGAATCCTGACCGAGCGCGGCTTGGCTTATCTGGTCTGGCGGGAGGGGCAAGCGCTGCTGGCGGGTAAGGGCTTCGAGCAGCCGGCCGGCTCCGATCAGGTGGCGGCCGTCCGCACGTTCTCGGCGGACCTGAAGGCTGCGCTGGGAGTCATGCTAAGTTAGTTCGGAGTGCTCTCTCTCGACGAACAAGTGACTTACTTAAAGAAGGGTCTGGCGGAGCTTATCCGCGAGGAAGACCTGCGCGAGCGCCTGGCGCAAGCGTCTCAGGCGGGCCGCCCGCTGCGCGTGAAAGCCGGCTTCGACCCGACCGCTCCCGACCTGCATCTGGGTCACACCGTCCTGCTCCGCAAGATGAAGCATTTCCAGGATCTCGGTCACACGGTCATCTTCCTGATCGGCGATATGACTTCGCTCATCGGCGATCCGACCGGCCGCAATATCACGCGTCCGCCCATGACTCGGGATGAAATCAACGCGAACGCCGCGACTTACAAGGCCCAGGTCTTTAAGATCCTCGACCCCGGGAAGACCGAGGTCCGCTTCAACAGCGAGTGGCTGCAGCCGCTGCGCTATGAGGAACTGGTGCAGCTATGCTCGCGCTACACGGTGGCGCGCATCCTGGAGCGCGACGATTTCGCCAAACGTTACAAAGAAGGCGCGCCCATCTTTATGCACGAGATGCTCTATCCGCTGACGCAGGCCTATGATTCAGTGGCCCTGCGGTGTGACGTCGAAATGGGGGGCACAGATCAGAAGGTCAACCTGTTGGTGGGCCGCGAGATTCAGAAGGACTACGGCCAGCCGCCGCAGATCGTGGCAACTGTGGCGCTGCTCGAAGGCTTGGACGGAGTGAATAAGATGTCCAAGTCGCTCGGCAATTATATCGGTATCACCGAGGCGCCGCAGATCATGTACCGCAAAGTCATGCAGATCGGCGACGGCTTAATGTTCCGCTACTACGAGCTGCTGACTGACCGCAGCCTGGCGGAGATAGACCAGATGCGTGCGCGCATCGCCTCGGGGGAATTACACCCGATGCAGGTCAAAGCGGAGCTGGCACGGCTGATCGTGACCGATTTTCACAGCGCGGCGGACGGCGCGCGCGCGGAGGAAGAATTCAACCGGGTGGTGCGCCGCCACGAAGTCCCGGCGGATATACAGAGCGTGCCGCTGCCGGACGGCGTGCGCCTCTCGGGCGGCATCCGGGTAGACAAGATGCTTGCCCGGATCGGCCTGACCGAGTCGGTCAGCGACGCCGTCCGCAAGATCAAGGCGGGGGCGGTCGAGATCGATGGCCGGCGCATACATGACCTGGTCCTGGCATATGGGGCAGACGCGGCCGCCGAGATGATCGTGCAAGTTGGAAAGAACTGGCGCAGAGTCGTAACGTAAAGGCATGGTGGGCGTGCGCGACAACCTGTGGCCACGCTGATCGCCGTGATGACTCTGGCGCAAGGCGCCAACCGCTACGTCTAACAGAAGATCGCCAATCTGGAACCAACGTTTTCCGCATCGCACGCCTGCCGTTCGCGGTCACGGACTTCTCGGTGGTGATGCGGGCGCATGCAGGCAGTGGCGGAAGGCTGCGCACATTGCCAGTATGTGGGCGCCTTGGTCTCGACATCGACACACGCTCTCTCTCACAAGGCCGCTATTTCACGGACCTCGAAGACCGCCACGACGCGCCGGTTTGTCTCATCGGCGATCGACTGACTCAGAAGTTCTTCACTCGCCTCGATCCGATCGGCCTCGTGCTGGGGCAGGAATCCCCATCAGATCCGTCAAAAGCGGGCGCCAGACCCGCAAAACGGGGGTCTGCCCTCATTCTCGTGCCACATAGGGCCCAAGCGGGCCCAAGACGAGTGGCGGTTGCCGTGGGAACTTAGCGCTCACTGCAATAGCGTTGCCGTGCTTGCCGGGGGTAAAAACGAGCTAATCCTGCTCTTCGGCTTCGCTTCCCACGAGCGTGACATGATCCGGGAGTGCGGTACGCTCACCCCCTCATCTCACAGGACCCATTCCGACTATCCTTGAGGCTGGATTGTAACTAATTGTGGCGGAGAGGATACTAGCGATTCTCCGCGGCCGCGCCTCTCCGCGTGATGGACACGCTTCATCTGGTACATCCGCCGGTCCGCCTCGGACAATAGCTGTTCGGCATCGCCGCCATCCTCCGGGAAGAAGGCTTCTCCCACGCTGACCCAAAGAATGTCCTCCTGGCAAATCTCCCGGCCCACCCGGGACACCACCTCGTGGAGATCGATCTTGCGTGCCAGCGTGTCTGCACGGCTGAGACCCGGCATCAAAATGACGAATTCGTCTCCCCCCATGCGAGCCACGTAGTCGTACTCCCGGCAGGCGCTGCGGATGCCTTGCGCGGCCGCCTTCAGCACACGGTTTCCTACCAGGTGCCCAAACCGGTCGTTGACTTCCTTGAACCCGTCCAGGTCCAGCACCATCACCGCCAGTTCCGCCTTCGCCCGGTGGCAACGCGCTAGCTCCGCGTCCAGGTGCAGGAACAGCGAGCGGGCGTTCGGCAGGAGGGTAAGTTCGTCTGTCGTCGCCGATTTCTCGGCCTGGCTGTAGCGTAAGGCGTTCTCGATCGTGAGGCCCGCCTTGGTGCTGATCGCCATCAGGATGCGCAAGTGGTCCGCAGTGAACGCATCGGCGCCATTATGGTACAGCGTCAGCACTCCCATGATTCCGTCGATTCCGGGAAGCGGCACCGAGAGCGCGGAACGAAGGGTGCTGAACCGGGTCGGATCCTGCAGATATCCCGGCTCTACCGAGGGGTTCCCGTTCACTATCGCTTTGCCGTTCTCCGCCACCCAACCCGAGAGCCCCTGGCCCAGCGGTATCTCCAGCGTACCGAACAGCTTGGAATTCTCTCCCTCCGCAAACCGCGGCGCCAGCCTGCCGTCCCTCACAACGTAGATCGCAATGGCGTGGTAGGGGATCACATTGTGCAGCTTGCGGGCCAGCAGGGAAAGCGTATCGTCGACACACAGCGAGCTGCCCAGTTCGGTGACGATCTCCAGCAGCATCTGGAACTCCTGCCGTGCCGCCGCGATGGAGGATAGAAATTCACCAGGGCGCGCCTGCCCGGGATCTCCGTTCCCCGATGTTGCTTCAAAGCCGGCCTGCGGGGCAGCCTCGTTATCGGATAACGCGCGATTCGCCAGTTTGGTGCCGTTCGCAGGAGAACAGCGCGCCAATCCCTCTAATTCCAGGTAGCGGCGCTGGAGAACCGCTATCACCGCAGGATCGAAGCTGGTGCCTGCCTTGGCTGCGACCTTGGCCATGGCTTCATCCAGCGGAAGCGCACGCCGATACTGCCGGTCCGACGTCAGCGCGTCCAGGCAGTCCACCGCCGCAAGGATGCGCGCTCCCATCGGAATCTGCTCGCCCTTCAATCCATATGGATATCCGCTGCCATCCCAGCGTTCATGGTGTGCCAGCACGATCGGCGCCACGGGACAGGGAAAATCCACAGTCTCCAGGATCTCCGCCCCGACAATCGGATGGATCTGCATCTTCTTGAATTCTTCCGGCGTCAGACGTCCCGGCTTGGAAATGATATGCTCCGGCACCGCCAGCTTGCCAATATCATGCAGCAGCGATGCCGTTTCGAGCGCGCTGGTCTGCTGTTCGTCGAGACTCAGCTCCCGCGCGAGCTCCACCGCATACACCTGCACCCTGCGCAAGTGGTCGGAAGTGGTGCCGTCTTTGGCATCGATGGCCAACGCCAGCGCCTTGATCGTGCGCAAGTGCAGGCCGGCAACCTCCGAGACATGCCGCTTTTCTTCCTCCAGGCGGTCCAGGTAGAGCCGGTAGGAACGGTACATGAGATAAGCCACCGGCAGAATCAGCACGGAATTCTGCCAGCCGAAATAGCGCACCAGGCCATGATGTACCGCCGCGATGGCAGCTCCGGCCAGGTAGTTTGGCACGGTCCAGAAGAGCCGGTCCAGCCACAATCGCCAGAACGCTTTCCGTTCAGTCAGAGCGACAATGCCCCCCACCGACAACGTGTTGGCCAGGAAATAGACCAGCGAGCAGAGACACAGCAGAAACGGGACACTGCTCACCTGTCGGTGAACCAAGCTGGAATGGTAAACCAGGTATGCCAGCGTGCTCGATCCCGCCATGTTGGTGAACGTAAAAACAAGTTGCGCCGGGGCTGGGCGTACCTTGGTGGTCAGGATGGCCTGCGCGACCCCGCTTGCACAGGCGATAATCACGGTTGCGGCCAGGTCCAGTTCGGTGATGCTCACCAGGATGAAGACGAAGTTGACCGATAGCGTTCCGGTCATTCCCGGAAGCGTGACCTTCAGCTTGGAACTTAGCAGCGCACAAGCCAGATACCAGAGGAATTCACCCCATGGGACCGGGCTCCAGCCTTTGAAAGCATAGACCAGGCATGCCAGTCCAAATAGCACCGTGGCCAGGATGTAGACTCGCGCGGACTTAGAGAGCTCGCTCATTTCCAGTCCGAAACGATCAGGAATCCGCTTTTCACGTCGTCGCCAAAATGCCGGTTCCAGATCACCACGGCGACACCTTCGGATTGCTCGTGGTGAAACCGCACTCTTTGTCCGGCGCTGAGTGCGCCATAGTGGTGGCACGCGCAAAATCCACTCGGGCTGGTATCCGCGAGCTTGAACTCTACCCGCCCGATGCTATCCAATAGTTCCATCCAACCGGTCCCGGCCGCACGCCGGCGAAGCTCGCCACGGCGGTTCGCGCGCGACGCGCCGGGTTCAGGAGATTCCGACAGTTTCCTGCTCATATGCCCTCAGCTTTCGATAGAGTGTTCGCCGCGAAATCCCCAGCAGTTCGGCCGCCCGCTGCTGGTTCCCGCCAGTCTGGGCCACCGTAGAATGGATCAGCTCGCGTTCCAGGCCTTCGATGGTTCCCTGCCGAGCCGCCTGCACCCCGGCTACCGGCACCCCAACGGGCCCCAGGTGCCGCAGGTCAATGACCCCGTCCTCGGCCATGGCGGCTGCCCGGATCATGCAATTCCGCAGCTCACGGACGTTTCCAGGCCAATCATGATCCCGCAACAGCATCACCGCGGACGGCGAAAGGCGAAGGTCCGCGCACGCCCTCTCCAGAAAGAAACGTGCCAGCAACTCGATCTCATCTCGTCTTTCCCGCAACGGCGGCACCGTGATCTGTAACTGGCCGAGACGATAGTACAGATCGCTGCGAAAAGCACCGCGCCGCACCGCCGCTTCCAGGTTGGCGTTGGTGGCTGCGATCACGCGCGTGTCCACGATCACTTTGCGCGTTCCACCCAGCCGATAGTAGGGCGCTCCGTCCAAAACGCGCAGCAGCTTTACCTGTGCCCGCGGGTCCAGTTCGCCGATCTCGTCCAGAAATAACGAGCCGGAATGCGCCAGTTCAAACAGTCCCGGCTTGCATGTGCCGGCCCCGCTGAAAGCACCCTTCTCGTAGCCGAACAGTTCGCTCTCGATCAGGTGATCCGGTAGAGCCGCGCAGTTGACATCCACCCACGGCCGGGCGCGCCGTAGCGAGCCATCATGCACCGCCCGCGCGACCAGTTCCTTTCCCACTCCGGTCTCGCCAGTGATCAGCACGGCCGCGTCGCTCCGGGCAGCTTTCCGGGTCAGCCGCAGCACTTCATGCATGGCCCGACTGGCAATTAAAACCGTGCTGCCCATCAGGCACAAGACTTCCGTTTCGGGCTGTGAAGGTGTTTCCGGCATTGCCGAGCCTGCGATATCCCGCGCGAGGTGCACTTCCCCTCCCTCACCTTATCGGCTGAGTGGGTGCATTTCCGAAGGGCTTTGGGACATCTTGTCCCAAAGCTAGGGCCTTTCACCGTCTCGTCGGTAAGGGCTATTCCGTCTGCCTCGTCTTCCGGACGCGCTACTGCGCGCTGTCGGCCTGAAAATCGCTGCCTGAGGGCTAAACGGGAACAAAGTTCTCGTTGCAGGCCGCATAACGATAACTAACCCGCATTCCCATTCGGCTTTTGTCTCGCTCTCCTCTCTCTGTGGGACAATCTGTCACACTCGCCCCCCACGGGCCAATTTGTCTCAACCGTCAGTCCGCTCGGAACAGCCGGAAGTTCTTAGCCGGCAATGGCTTGCCCCTTTTTCCCCCATTGGCCCAAGAGCTGCGATGAGTCAGGCGTAAGGAAGAAACCAATGACTCATAGACTCTTACTGTTTGGTCTGACCGCCGGCTTGGCGACCGGCATGTTCGCGCAGACCTCCAACCTGTCTCCGGATCTGCAGGCGATGATGACTCCGCAGCAGACCGGGGCGACCAACCGAGCCTACATCTCGCCGGACCGTAGCGTGCGGCCTTTCCTGGACCTGACCGACGCCGCCGTCAACGCGAATATAGCTCGTCAGTACGGTTACAACGGTAAGGGAATCGGCATCGCCCTGATCGACAGTGGTGTGGCCCAGCACCCGGACCTGTCGCCGCGCGTGGTGCACAGAGAGGACTTCAGGGGCGAAAATAGTGGGGAGGACGCTTATGGACATGGCACGCACGTGGCCGGCATCCTGGCGAGCGACGGAGCCGACAGTTTCGGATCTCAGTACACGCGGACGTTCCGCGGCCTCGCACCGGCAGCAACGATTGTCAGCCTTCGGGTTTTGGACGCCAACGGTAACGGCGCCGATAGCGCGGTGGTCTTGGCCATCTATCGCGCCATCGCCCTCAAAAACACGTACAACATCCGCGTGATCAACCTCTCGCTGGGGCGTCAGGTTTTCGAGACTTATACCCTGGATCCGCTATGCCAGGCAGTAGAAGCCGCCTGGAAGGCCGGCATCGTCGTCGTGGTAGGGGCCGGCAATGGGGGCCGCGACAATTCCCAGAACACCGATGGATACGACACCATTACGGCGCCGGGAAACGACCCCTACGTTATTACCGTAGGCGCCATGAAGACCATGGGCACGCCGCAGCGAAGCGACGATCTCATCGCCAGCTATAGTTCCAAAGGCCCCACCCTGCTGGACCAGGTAGTCTCGCTAATGGCCCCCAACTGCACACTCTCCACGACCTATGCGCAGACGCTGGTGCCGCTCAGTTATTACATGAACCCTGCCGGAAGCGGCAACTCCTCGACCTATTTCCGGCTCAACGGCACCAGTATGGCAACGCCAGTGGTGAGTGGCGCGGCAGCCCTGCTGCTGCAGAAGACGCCCAGCCTGACGCCCGACCAGATCAAAGGCCGCCTGATGAAAACCGCCACCAAGGACACCGATTACTATGATATCTTCACGGTGGGCGCAGGCTATCTGGATATCATGGCGGCGCTCAATAGCACTGACGTGGCCCGGCTGCCCGCGCTCTCTCCCACGGCCGTCTACAATGCAGCTGCCGGCACGGTCAGTCTGGTGACGGCCGGCAATGTCGTCTGGGGCACCAATGTGGTGTGGGGCACCAATGCCGCCAGTATCGCCCTGTACGGCGAAAACTGAGCCCAGCTTCCTTCCGGAATCAGGAGAACAGCCATGATTATCGACATCCTTATTCTCTACCTTTGTGCGCTCAGCAACTCGGCTCCGTCCGTCGAGCCTGCGGTCCCAGGCCAGACCGTCACGCAATCCCAACATGCCGACGGCCAGCGTCACTCAGATAAGACAGACGATAAGTTGGCTTCCGTGATCTGGGGGACTTAGGCCCAATACTGTTAACTTAAAGGTGACAGGCCTCCTGGCCTGTCACCAATACCACGGTTCTTAAGCTGACTAACAATCGGGTAGCAACCCTCAGTAGCTCCGCGAGCACACGCGTCAATGCGCACATCGGCGTCGGCGCAGCCGGTCGCGCTTGATTTGATTTGAAGTGATGGGACGCCTGCAGGGGTCGGAACCGGGCCCCGGGGCCGAATTGGTCAGGTAGTGGACAGGCTGACTCAAGGTGATGGTCCGTTTGGGACGATCTCCAGCAGGATCGGACGAGCGGAGCGCAATAGCTTCACCAACTGGTCAAAGGCGTCTTTGCCCTGCTGCCAGCAGGTGCGCAAAACGCTGGCGACAATCTGCTGTGTGCGGGCGCCATTGGCCGTCCGATTACCTCCCCAGGTTTTGCGTGCCATGGCCATCAGCCGGATGGCCCGCTCAGCAAAGTTGTTGGTGGCAGGCAAGCCAGGACAGTGTAGGAAAGTGAACAGGTGCGGCTGTCATGGCGCAGATGTTTGGCCAACCGTTGGTTGTCTGGGCAGCAAAAGCGCCGGTTCAGCAAGCGGTCCAGTTGGGCCTCCAAGCGCCCGGTGGCCACCGCCAAACCATGTGGGGAAATCTCACCCTGCTGGTGGCGATCACGCAACCGGAGGCTGTCCTGCAGCAGCATTTTCACCGCCATCGGGAATTGGGCAGCCGCTGGGGCTATCTGGATCATCTCCCGACACCGCCGGATCAGATGCTCCAGGCAGCTTTGATGCAAGGCTTGCGCAAACCCGTAGAAACACCGCGCTCCGTCATGCAGCAGAAACCCGGTGTAGTCTGCTCCCAAAATTGCCGCCGCCTCGGCCTACCCGCGATGCGCTTCAATCACGTAAACGGTGACCTGCTCGCTCAACAAAACCCGTAGATTCTGCGGGCGTGCGGCCACTCTCCAGCCTGTGTCGTCCAGCCACACTAGCGGGCTTTGCCGCAGCGCGCTCTGCAATTGCTGATAGGTCGGCGCCGCCAGATTTCCCAGCCGCTCCAAGGCCCGGCATACCCCGCTGCGGCTCCACTTCAACCCATGGCTCAGTTCCAGCACCCGCGCCGTGCGCTCGTGCGACAGCCCCAATTCCTTGTTCAGCACCGCCGCCATCGACAAGGTCTGCAACGGATGCCGGCCTTGCGCTTGCTGTCCACAACAGGAACACGTCCCCAACTCGACGTCAAAGCGGCGGACGATGGTCGTCCGCACGATGTCTTCTTGGTATTGCGGTTGGGTGCTGTGCAGGATGAGCGGACCTTGACAGTGCTGGCAGAGCGGGTGAGTGGCCCCTTGGAAAACGGAGCGGCACTTCGCTTATTGGCCCGTAGCGCTTCTTCCAGTTGCTTGCGCAGGCGTTCATTGTCCGCCAGCGCACGCTCCAATTGTTTTTCCAATGATGCCACTCGCCGTTCGAGTTCCCTCTCTGGCTTCGAGCAGTCATCGCGCTGGGGCGCTTGCATCCATTTGACGATGACACAAACGGGAGGGTTGGTTCAGTCCCCTGTCTCAATGTGCTGTGTTTATTGACTTGCCCGCTGGTAAACATTGTCGTCACCGCCGTCTTCGCCGAAATCCAGAGCGAAGGTGTTCCAAGTCGCGATGCCAATAGTGCTGACGCTGCGTTCGCGGTAAGCTGTGGTAATGGAGTCAATACAAATCGCAATGCCGGACCCGAGTATCGGGCCAATTATAACTATGCAGCCCAGTTCCAGCATCTCTTTGAAGTATTGCGGAGGAAGCCACCCAGCAGCACCAGCAATCATAGCCAGCACGATGAGATAGCACCAGGTGAAGCCGAATATTAGCGGCATGCTATCCTTTTTGGAAGCACCAAGGCGGCGGCCTCCTTAGAGACCGCCGCGCAGGCACACGAACACACGTTGGCCAGTCTCGGCTTGATCGCGCACAAATTACGCTGCTGCACGCCGTTCCTCCGCGGCGCTGGGTTCCGGCTGTACGCCCGCAGGTAGCACGCGCTTGCGTCTGCACATTACGGCCAGGGCTACCAGCGCTAACAGGTCAGGTACAATGTAGATCGCCCGCGTAGCGGTAGCGTGTCGATGCAAACACCGCCCGGAGGATTTTGGAAAGTGGCTGAAGTTCCAGCCGCCGCAAACGTCTCGGAAACGTTCGAGGAGATTGGGCCCGCGGACCGAGAGCCACCAGATTCGGCGATGGCACTCACTGCCGCAACGCGCGGACCGGGTCAGTGCGCGCTGCGCGGTACGCCGGCAGGAAACAAGCCGCCAGCGCTGCGATCGCCATCACCACGAAGGCCGATCCGAACGCTAGTGGATCTCGCGGGCTCACGTTGTAAAGCAGGTTTCCCATCAGGCGCGTCAAACTCAGTGCGGCGGCCGCGCCAAGCATAACACCACCCGCTGTCAGTGCGAGTCCGTAGGACAGTACGAGCCCCAATAGATTAGACGTGCTGGCGCCCAGAGCCATCCGCAGCCCCAACTCCCGGCTTCTCTGCGAAACCGTGTACGACATTACCCCGTACAATCCGATGGCGGCGAGAAGCAGCGCTAACCCGCCAAATACGCCCAGCATCGTCACCGCGACGCGCTGCACCGCCGTCGTCCGGTCCACCTGCTCTTGCATAGTGATCACTTCGCCTGGCGCAAGATTCGCGTCCAGCGCATGGATCTCGCGGACCAAAGCTTTGGTCGCAGCGTCCGGTCCGAGCGATGTTCTAATATTCAGACTCAGGCCATTGACATTCTGGCGCATCGCCACGTAGAAGAAGGGTTTCCGCGCCTCCGCTAAGTTCCGGTACTTAGACACTTTTGCGGTGCCCACCACCTGCATCCAACGTCCTTTCACTTGCAGGCGGCTGCCCACCGGACTTCGCCCACGCCAGTACTTGGCTGCCATAACCTCGTTCACCACCGCGACCAGCGGCGCGGTTTCATTGTCCGCGCGTCTGAACTCGCGGCCCTCCACCAAAGGGATGCCCATCGTGGCGAAATACCCAGGACCGACTTCGTTATAATCCACCGTAGCGTCCTCGTCCGGGGCGGTTACATAACCGTCGACTGCGATGGGAGCGGAAGAATAACCGATATAACCGAACGGGGTCACTCGCGCGAACGCGACCGATTGCACGCCTCCGAGTGATTGCAGGCGATCGGTCAGCGCGTCCTGAAAATACCTGGCGCGCTCGGTATCGTATCCAGCAGCCGTCAAATCCACCCAGGTAGTCAGCACCCCATGAGTGGTGAACCCGGGGCTGGTGTTTTGAATCGCGCCAAGGCTCTTGAGCAGCAGCCCCGCGCCCACCAGCAGAACGAAACTCAGTGATACCTGCACGACGATAAGGCCCCCGCGCAATACCGCTCGCCGGCTTCCGCCCACGACCCCGCCCGATTCCGCCTTCAGCGCAGAGACCAGGTCGATCTTGCTGCTCTGCACCGCAGGCACCAGCCCGAAAAAAACAGCCGAGATCAGGCAAACGCCCGTGCTCAAGACAAGCACACGCCAATCGATCTCACCTGGCAGTCTCATGGTGACACCACCCCGCGACGGGAGCAGCAGCGGGAGCAGGTTGCGACACCAGTTTGCGACCAGCAGTCCACAAGCCGCCGCGATTGTCGACAGGATCAGTCCCTCCGTGAGCAGTTGTTTCAACAGCCGTCCGCGTCCGGCGCCGACCGCAAGCCGCACCGTCATCTCATGCCGCCGCCCGAATGCTTTTACCAGCAGGAGATTTCCGACATTCGCGCAAGCGATCAGGAGCACGAAGCACACCACCGCCAGCGCAACAGAGAGCATTGGAAACAGAGTGCCCGCGTTGTTGAAGGGAGTCTTCCACAAGGGGAACAGTCTCACGCCTCGGCCGCGGTTTGTCGCCGGATAATCGTTCTCCAATCGCCTCGCCACCGCGGACATCTCCGCCTGCGCTTGCTGCGGAGTTACGCCCGGCTTGAGCCGCACGAAACCCTCAATCCAGGGCGCACCGCGGTCTTCAAGTTTGTATTCACCCGCTGAGAATCGTTCCTGCATGGATACAGGAACCCAGAACTGCATCGCCCAGCCGACGAACGTGCCATAGAAGCCTTCCGGCGCAACGCCGATAACTGTGTGCGGCATGCCGTTGAGCAGCTGCGCTCTGCCGATGATCGCCGGATCGGAATGGAAACGCTCTTTCCACATCTGATAACTGATCACCGTCACAGGATGAGCATTCCGACCGAAATTCTCGGCGGGTTCGAACCCTCGCCCCAGGATGGGACGGACTCCCAGCGCATCGAAATAGTTGGCCGAGACAACGCTCCCTCTGGCACGTTCGGCCCGGTCGCCGATGGCTAGTGTAACCCCGGTGATTCGATCCACGATGAAAGCATCGATCAGCTTGCAGTTCTTCTGAAAATCCTGGAAATCCGGCCAGGATAGATCGGTCGAGTCCCCAGGCGCGCCAGCCACGCCGCGATAGGTTCCGGCCACGGCCATCATTCGCTCCTGGTGGGCTACTCCCGGAAACGGACGAAGCAGAACTCCCTCGATCCAACTGAATACCGCAGTGGTTGCGCCAATCCCGATAGTCAGACAAAGGATAGCGAGAACCGAAAAGCCCGGATTGCGCCGGAGCATGCGGAAACCGAAGCGCAGATCCTGCCACAGCACCTGGAAGAACGGCAGCGAGTGAGCTTCCCTGTAGGCCTCTTTCACCTGGGCAACGCCGCCAAAGCGGCGCCGGGCGACTGCCAACGCCTCGTCTGAGCTCATTCCGCCGCGGAGGTTTTCGGCTACTTCGTTTTGCAGGTGAAAATCGAATTCTTCATCCATATCGCGTTCCAGGCGCTCTGTTCGAAAGAGACCGAAGAGCCGGCTCAAGAATACACGGATGGCTCTCATGCGGATTCCTTTGATGGCTTGAGAAAACGGCCGAGAATATCGGAGATCCTCTCCCAGTTCTTGGCTTCAGCGAGGAGCTGTTTCTTGCCGGCCCGGGTGATGGAGTAGAATTTCGCGCGGCGGTTATTGTCGGACGTGCCCCATTTCGAGGCGACCCATCCCATTTGTTCGAGGCGCAGGAGCGACGGGTAGAGCGTGCCCTGATTCAGCGCCAGCGCATCCCCGCTGATCTGCTCGATGCGGCGCGCGATTCCCCACCCGTGTTGCGGGCCCAAGGTATCCAAGGTCCGAAGCACCATAAGTCCGAGGGAGCCATGGAGGACGTCTGACTTCTGATTGTCCATACTGTAACCTTTTGGTAGCCTACAGGAGTGTATTACAGATGCACCCCTCGCGTCAAGGAGCAGCCATGGGTAGAACGAGACTTACTAGTCGAACCTCCGGAGCCAGATATCGCGTACGGAGATCTTGCACGGCTGGCTTTCGATCTCGAAGCCGATGAGTCCCGGTTGGTTATTGACTGAGTCTTTATTGTCATCGATGAAGACCGCCATCAGCTGGCCGTTCATGATGTGCATCATCACGCCGCCACGCGCGATGACCTCGTACTCGTTCCATTCGTTGACCTTCACATAACCACCTAGCGCCGGTTTTTCACCGATAGTGGCAACGAGGCGGTTGGTCTGGCCGGGCAGCGCCTGCGTTACCTGGCCGCGATACGCGAGGATGCCCTGCATCGTGTTTTCGGAGTACCACTGGCCTGTGTACGACGCAGTCTCTACACTGACGGGGAACCAGAAGTCTGCCTGCGGGCCGGTCATCATAAACTTGAGGTCATACGGCGGCTGGCCGGCGGGCTGCGGTCGTGTCCACGGTACGCCGGTGACGCTTCGGTACTGTATGCCGCCACCTCCGCCCTTTTCGATCTTCATCTGCAGCTTCAGGTCGAAGTCGCGTGTTTTGTCGCCGCGATAGACGATGTAGTTGTTGCCCTTAGGCTTGCCTTCGAATGTTTCGCCCACCATGACGCCGTCTGCGACGCGCCAGATGTTGGAGTCGGCGTCCCATCCGGTGAAACTCTTACCGTCAAAGATCTGCTTGTAACCCGTGTGCTCGTGAATGTCATATGGCGCTGGGTCATGAAACTTAGGCATACCGACGAACTTCTCGCCATGCGGGCCCGTCTGGGGCGCGTGCGCAGCGGGAGACTCCAGCGCCGGCGGCACGGATTGAGCGACGAGCGCAGCAGGACGCGCCAGGAAAATGACACCCAGGGTGGCTGCCGGCAGAAGTGATTGACTAGCGAAGCGCGCGTAGCGGCGATATGGTGCGGACATGGAGTTTCGTGCCTTCCGAGTGAGACGATTCAGGACCAATAGGATTTTAGCGCGATGGAGTCCTTAAGGACAGTTTCTCCATACGGTTTTTTTTTCGCGGATAAGGAAGATTCGGCCCCTTTGCTGTGCGACGCGCGTGCGGACTCCTTAGGACCCTTCGCGCCGCGCCGCGAACGAGGAGTATACGGCCGCGGCCGCTACCGCCACGTTCGCGGCTACTACCGGCTTGGCGCCAATCGCCAGCCCGTAGGCCACCCAGATGAGCGCCGCCCCGGCTTGTATCCACCGCAGCGTGGCGGGCTGCTTGAAAAAGTACGAGCTTGCGAATGCCGCGGTGGCCACCCACCCAATTGTGTCCAGCTTCATTCGTCCTCCTATATCGCGCTGAGCGCGGCGGTCGCACTCCTGCCGATGGTCAGTGAATCCGTGCGGACCTTATCCCATTCCTGCAGGACAAACCCGTGCGCTTCGAACAGCGCCCGTATGCGGGCCGAATCCCAGCCGACGATGTCTTCGAGGATAGGCACCAGCAGGCTGAGCGCGTCGTCGCTCAGGATCGTGCGTGTGGCGATCTGTGTAATGTACTTATTCTCCGACACCGCGATGGTCAGACCGTCCAGCCGGTTGACGTGCAGCATCACGTGCACATCGGAGCTGCCGTCGCCCACGTAAACCAGGTGATGATGGCTGATGCCCATCTTGGCCCGCAGGTCGTCCACTACCGCCACTTTGCCGTAGCCAGCCCGCAGGCACAGGATGGATTGGATCTCGCCCGACTCGGGATGGTATTGGAATCGGGTCCCGAAGATGTGATCTTCCGGAACGATGCCGTCGAGCGCCGATTGGATCACTTCTTGCGGCGCAGCCGAAGTCACGTAAAAAGAGAATTGATGCCCATCCAGATTTTGCAGCAGTCGCGATAGCAGGCGAATGTTCTCCTTCAACCGGATGCGCTTGCCCACTTCGACCAGGTGTTCCTTGCGCACGCGGCGGAACTGCGGATCGTGCAGCAGCAGATACGCCAGCTCGCCCCCTTGCTGCACCAGATGTATGTTGGAAAGCCCGGCGACCCGTTCCCCGAAACCCTGGATACCGAGCAACTCGCTCAGCACCAGCCCCGAATCGTTAAAACTCAGCGTTTGATCGAAATCGCTAATCAGCAGATATGCTTTGGTGTTCGATCCATGCTCGTGTTTCATATGGATTAGATGCGGAAGCTGCTATGGCGGTTGCCTTATGTACGCAAAAAGCTGTAATATCAGATTATGCCGAAGGGCCGTTGGACCGCCGAGCCGCGGGTGCCCAAGTACCGGCAGGTGCTGGAGAAAATCTCCCGCGATATTCGCGGCGGAAAGTTCCAGCCAGGCCAGAGGCTGCCGAGTGAAGCAGCTTTGGTGCAGCAGTTCGGAACTTCGCGCATCACCATCGGCCGGGCCTTGCGCGAATTAAAGGACCGCGGCATGGTGGAGCGGGTGGCCGGGTCGGGCACATTCGTGCCTGCCGGCAGGCGCGCGGCAGACGGCTTGCTGTTCGGCCTGCTGATACCGGACCTGGGCGAAACTGAAATCTTCGAGCCTATCTGTCAGGGGATGGCCGGCGCGCCGCAGACCACTCCGCATGCTTTGCTTTGGGGCCAGACGGACCGCGCGACAAAGGAGCAACAGGCTTTGCACCTGTGCCATCAGTACATCGCCCGCAAGGTGTCGGGAGTTTTCTTTGCGCCGCTTGAACGCACTCCTGCCAAGGACGAGGTCAACCGGCAAATCGGCGCGCTGCTCGAAAAGGCGCGCATTCCCGTGGTGCTGCTGGACCGCTGCTTCCTGCCTTTCCCCTGGCGCAGCCGGCACGACCTGGTGGGCATCGATAATCGCCGCGCCGCTTACCTCGCGACTGAGCATCTGCTGAAAGGCGGCTCGAAGCGCGTCGCCTTCCTCGGATTGTCCGGGGCTGCACCCACAGTGGACGCACGTATCGCCGGCTACAGGGAGGCGCTGCTCGCCTACGACGCGCCGTTGGAGCCGCGACTTTTGCAGCGCCCTGACTCGCTCACCGTTCCGGAGGTTCGCCGGGTGATGGCGGCCGCCCAGGCGAACGCCTTCGTCTGCGCCAATGACCACACGGCGGGACAATTCATGCACGGCCTCCAGGAGTTGAGTTATCGCATTCCCCACCACGTGCGCATCGTGGGCATGGATGACGTCGAATATGCCAGCTTGCTGCCGGTGCCTCTGACGACCATCCATCAGCCCTGCCGGGAAATCGGCGAAGCTGCCATAACTGCCATGCTGGATCGCATAGCGCGGCCGGGCATGCTCACGCGAGACATCCTGCTCGAAGCGAAGCTCGTGGTCCGGAAATCTGCCAGTGAGTCAGTGGCCGGGTGACGACGCCGTCACTGTGCGACCGCCCAGTATCCCGCGCGCGTTTTTGCTTGCAGTTCCGGCCTGTCCTTCACCGTGACCCGGACCGCGTGGAACTTTCCGGGCTCGCCTCCCTTCGGCTCGAAGCTGAGAATGTACTGGCGGTGCACCTCTTCGCCTATCAGTTGAATAGCCTGCTCCAAAGCGTTCTTCTTCAAAAAGTTGATGGTTCGCCCGCCGGTGACCGTGGTAAACAGGCTGGAAAGGTCCGGCTGGTGCAGCCGCACTAATTCGCCGATCGCATATAGCGGAGCTCCAGGTCCTAAATCCGGCGGAACCGGAGTGTCGTCGGGAGCCGGGCAGAGAGCGCACTTCTGGACCTTGATGCGCTCCGCTTCGGGTTTCAGATCCTCGGCAGTCTTGGACTTTACAGTGAACGGCTGCAGGAACGGCGAATAGGTCAGCCAATAGACCACGGCATTGAGGCGTTCCACTTGCTCCATCACTTGGGCCAGCTTCGCCTGACTCGAACGATCGCGCCTCTCCGCAACCATGAGGATGATTCGCCGCCGTCCAGGCCGCCGTTGTCCCAGCATCAGGAGCGCCTGGCGCAAAGCATCCAGCATGTGCGCGTTGCCGCCCTCTTTGCGTAGCATGCGCAATGCGTGAATCACCAGATCAGGGCTGCCGGTGAAGTCCTGGTGGACCTTCACGTCGTCACTGAACGAGATCACCGCCGTTTCGCCGGCATCGGCCGCAAGCAACTCCGTAAACAGAATGCCGCTACCGCCAAGCTTATCGATCACCGCTCCGGAATTCGAACTGGTCTGGATCGCGACCACCAGGTCGATCGGGTATATCATCCAGTCCATCTGTATCGCTTGCGGCACATTGTTGTCGTAGAGAATCAGGTCCGCGGTCGTCAGCCCGTCCACGTAATTCCCCTTGGAATCGGTGACAGTGGTGGGTGCAACTACCAGCGGAGCGGTGCTCTTGAACTGCGCCCAGGCTGTGCAGGTGAGCATGACCATGGCGGCCGCAAGGCGCATACCAAAGCCATAGCAGGTTTTTTGCCAACCCTGGAGCCAACCCTATTCGTACCGAAGGGCGCGCATCGGATCAACGCGCAACGCACGCCTAGCCGGCATCAGAGCGGCCACTGCGACGGCGACCACGAAGACTCCCATCGCAGTCACATAAGCGATGGGATCGAGATTGCTGACTCCGTAAAGCTCCCGGCGTAGGATCAGGGAGAACGCGGCCGCTCCGCCTACCCCCACCAGTAATCCGACGGCAACCGGGCCGGCGAATTGGCGCAGAACTACCGATAGCACGTGCGCAGGCTTAGCCCCCAGCGCCATACGGATGCCGATTTCCCTGGTTCGCTGTGAGACCGCGTGAACCACCAGCCCCACGATGCCCAGGCACGCAAGAAGCAGCGCGACCAACCCTAGCAGGGCCACGGACAACGCGCTCGATTCCGCAATCTCCACGCTGTGTCGATAGGCGGTCTTCATCAATTGCACTTCTGGAAAAAGCGTGGGGTCAATTGATTTGGCGGTGGATGCCACCAAGGGAGCCAGCCCTTCGGGTGGGCCTGACGTCCTCACTAACACAACCATCGAAGGCATTATGTCTCCCTCGGCGAGCTGATAGACTTCAACGGCGTCTGAGTCTTCGGGTGAGACCAGCCGCGCGCTGCCCGAGATTCCCACCACGGTATTGTCGCGGAACGTTTTCCCTAACGGCTCTTCCGCCGGCCATTGAAGGCGCGCCAGTGACTCGCTGACGACGATTGCGCGTGTGTCGCCGGGCATCAGATTGCGGCCTCGCAGCAGCGGGATCTGCATGGTCTGAAAGAACGGCGGATCGATGTGGTTGAAGTGAATGTTAACCGCACGTCCGGCGACATCGGCCCTGACTACGCTCCACCTGTTACCCAAAGGAGGATTGGATACCAGTGACACGGACTCAATGCCGGGAAGACTGCGGAGACGGCTCTCCAGTGTGTCCAGATATACCCGCGCGCTTGCCGACGAGTAGCCGTGAAAGACCGGGTCTATCGAAATCACTTGTTGATATTCAAAACCTTGAGGAGCGAACATGGCGCGGTCGAGCGCGCGAACCAGCAAGCCTGCCACGATCAGGAGTACGCAATTAGCCGCGACTTGTGCGCCGATCAGGAATTGCCTCATGATGGCGGCGCGATGGCGCTGCCGGGCAAGCTGCAGCGCCGGACTTAGCCCGAACAGGATGGCGGCCGCGAATCCCATGCCGATGGCGAAGAGCATAACTCGCCGATCCGGCGTTGGATCGAGCCATGCCGGAACGCTGGCCCATACCATCAGGCCCCGCAAGACAACGTAGCCCAAGGCCAACCCCGCCGCCGTGCCCAAGAGAGCCAGCACCAGGCTTTCGGTAAACAATTGGCGAATCAGGCGGCCGCGGCCGGCTCCCACGGCGGCGCGAATGGAGATCTCTTTTTCCCTGGTCACTCCTCGCGCCAGCAGCAGGCTGCCCAGGTTGCCGCACGCAGCGGCGAGGATCAGCAGACACAGGGCGGCCACCAGAGCGAAAACCGGATACATCTCGTTCCGGATTCTTATGGCGTAGGCGCCCGGCTGACTGGGAAGGCTCTCCTTTTCCCAAATGTCTTTGGGATGCTGCCGGTGTAACTCCTGCGCCAGTGATCCCAGCTCTTCTTCGGCTACCTTGGGAGTCAGGCCGGGCTGCAACCGGCCCCACATGAAAACGCTAGTACCGCCTTCGGAGAAGTTAGTAAGTAGTTGGCGGCTGTTGAGGAAGTAAGGCTGTTGAGTTATCGGCGCCCATAAGTCCGGCGTGTCCAGACCAAGGCCGCTGAATTCACTGGAGACAACGCCAATTACAGTGGCCGGCCTACCGCTAACCCGGATCGTCTTTCCAATGACTGACGGATCGGCGCCGAAGTGGCGCTGCCAAAACCCTTGGCCCAGGACCACGACCGGCTGCGCGTCGGGAGCCTCGTCCCGGGCCGGATCGAGCATCCTTCCGAGTCTTGCGCTCGCACCGAGATCGCTAAAAAAGTTCGCTGTCACAAAACTGGCGTTGAGTTGTTTCTGTTCGCCCTCGATCGTCAGCCGGGCTCCGCTCGAAGCCAGTACGGCTGAGAGGGTCTTGGAGCGTTCGCAGTAGAACGCCACTTCCGCATAAATAAAATTATCCGCGAAACCCCCTGGAGCGCTGCGGTCGAATCGTAGTAATGTGCCTGGATCGCGCACCGGCAGCGGTCTTAGGAACATAAGATCGAAGAAGCCAAAAGCTGCCACGTTGACGCCGATTCCAATTGCCAGCATCAGCACCGCCGCGACGGTGAAGCCGGGCGATTTTTGCAGCATTCGTACGGCATAGCGAAGATCCTGTGACAAACGATCGAGCCAGACCCAACCCCAGGCTTCCCGCGCTTCTTCGCGCAGACGGAGGGTGCTGCCGAAATTTGGGCTGCCTGCGCGCGCCGCCATTTCGCGATGAAACTCCATGTCGTCGGCCAGTTCCTGGTCGAAGCGGCGTCGGTTCAATAGATATCGTAGACGGCGAAAGAACTCAGTTATAGGCATATGTTACTCGTAACGAAGGGCGCGCAACGGATCCACTCGCAATGCTCGCCGGGCCGGCAACAGCGCAGCTACGGCGACCGTGAAGATGAAGATCGCAATGGCGGCCAGATAGGTAATCGGATCGAGATTGCTGATGCCGTAAAGTTCACCCCGAAGGAGGCCGGATAAGGCCGCCGCGCCTGCTACTCCGGCCAGCAGCCCCGCGACTACCGGGCCTGAGAATTGGCGGAGAACGAGGGATAGGACATGCCCGGGCTGCGCGCCCAGCGCCATGCGGATACCGATCTCTTTGGTACGTTGGGAAACCGCGTAGGCCACCACTCCCACGATGCCGAGGCACGCCAGCAGATGGGCGATGACGCCTAGCAGGCTCACCGTCAGCGCGCTCGCCTCCGCGCCACGCAGCTTCCGGCGAAATCCGGTCTTCAATAGCTGGACCTCCGGAAAAGTCCCGGGGTCCACCGCTTCGGTTGTCGAAGCAACGGATCGAGCGAGGTCTTCGGGTGAGGCGGATGTCTTCACCAGCACCGATGTGGAAGGCAGGTCGGCCGTACCAATGAGGAAATAGACCTCTACGGAATCCGAATCTTGGAGTTTGACCAAACGGGCACTGCCCGCGATTCCCACGACGGTATAATCCTCACCAAGGAACTTCTTCCCTAGCGGGTCCTGCCCCGGCCATGCGCCACGAGCCAATGACTCGCTGATGACGATGGCGTGCGGATCGCCGCGCATCAGATTGCGACCCCGCAACAGTGGAATCTTCATGGTTTGAAAGAACTGCGGATCGACGCGGTTGATCTGAACGTTGAGTGCGCGTCCATCGACGGTGAGGCCCACACCCTCCGATCTGTTACCTAATGGAGGACTAAACGCCAGGGATACGGACTCGACACCGGGAAGACCGCGGAGGCGACTCTGGAGCGTGTCCAGATATGCCTGCGCTCTCGCCGGTGAGTAGCCATGCCGGGCGAGACCCGGGTCAATGGAAATGACCTGTTGATATTCAAAACCGGGGTTGGTGGACATTGCATGCGTGAGCGCCCGGCCGAGAAGTCCGGCCACGATCAGCAGCACACAACTTGCAGCGACTTGCGCGCCGACCAGGAACTGTCGCGCGACGGAAGCGCGATGGCGGCGCCGGGCAGCGTGCAAGGCGGGTGTCAGTCCGAACAGAATCGCCGCCGCGAATCCCATGCCGATGGCGAAGACCATGACCCGCCAGTCGGGCGAGGGATTAAGCCATGCCGGAATCTCGGTGAATACCATCAGGCTCCGCAGGACCAAGTAGCCCACGGCCAGACCCGCAGTGCATCCCAAGAGAGCCAGCACCAGGCTTTCCGTAAACAATTGACGAATCAGGCGGCCGCGACCGGCCCCGATGGCGATGCGAATGACTATTTCCCGCTCGCGGGCTACGCCCCGGGCCAGCAGCAAGCTACCCAGATTGCCGCATGCGACGGCCAGAATCAGCAGGCTGAGGGTGGCCAGCATTGCGAAAACAGGATATAGGTCACGGCGGCCTTCCGATCCCGACCCGCTTCTGTCGCCGATGATCAGGCTTTTCGCGTAGCCGCCCGGATCACTGGGAAGGCTTTCGTTTTCCCAAACGCCGGTGGGGTATTGCTTGCGCAACTCGGCCGCCAGCGATCTCAGTTCCTGCTCGGCCGCTGTAGGAGAGAGTCCCGGCCGCAACCTGCCCCACATTCGCACGCCGCCGCCGTCCCCGGAGAAGTCAGTCAACAGGTGGCTGCCTTTAGCGAAGTATGGCTCTTGGTTTATCGGCAACCATAGCGCCGGGTCGTCCAAATTAAGACCACTGAATTCACTGGCGGCGACGCCGATCACGGTAGCGGGCCTGCCGTTGAGGTGAATGGTCTTGCCGATAACCGACGGATCGGCGCCGAAGTGCCGCTGCCAGAACGCCGGATTCAGAACGACGACCGGCTCCGCGCCGGCAGCCTCGTCGCGGGCCGGATCGAGCAGTCTTCCAAGCTTCGCCGTGGCGCCGAGTTCGGTAAAGAAATTGGCGGTCACAAAGCTGGTCTTGAGCTGCTTTTCTTCGCCCTCAACCACAAGCTTGGTGGGATTCAGAGCCAGGACGGCTGAGAGCGTCCTGGAATGTTCGCGGAAGAATGCCATCTCCGGATAGGGCATGGAGAACGCGTAACCCTCCCGCGGAGCGCGTCGATGAAATCGCAGCAGTGTGGCTGGATCGCGGACACGCAGCGGCCTTAGGAATATCAAATCGAAGAAGCCAAAAGCGGCCACGTTGACGCCGATTCCGATAGCCAGCATGAGCACCGCCGTGACGGTGAAGCCAGGCGATTTTCGCAACATGCGCGCCGCATAGCGAAGATCCTGGGACAAGCGATCGAGCCAGACCCAACCCCAGGCTTCGCGCGCTTCTTCGCGAAGACGGAGGGTGTTGCCGAGATTTGCGCTGCCTGCGCGCGCCGCCATTTCGCCATGAAACTCCATGTCGTCGGCCAGCTCCTGGTCGAAGCGGCGGCGGTTCAACAGATATCGTAGGCGGCGAAAGAATTGGTTCATTTACGTGTCTCCTTTACGCGGTGCGCAAAACGGATTGAATGGCTTCATGTACGCGGCCGTAGTCGGACAGTTCGGCTTCGAGCTGCTTGCGACCGGCGCGCGTGAGCCGATAGAAACGGACCTTGCGATTGGTTTCCGAGATACCCCACTCGGAGGTTACCCAGCCCTTGAGCAGAATTCTCTGCAGCGCGGGGTAAAGCGCGCCTTCCTCCACGTGCAGCACTTCGGACGAGAGGACGTGAATGCGCTGGGCGATGGCGTATCCGTGTAGAGCGCCGGAGCGCAGCACGCGCAGGATGAGGAGGACCAGGGCGCCGGAAGGCATTTCAGTCTTAGGCATATATGTATTAGGGATATGGTAGCTATGTCTTTGCCGATTGTCAAGTTTCGCTATGCGACCGGGCGTATGCTCCGACGCGAGCCTAAGAATCAAGAAAATGCAACGATGCGAGCTGAAAATCCGCTCGTTAATGGCTGACTAATACCCATTGCAGGTCGTCTTCGGCCGGCTCGGCGGGTTCCGCGGAGGACGGCGCGGCGGGTGCTGGGTTTGGGGTGCTGGGTGGTGGCGTACTCGTTGCACGCTGTGCTGATTCGGTTGGGGTTACCGGCGGATCGGGTTCCCTTCGTAATTCTTCGGCGACGGGGGGTGGGATGGGTCTGGCGGCTCGGATTTTCTGGAGTCTTTCGAGCTCCTGGCGGGAGCGGTCGTACTCACGGAGCAGGGTGGTCTCGTAGCGCGCCAGCTTGGTGAGCGCGTTGCCTCCGTTGGCGTCGCGCAGGTAGGCCCAGGCGCGCTGGCCTTCCTGGCTGAGCGCCTCAACGACCTCCTTGGGCGCCTGATCGACGGAGAGGCGTATGTTGAAGATGCCCGCTTCGAGGGGCATGATGCGGTTGTAGCGGCAGCGGGCTTTGGCCATGCGCTCGATGAAGAAGTCTTCGTCGATGTCCTGGGGTTTGAACTTTTCGCTGAGCTTATCGACTAGGTTGGTCAGTTCGGCGGGATCTTCGCCGTCGAGCATGCAGGTTTTGGCCGTGAGGCCATGCAGGAGACCGTTGCGACGGGATTGCGCTTTACCTTCCGGGGTGCGCGGGCCCGTGGATTTTTGCGCGTTGATGCGATTTGCGTCTATCTGAGATTGCGTGGCCATAAATAGCTCCTTCGATTTCAGGTTATGGGCCGGCGGTTAGCGGATTGGCTCAGGCCGGCTGGAAGGTGTTGGGAATACAGGGGAAATTTTATTTTTTGGTGGTGTCACTGGAAAATTCTGTTAAAGCGATCGCGCGTGTGCCATACCGGAGGGAGGGAAATGTGGCTCGGCGGCTAGTCTAGTCTCCTGTCTTGCTTAAGAGTTGACAATGGTCCGAGGAGTGCGACCAGGGGGTCGCACGCGGACGAGGGCGTCCGCCCCACATTGTCCAAAAGTTAGTTGTAACGTGCCGCGTGCCACCCCACTGGAGCTTTATGGCGTAGAATAAGAACCCATGAAGCGAATCTACATTCTTTCGCTGTTCGCAGCTTTGCTCGCGATCAGCTACGTCAGGGCGAATGAGACCACGGCGGTCAGCGGGCAGGGCAAGATGAGGTTCAAGGTACTCTACAAGTCCGACCATCTCCCCCCGGAAGCCCAACAAGTTCTCAAAGAGGCTCATGGCGGATTCACCGTGGATCTGGGGAAGGGCAAGGGCGAGACTTACTTCGCGCTAAAAGGCGCCGGCATCATCCAGATCAGTGCGGATCTGAAGACCACTCGGATGGTCGACACACCGGAAGAGATGAAGAAGACCAATCTGCACGACACCACAATTTGGCATGCCCCGGACGGGAAGTCCCATCTGCTGTTTCCGGGGAATGAGGCCCACAAGGTTTTTGTGACTGGATTGGACGGTAAGCTGGATGCCACGCTGGCGACACCTGACGCCGGTGTTGACCTGGGCAACCCGGTCCCGAATGAGTATTTCAAGTCGAACGGAGAGTTCGTGCCCACTGACGTCGAACAGTTGGATGGTAAGCTCTACATTACGACAGGCTATTCGAAATTAGACTATGTACTCACAGCCCGAATCCTCAAGACCAGCCCTGTGGAACTGGCCTGGAACGCCCTGTCATTTGGCGGCAAGGGTACGGGACCTGGTAAATTCGACACAGGACACGGGATTACGGTACCGCCGAAATTGAAGCGCCTTGACGTTGCCGATCGCGCAAATGGGAAAATCGACCGCTTCAGCCCGGATGGCAAGTACCTGTCCACGGTCAACATGCCGAAAGATTCCTTCCCCTGTGACACGTACTATCTGGGGAAATATATAGCCGTGGCATCGCTGAACAATCCGGACAAGACGAAGGGGGCCGCCATCTACATTCTGGAAAACGATCAAGTGGTCTCCACCATTCTGCCGAAGGAGGAACTCGGACTCACGAACTTCATGCACGTCCACAACGCCGTTCTCCGTCAGATTGGCAAGAAGTACTACGTGATCGCACAGGCGTGGAATCCTGGAGATTTCGCAATTCTGGAGCAGGTTCTGTAACGGACGTACTCGGCAGGCCGAAACATAGAACGAGGGTATGAAACAAAGCGTTCCCAAGTCGATTGAGGAGCACATTGCCGCGCAGTCCGAGGCGGTGCGGCCGAAGCTCGAACAGGTTCGCGCCGCGATTAGGAGAGCGGTTCCGGAGGCTGTGGAGGGCATCGGGTATGGCATGCCCGGAACTATTCGCTGTTTGCCGAAGGAACCGCTGCTGGGCCGAGAGAACGGAAGGCGCTAATCGGCACAGTAGGAGACGGCATGGCCCGCCGCGACGCCGGTGGCGCAAGGCAGCGATCCGCCACCGTATTTTGGGCGCGAAACGCGCGTCCCGGTGGGATCTCCACGCACAGGGTGGGGCGCGCCGGCAGCGTGCCTTGACTTCGGGTCGCGCGCGTCGTATTGTAATTAACTTAGGCATGAGTAAACCATCGGACTTGATCCAGGGCACGCTGGACCTGCTCATCCTCACAACCCTGGCGCTCGAACCGAAGCACGGCTGGGCCGTCGCCAAACGTATCGAGCAGGTGAGCGAGGAGGTCCTGCAGGTCACCCAAGGCGCTCTCTATCCCGCTTTGCATCGCCTGGAGCAGCAGGGCTGGCTGCGCGCCTCGTGGCGCACCACTGAGACCGGGCGCGAAGCGAAGTTCTACGAGCTCACCAAGGCCGGCCGCGTGCAGCTTGAAAAGGAACTGGCGCAATGGGCGCGCCTGTCGAAGGCCGTGGGTCTGGTGATCCGCATGGCTTAGGAGCGCACCGTGAAGCTCAGATGGAAGCTGCGACGCTGGTGGAATATCGCGCGGATGCGGCTGCGGTCGCTAGCGCGGCGCGGGCGCGTCGAGAGGGAGCTCGACAAGGAACTGCAGTTTCATCTCGAGCAGCAGAAGGAAGAGAATCTCGCGCTGGGAATGCCGCCCGCCGAAGCGCGCCGCGCCGCGCTCCGCAGACTTGGCGGCATGGCGCAAATCCAGGAGGAATGCCGCGATATGCGACGGACCAATTACATCGAGAACCTATGGCACGACCTGCATTACGCCATGCGGATGCTGGCGAAGAGCCCCGGCTTCACCGTGGTGATCGTGCTCACTCTGGCATTGAGCATCGGCGCCAACAGCGCCATTTTCAGCGTGATCGACGGCGTAATGCTGCGGCCGCTTCCCTATCCCGAGGCCGATCGCATCGTGCGGGTTTTCTTCCATAGCGCGACCTATCCCAAGTTTCCGTTGAACCCTTTCGACTTCCGCGACTTTCGCGCGCGCAATCGCTCGTTCGATTCGCTGGCTGGTTTCACGCGTGGCGACATGCAGCTTTCCGGGGCCGGCCGGCCCGAGCGATTTGCAGGTTTCCAGGTGACTGCCGGGTATTTCCACGTGCTCGGTCTGCATCCCGCGCGGGGGCATGAGTTCAACACCAACGATGAACTGCCTGGCAATGGACGCCTGGTGATTCTGAGCGACAGATTGTGGCGCAGCCGGTTCGCGGCCGATCCCGATATTATCGGGCGGAAGATCATGCTGGATTCGCAGCCCTTCACCGTCGCCGGGGTGATGCCGCCGGGCACCGACCACCCCGGCAACGAGTACCATGGAGTCGCGCACGGCGAGACTGTGGATCTCTGGTGGCCTTTTACTTTCCGTGGAGATCCCGCCCAACGCGGCTCGCATTACCTGGAGGTGATCGGTCGGCTGAAGAGCGGCATTACGCCGGCGCAGGCACAAGCGGAAATGAACGGTCTCATTGCGCAACTCGCAAGGGAGCATCCCGACGCGCTGGAAGGCTGGCAGGCGCTGTTGGTTCCGCTTTACCAGGAGATCGTCGGGCCCACGCGTCGCCTGCTGCTGGTATTGCTCGGAGCGGTTGCCCTGGTGCTGTTAATCGCGTGCGCGAATGCGGCGAATCTGCTGCTGGCCAGAGCTACGGCGCGTCAGCGCGAAATGCCGGTGCGCGCGGCGCTGGGCGCGGGGAGGTCCCGCCTGGTTCGTCAGATGCTTGCGGAGAGTTTGCTGATTGCTCTGCTGGGCGGCAGCCTTGCAGCGGGGATTGCCACGGCGGGGGTAAGGACGCTGGTGTCACTACTGCCGGCCGGCTTCCCGCGCGCCGATACCATTCACGTGAACGCGGCGGTATTTGCATTTACTTTGCTTATCGCGCTGGCGACCGGAATGCTCTTCGGACTTGCGCCCGCTTTGCAAGCCGCGCGCACGGATCTGCAACAGAGCTTGCGCGACGGCGGGCGCGGTTCGACCGGCAGCGGACGCCACACGCGCTTGCGCAGTGTTCTGGTGGTTGGAGAAGTGAGTCTCGCCTGCGTGCTGCTGATCGGCGCCGGCCTGATGCTGCGCAGCTTTGTAAACCTGCTGCGTACCGACCCTGGCTTTCGCCCCGAGCACGTTCTCACGGCCGGCATCGCACTGCCCGATGAGCATTATAAGCCGGCGCAGGCACCGCTCTTTTATCGCCGGCTGGTCGCCAACTTGAGCTCAGTGGCAGGCGTTCGAGCGGTGGGCGTGGGCACTGACTTGCCCTGGACCGGTTACGACGACAACATCGGCGGTTTCACTATCGAAGGGAAGAAGCCGGCCGCGCACGAAGAGTTCCATGCGCGATATCATGTTGCCGGTCCGGATTATTTCCGCGCTCTGGGGATTCCGCTGGAACGCGGCCGATTCTTCACTGACGGCGACTCTACGGATGCTCCGCTCGCGCTCATTATCAATCAGAGCATGGCGCGGCGCTACTGGCCCAATGAAGACGCAGTGGGGAAACGAATCACGTTCGAAGACAAACCCAAAGAAAAAGATTGGATGACCGTAGTCGGCATCGTCGGCGACGTGAAAGACAAGCCCGATAGCAAGGCGGCGGAAATGGCGTTCTGGTGGCCGGTCCTGCAATCGCCGGTCTACGTGAACGCAATGTCGATTGTGCTGCGGGGCAGTTCCGATCCGGCATGGCTAGTGAATGCGTTGCGCGAGGCGGTCCGCCAACTGGATCCAACCCTGGCGGTCGCCGACGTTCGTCTGATGGATCAGATTGCGGACGCTTCCGTCTCTACGCCCCGCTTTGCGCTATTTCTGGTGGTGCTGTTCGGTGGCCTCGCTCTGACTCTGGCGGCCATCGGAATGTACGGCGTGATTTCTTACTCAGTGAATCAGCGCACACATGAATTCGGCCTGCGCATGGCGCTGGGCGCGAAACCGTTCGACGTGCTGCGCCTGGTCTTACGCGAAGGTATTCAGCTGGCGGTCGCGGGCGCCGCTCTGGGCGTTGTGGGCGCACTCGCGCTGGGCCGCGTGCTGGGGAGCCTGCTTTACGAAGTCGGTTCCACCGATCCGGTGACCTTTGCGTCGGTGTCACTCATCGCTATCGCCATTGCGGCACTGGCGTGCTACCTGCCGGCGCGGCGGGCAACCAATGCGGATCCTATGGCTTCGTTGCGGTCGGAATAGGTTATACTCACGGGCTGGGGATTGCGTCTAATACAGCACTGAAACAAATGTGTCTTTATAGCTGGATCAGTGGACGAGCGGCTTAGAAGTATATAATAAACCCGAGGCGCAGCCGCTTATGATCTCCAATCAATTGAATCGCATGTCGTGCGTCGTGTTTGCCGGCGTACTTTTCCTCCTGCAGATGACTCCGGTATTGGCTCAGTTGCCGCAAGATGTGTTAACTTATCATGGCGATAATTTCCGCACCGGCTGGTTTTCCGCCGAGACCCAATTGACCGCAAGCAATGTAACCTCGGAGACTTTCGGCTTGCTCCAAACCGTCACGCTGGACGGACGCGTGGACGCCGAACCCCTCTATGTGACACAGCAGTTCATTGCCGGCCAGGGAACCCACAATGTCGTTTACGTGGCTACGGAAGACGACAGCGTCTACGCAATCGATGCCGACAGCGGCGCTATTCTGTGGCAACGCAGTTTCGGAGCGCCGGTCCCATATACTTACAAGGACAACGACGATAACGTCTACCCGATAATGGGCATTTTGAGCACCCCAGTGATCGATCGGACCGTGGGACCCGCGGGGGCCGCGGGCGCCCTGTACGTAGTGGCTGACACGTTCAATGGAACGGTCGACACGTTCCGGCTTCACTGTATCTCGTTGAGTAATGGTAATGACCTGGTGACCCCGGCGATTATCAGCTTTACCGGAACCTTGTCTGACGGAACGACATGGACGTTCAATCCGAAAGACCAACTGCAGCGCCCTGGACTGCTCGAATCGAACGGTACCATCTACGTGGCCTTCGGCAGCAACGGCGATCTCGTTCCGACCCAATCCCGCGGAACCATTCTGCGCTACAACGCAAAGACGCTAGCGCAGCTCACTGGCGATCTTACCGACAAGTTAGACGAGACTACTTCTCCTTACTACCTCTCGTCGATCTGGCAATCGGGTTACGCCCCGGCCACCGACTCTCTCGGCGACGTCTATTTCTCCACGGGCAACAGCAACCCGAGCACCCCCAGCTTTTCGAAATCCTGGAACCGCCCCGAGAGCATCGTACGGCTTTCGGGCGATCTGACCGTCATGATCAGCAGCTTCACGCCGTTCAACTACTTCCAACTCGATGGGGGCGACACCGACGTCGGCTCGGGCGGCACGATGGTGCTTCCCGATCAGCCCGGCTCTCTGCCCCACCTGGCGGTGGCCGGCGGCAAGGACGGGCGGGCATTCCTGCTCAATCGAGACAAAATGGGCGGCTACACGCCGGGTGGACCGGACGGGGTCCTGCAGACCGTCACCATGGGAGGCTGCTGGTGTGGCCCCGCCTATTTCGTCGGCTCCGACGGCACGCCGCGAGTGGTTACGGGCGGAGGGAATGGCGTCACTACCTGGCAGCTACAAACCGCGCCTGCCACGCAGTTAGTGCAGGAATTCTCAACCGGCTCGGGGCCGGTGAGGGGTCTGCCGGACAACGGCGGCGTCATCCCGGTGATTTCTTCAAATGGAACGACGCCTGGGACCGCTATCGTCTGGTTCGTACAAAGACCCGCGACTTCTTCAGACCAGAATCCCGGCACGCCCGTCACGCTGATGGCGTATTCGGCGGCGGGGCTGCAGCAGCTCGTGTCCTTTCCCGCCGGAACCTGGAGGCATGCCGTGAACAGCAACGCGAACCTGGTTCCGACAGTCGCGAACGGAAAAGTCTACGTGGCCAGCAACTCGCAATTGCAGATTTTCGGACTTCTCACGCCACAGGAAACGGCGAGAATAGCAGTGGCGCCGCAACATCGGCTGCCCTCCGCGCCGGAAGCGATTGCCTGCCCGTCGAATACCACCCCAATGGCGGCGGCCGGCGGAGTTCAGGCTGCCGAGCATGAGTTCCACGGAACAGTATGCCGGGCGAGCGGCGGCGAACTGCGCCTGGCACTTCGCAACGGACATAGCATCGCAGTGGATATCAGCCACGCTTTCGATCGAAACCGTCCGATTCTGTTGACCCCGGGAAGGCCGTTGGTGGTTCGCGCCACGATCGATGGGAAGGGCGTGGCCCACGCGCAGCAGATTTCTCCCTCGCACGAGTTCTCGGCGCTTACGCCAGCGGATCGCTAAAGGGCGTTGAGCAGCCGCGCGGCCGGCTTGGCGAAATACGTCAGGATAATCTGCGCGCCGGCCCGCCGGATGGAGGTAAGACTCTCCAGCATGGCACGGTCGTGATCGATCCAGCCGTTGCGCGCGGCCGCTTCGATCATCGAAAACTCTCCGCTCACCTGATAGGCCGCGATGGGCACGTCAAAGCGCCTGCGCGCCTCAAAAATCAGGTCCAGGTAGGGCATGGCGGGCTTCACCATGATCATATCGGCGCCCTCTTCGAGGTCCAGCTCGATCTCCCGCATGGCCTCCCGACCGTTGGCCGGATCCATCTGGTAACTGCGCCGGTCGCCGAATTGCGGCGTCGATTCGGCGGCTTCACGGAACGGCCCGTAAAACACCGAGGCGAATTTGGCGGCGTAAGACAGGATCGGAATGTGGGAGAATCCGTTGGCATCCAATTCGTGCCGTATGGCGGCCACACGGCCGTCCATCATGTCCGATGGCGCCACAATATCGGCCCCGGCGCGCGCGTGCGAAACCGCCGTGGCCGCCAGCCACTCCAGCGTCTGGTCGTTATCCACGTCGCCGTCCACGATCTTGCCGCAGTGGCCGTGGCTGGTGTACTCGCAATTACAAACGTCGGTCACGATGGGCAGCCCGGGCACTTGCCGCCGGATGGCCCGTATGGCGCGCTGCACGATGCCATCCTCGGCGTATGCGCCCGAAGCGGTTTCGTCCTTGCTCTCGGGCAAGCCGAACAGGATCACGCCGCCGATTCCGAGCCGTCGCACGTCCTCGCATTCCCGGACGATTTCGTCGACCGACATCTGGAAATTGCCCGGCATGGCGCCGATTTCCCGCCGTATTCGCTCGCCGGGACAAATGAAAAGCGGCAGGATGAATTCGGCCGGGTCGAGGCGCGTTTCGCGCACGAGGTTACGGATCGGTTCGCTGGCTCGCAGCCGCCGCATGCGGTGTATCGGAAAGGGCATTTGCTCAAATTGTAACGTGCCCGATCGGCCGCCCGCCCTTACTTCAGGCGTTAAGCTTCAAAAAAAATGACCGGTAGCCCCTTGACAAGGCCGTCCGCTTCATTAGAATAAATCCTAAGTCTTGCTTTATGCAGCCCGCTTGTCAGCATACCCGTACCGAGATCATCGCCAGGCGCGACGGAGTGGAGTACGTTGAATGCCTCGATTGCCGGCAGATCTTCGATTCCGAGGACCTCGAGCCTGTGACTGTTGAGGAAGAGGAAGATTAGAACCGGGTGCTAGCATGAATTCATGTACGATCTGGGCTATTTTCGCGCCAATTTCGACCGTATCGCGGAACGCCTGCAAACCCGCGCTAATCCACCGAACCTGGAGGGTTTCCGCGAGTTGGATGCCAACCGCCGCGCCGCCATCGCCGAATCCGAACAATTGAAGGCTAGCCGCAACGTCGAGACCGCCGAAATCGGCAGGCTGCGCCGCGAGGGCGTCGATACTACCGAACGCCAACAGGTGGTGCGAGCCATGGATGATCGCATTGCCAAGCTAGACGAAGATGCCAAAGCCGCCAACGAATCTTTCCGCGAACTGCTCGTGGGCATCCCCAACGTGCCGCACGAGTCCGTGCCGGTCGGCCGCACCGCCGATGACAACGTCGAAGTCCGCCGCTGCGGCGAGCCCCCGCATTTCGACTTCGAGCCCAAAGCGCACTGGGACCTCGGCCCCGAACTCGGCATTCTCGACCTGGAGCGCGCCGCCAAAGTCACTGGCGCCCGCTTCGCCTTCTATTGGGACCTGGGCGCTAAACTGGAGCGCGCGCTGATCAATTTCATGCTGGATGTACACACCCGCGAACACGGCTACACGGAAGTGCTGCCGCCGTTCATGGTCAATTCCGCCAGCCTGTTCGGCACCGGCCAGTTGCCCAAATTCGCCGAAGACCAGTTCAAGTGCGAGGGTACCGACTTCTGGCTGATCCCCACCGCGGAGGTGCCCGTGACCAACCTCTATCGCAACGAAACGCTGGACGCCGCCCGGCTGCCCATCAAGCTCTGCGCCTATACGCCCTGCTTCCGCAGCGAGGCCGGCTCGTACGGCCGGGATGTGCGCGGCATCATCCGCCAGCACCAGTTCCAGAAGGTGGAGATGGTGAAGTTCGTTCATCCGGACCATAGTTACGATGAGCTCGAAAAGCTGACCGCCGATGCCGAAGACATTCTGCGGCGCCTGGGGCTTCCCTACCGCACGGTGGTGCTCTCGACCGGCGACACCGGCTTTTCTTCAGCCAAGACTTACGATATCGAAGTGTGGCTCCCGGGGCAGAACGGCTATAAGGAGATTTCCTCCTGCTCGAATTACGAGGCCTTCCAGGCCCGCCGGGCTTCTATACGGTTCAAGAGTCCCAAGAGCAAGGCCGAGTTCGTGCATACGCTCAACGGCAGCGGACTGGCCGTCGGCCGCACCTGGGTCGCTATCGTCGAAAATTATCAGCAGAAGGACGGCAGCGTGGTGGTTCCGGAGGCACTGCGCCCCTACATGGGCACGGACGTCATCCGCAAAGCCTAACCAAACGCCAGCGCCCGGCGTCCATAACTCATGCCAGCCTTAACAGATCTGCGCCAGGATGTGGTTTACGGTTTTCGCCTGCTTGCCAAGAGCCCCGGCTTTACCGCGGTCGCCGTCCTTTCGCTGGCGCTCGGCATCGGCGCCAATACGGCCATCTTCAGCCTCATCGACACGGTGCTGTTGAAGATGCTGCCGGTAACGGACCCGCAACAACTGGTGGCCCTCACCGATCCCAGCGCGGAGGGCGTCAGTATCGGCACTTCCAACGGCGAACGCGGCAACCTCTCCACACGCGAATTCGAAGGCCTGCGCGATCGCACCGAAGCTTTCTCCGGCATGTTCGCCTCGCAGAGCGACATGGACAAGCAAAACGCGGTGATCGACGGCAAGGCTCCCGAGGAGGTTAGAACGAGGCTGGTCAGCGGCGGCTACTTCACCGTTCTGGGCGCCACTGCTTCGATCGGCCGCCCGTTCACCGCCGCCGATGAGCGAGGTCCCGGCAGCGCCCCATACGCCGTCATCAGCTACGCATTCTGGCAGCGCCGCTTCGGCGGCTCGCCCTCCGCGTTGGGCTCGCACATCCACATTGGCAAAGCCGACCTCGAAGTTATCGGTGTCGCCCAGCCGCATTTTCTTGGTGAAAACGTGGGCGCGGCGCCCGATCTCTGGATTCCGCTCGACATGCAGCCCCAAATCATGCCGGGCCGCATGTGGCTGGAGGACGACCCCGGCCACATTGCCGAGAAGGTCATGTGGCTGCACGTGATCGGCCGCCTCAAGCCGGGTGTCTCCCGTAAGCAGGCGCAGGCCAATGTCGATGTGGTCTTCAAACAGGTGGTCGCCGAGGAGTTCTCCAAGCTCAGCCAAAGCCAGCCTGACATTCTCAAGCAGAATCTGAAACTGCACGATGCCGGCAACGGAGTCTCCGCGCTGCGCGGCCAATTTGCCGACCCATTGTACGTGCTGATGGCGGTGGTGGCCCTGGTGCTGATTATCGCCTGCGCCAATGTCGCCAACCTGCTGCTGGCCCGCGCGACGGCGCGCCAAAAGGAAATGGGCGTGCGCCTGGCTCTGGGCGCCGGCCGCGCGCGCATCATCCGCCAGTTTCTTACCGAGAGCCTGATGCTTTCCGTGGCCGGCGGCGTGGCCGGCAGCTTGCTCGCCGTGCTGGGCGTGCGGCTGCTGATCCGTCTGGTGAAGAGCGGTCCCGATGCCATGATGCTGGATGTTCGCCCGGATCCGCGCGTTCTGTTTTTCACGATCGCCGTGTCTCTGTTGACGGGCCTGATCTTCGGCCTCGCCCCGGCCTGGAGATCCGCCGGAATCAATGTCAGCGGCACATTGAAAGAGGCGGGCCGCGGCCTGACTGCAGGCACGGCCAAGATCGGCATCGGAAAAGTTCTGATCGCCGGCCAGATCGCGCTCTCCGTTATGCTGCTGATCGGCGCGGGATGGTTTATTCGCACCCTGCGCAATCTCGAAAACGTGAATCTCGGCTATCCCCGCGAGAAGCTCGTGGTGGTCGGTCTGGACTTCCTCTCAGCCGGTTACTCCGGCGAACGGCTGCCCTTCGCTTATCAAGAGCTGCGCGAGCGTTTGGCTCGCATCCCAGGCGTGCGCGCCGTGACTTACTCGCAGAACGGACTGTTCAGCGGCAGCGAGTCCGGCGACCGCATCACTGTGGAGGGTTACAAACCGCAAAAGCCCGGAGACGCTGGAGCCCGCTTCGACGAAGCCGGACCGAAATATTTTTCCGTGGTGGGTATCCCCATCATGCTCGGGCGCGATATCGAGGCGCGGGATGTCGAGTCGGCTGAATCGGTGTGCGTGGTCAACGAAGCTTTCGCCAAATTCTATTTCGGCGGTCGGAACCCCATTGGCAAGCACGTGACAGACGAGTTCCCGGACACTCGCAAAACGTTCGTCATCGTGGGAGTGGCGCGCGATTCGCGGCAAAACAGCCTGCGCCGCGATATCGCTCGCCGCTTCTACCTCTCGGCGCTGCAGCCTCTGGGCGAGTTCTCGCCGTTCATGAATTACGAGATCCGGACCTACGGCGATGCATCCGGCGTGGTCGAGGCGGCGCGCAAGGCGATCCTGGCGTTCGATCCGGCCATTCCGATCGGCAAAGACCAGCCTTTGGTTGCGATGCTGGACGATAACCTGCGCCAGGAACGGTTGATCGCGCAGCTCTCGACGGTCTTCGGAGGTCTCGCGCTGCTGCTGGCCTGCATCGGCCTGTACGGCGTGCTCAGCTACGGGGTCGCGCAGCGCACTAACGAAATCGGCATTCGCATGGCCCTGGGAGCCGAGCGCGGGGCTGTGATCCGGATGGTCCTGCGCGAAACGGCAATTCTGATCCTGATCGGCCTAGCCATAGGAGTCCCCGCCAGCCTGGCGTGCGCGCGCTTTGTCGAAAGCAAGCTGTTCGGATTGAAAGCCGCCGACCCGGTTACCCTGGCCGCGGCTCTGGGCATTATGATCGTCGTGGCGGTCGCTTCGGGCTACTTACCGGCCCGCCGCGCCTCGAAGGTGGACCCGCTTATCGCGCTGCGCTACGAGTAGGCGAGAGGGAGACGCGGGGACACGGAGACGCGGGGATCTAATTGCCGTGGCCCTTCTGGTAGCCAGCCTCGTACGCTCTCTGGTCTTCGTCCTTTTTGAAGTGCCTCTTTTTGCTGTGGTCCCGGTGATTCACCTGGTCATCCTTGCCTTCGCGTACACCTTGCTGGTAGGTCTTGTTCTTCGAATAGTCCGGGGCGTGGTCGCCCTGGTTTTGGAAAAAGGGAGCCGCTACAGCCTGTACCGTGGCTCCGGTGATACCAACACCGATCGCCACTGCCAGAACTCCGGCATAACGTTGCAAATTTATTCTCATGGAAAGTCGTGTGCACGCGCATGGCCGCTCGGGCGGGTGCGGCGCGAGTAGCGAGCAGGCGTGCAAAGGTCATGAATTAGTTGCACGGTTTGTGCAGAAAGCTCATCTTTTCGTGCGCAGCGCCTGGGTCGAAATCACCGCCTGCCCCAGGGCAATGCCGCCGTCGTCGGGGGGCACTTGCGCGTAGATGCGCAATCCCGCCAGCGTGCGCGCCGCTGGGGGTGCGCGGACTCTATGGCAGGACCTGGAAGGGTTTGCTTGAAAGGGCGCCGGCGGGGGTGACCACGCGGACTGGTCCGCTGCTCGCGCCGGTGGGCACGGCGGTCTCTATAGCGGTGCCAGTAGAGTTGACGGTGAACGTAGCGGCAGCGCCGTTAAAGGTGACGCTGGTGGCGCCGCTCAGGTCGCTTCCCAGAATCGTAACGGCGGCTCCGGCCTCGCCGGATGGAGTGAGCGTTTTCACGAACGGGCCCAGACCTACGGACAGGCTGAAGACCGTGCCGCCGCCGTTGACCCCGCCAAAATACGTTGTCCCGTAGAAGTCCCCATTGGTGGCCTGGACCAGGGCCCAGAGGGGCTCTCCACCATTCGGGCAGTACCTTTGGCGGCAGAACTGGTGTACCGTTGTCAGCGTGCCGCTGGGAGTGATTTTGAAGATTGTGCCGCAAAAGGATTCGCAGTTCTCGGCCCCGTAGTGAGTCGTTATCCCGTAGAGATCCCCACTGCTGGCCTGGATGAGCGGTGCGTCGGGGAGGCCTCCGTCCGGGCAATTGCCATCGCTGCCGGAGCAGAAACTGTATAGCGTCGTGAGCGTGCCAGCCGGCGTGATTTTGAAAACCGTGCCACAGCCGCTTTGGAAACCACAGTTGCCACCCAGATCCGTTGTCCCATAGAGATCCCCATTGGTGGCCTGGACCAGTCCCGCAGCGGGGGACCAGCCGTCTGGGCACCCGCTTTGGGAGCAGAAGCTGTATAGCGTTGTCAGCGTCCCGCTCGGGGTTATTTTGAAGACCGTACCACAGCCGGTAGTCTCAAGATTCGTGCAGAGGCTGCCGGACCCACCATCGGCGGTCGTTCCGTAGAGGTCCCCATTACCAGCCTGAATCAGCCCCCCGTTGGGGAATTCGCCGTCCGCGCATCCGATTTGGGAGCAGAAGCTGTATAACGTCGTCAGCGTGCCGCTCGGAGTGATTTTGAAGACAGTACCACATCCCAAAAGAAGGTGGTCAGGACCCGTGCAGAGGTAGCTGGCCCCGCCATATGTCGTGGTCCCGTAGAGGTCGCCATTGGCGGCCTGGACCAGCCCGTTCGGGACGTAGCCGTCGGCGCAATTCGGATAGCTGCCCTCGGCGCAGAAGCTGTATAGCGTCGCCAATGTGCCGCTCGGGCTGATTTTGAAGATCGTGCCACATCCCGAGAAGGCAAGCGGCGGCGAGCAGGGGTTGGCACCTCCACCGGCCGTGGTCCCATAGAAGTCATGATCTCCAGCACTGGCCTGGACCAGCCCGCCCAAAGGGTATTCACCGTCCGTGCAGCCGCTTTGAGAACAAAAGCTGTATAGCGTCGTCAGCGTGCCATTCGGGGAGATTTTGAAGACGGTGCCACCGCCGTAACCGCCGGGAGCGGGGTTGGCGCCGCCAAGCCCGGTGGTCCCGTAGCCGTACCCATCAGTACCCTGGACCAGCGCCCCGGAGGCATACCGGCCCTGCGGACACGGCGCGGCGCCGCAGAAGCCGTACAGCGTGGTTAAAGTCTGTGCAGGGAGGCCAGTCGCCGTCGCCGCGCAGAGTGCAACAACCGTATACGCACTCTTCCACCACCTCAGTTTGTCTAATGGGTCAACGATTTTCATGGATGCGCCTCTTCGCTTTCTGTCAAGGAGCGCCGCCTACGGCAGCACCGTGAAGGGACCGGGGCTTAGAAGTGTGCCAGTGGGTGTGGCCACCTGGACCGTTCCGGTGGTAGCGCCGGCCGGTACAGTGGCGGTGATTTCGGTTGGCGCATCGATGGTGAAGGCGGCCGGTGCGCCGTTAAAGGTGACGGCGGTGGCGCCGGTCAGGTCGGTGCCGAGGATGCGGATGACTTGACCTACCTGGCCGTTGTGGGGCACTGCTCTTACGAAGGGGCCGAGGCCTACGGAGAGGCTGAAGATGGTGCCACAGCCTGTGAAGCAAGCGACCCCGCCCGAATTCGTTGTTCCGAAGAATTCCCCATTGGTGTCCTGTACCAGCCCACCCGTGGGCCGCTCGCCGTCCCGGCACCAGCTTTGGGAGGAGCAGAAGCTGTATAGCGTGGTCAACTCGCCGCCGGCGGTGATCTTGAAGATGGCGCCAACGTTGTAGATCCCGGCCAAATCGGTTGTCCCATAGAAGTCGCCGTCGGTGCCCTGGACGAGCCCCGCCTCGGGGTTGCTGCCATCCGCGCAGGTGGGGTAGACGCCCTGGGAGCAGAAGCTGTACAGCGTCGTCAGTGTGCCGCTGGCGATTTTGAAGATCGTTCCATCGCCGTAGGCCCCGCCATACTCGGTTGTGCCGTAGAAGTTGCCGCCGGTGCCCTGGATCACCCCAGCCGTAGGCTGCTCGCCGAACGTGCCACCGAGGCTCCACAGGTTTTTCAGCGTGCCATCCGGGGAGATTTCGAAGACCGTGCCAGCGTCGTTGGCCCCGCCCTCCTCGGTTGTCCCATAGAAGTCTCCATTGGTGGCCTGGACCAGCCGTGCCAGGGGCAATCTGCCGTCGGTACACCCGCTTTGGGAGCAGAAGCTGTGTAGCGTTGTCAGCTTGCCGTTTGGGGTGATTTTGAAGACCGCGCCGAAGTTGTAAGCCCCGCCCGAAGTCGTCGTCCCATAGAAGTCCCCGTTGGCGGCCTGGGCCAGTCCTGCCCCGGGCGCTGCGCCGTCCGGGCACCCGACTCGAGCACAGAAGTTGTAAAGCGTCGTCAGCGCGCCGCTGGCGGTGATTTTGAAGACCGTACCCTGATTGTAGGCTCCGCCCCACGACGTCCCATAGAAGTCCCCGTTGGCGGCCTGGACCAGCCCTCCCTGGGGTATTGGGCTGTCCGTGCCATTGAAGTTGTATAGCGTCGTCAGCGTGCCGCTTGGCGTGATGCTGAAGAACGTCCCATAGCCTGTGGCGCCGCCCCGCGGCGTTGTCCCATACAGGTTGCCGTCGGTGCTCTGGACTAGCGTCCCGACAGGATATTCGCCGTCCCTGTCATCGAAGCGGAACAGCGTGGTGAAGTTCTGCGCGAGCAGGGGAATTGCAGTCATGGCGCATAGCATAAAAACAGCGAACGCCCGCTTCCCCGGTTTCAGTTTGCCCACAAACGCATTAAAGATTCGTTTCATCGATGCTGCTCCATTTCGCTCGCTTTGGCCTTCCCAATAGTTGCACGGTTTGTGCAGAAAGCTCAGCTTTGCCGCAGCGCCTCGGTCGAAATCACCGCCTGCCCCAATGCGATGCCACCGTCGTTGGGAGGTACTTGCGCGTGGATGAAGACTTCGAATTCCAGCTTGCGCAATCCCGCCAGCGTGCTCGCCAGCAGCTTTATGTTCTGGAACGTCCCGCCGCTCAGGCATACGCGATTCAGCTTTTCCTCGGCTCGCACGCGGCGGCAGACTTCCACGATCGCCTCGGCCACCGTGTGGTGAAAGCGTGCGGCGATCACGGGCGGCGGCACACCCGCGCGCACTTCCGCAACGATGCGCTCGATCGCCGGACGGAAGTCCACGTCGCCGGCCTCGATGGCGAACGGATAACTTTCGGCAACGTCTTCGGCCGCCATGGTCTCGAGCTCGATGGCCGCCTGGCCTTCGAAATTCGTCTCCTGGCGCACCCCGATGAGCGAGGCCACGGCATCGAACAACCGGCCGCAGGATGACGTTTCGACCGTATTGACGCCGTGCGCCAGCATGCCGCGGACCAGCTTCCGTTGGCTCTCCGGCACTTCGCGCCAGAGCGGCAGATCGGGGAATTCGGCGGCTGGTCCGAAGGTATCGGCAAGGTAGCTGAGCGCCGGCCGCCATGGCTGCCGAACGGCCGCATCGCCGCCCGCGAGCGGCACGTAGCGCAGGTGCGCGCGGCGCTCGAAGCCGTCGTAGCCGGCCACCAGAAACTCGCCTCCCCAGATCTTGCCATCCGTGCCATAGCCGGTGCCATCCATGGCCACTCCGATGACTTTGCCGCGCAATCCGTTTTCGGCCATGCAACTGGCCACGTGCGCGTGGTGGTGCTGCACGCCGATCTTTTCGAGCGGCAGATCCAGCGCGTATTGGGTGCTCAAATATTGCGGATGCAGATCGTAAGCCACGGCGCGCGGCTCCACGCGGAACAGCTTCTTGAGGTTGGCGAGGGTCTCTTCGAAGAACACCAGCGTTTCGTAATTCTGCATGTCGCCGATGTGCTGGCTGAGCACTGCGTAGCGCCCCTTACTGAGGCAGAAGGTGTTTTTCAGCTCCGCGCCGCACGCCAGAATTTCGGCGACGTCCATACCCAAATCGATGGCCTGCGGCACGTAGCCTCGGGACCGGCGCAGAGTGCGCTCCCGGCCTTCGAAGACACGAACGACGGAATCGTCCGCGCGCATGTAGATATCGCGATCGTGCAGCAGGAACCAATCGGCCAGCGGGCGCAGCCGGTCGAAAGCTTCCTGGTTGGAGGTCACGATGGGCTCTTCGCTCAGGTTGCCGCTGGTCATCACCAGCACATCGTAGGGTGCGCCAGCGAACAGCAGATGGTGCAAAGGAGTGTAGGGCAACATGACGCCGACGGTATTATTGCCGGGCGCGAGCGCCTGTGCGAGGCCGGAGTCGGCGCGCCGCGGCAGGATGACGATGGGGCGCGGCGGGCCGAGCAGGGCGTGACGGTCATCATCCGAAACGACGCAGAGAGGCTCGATGGCGGCCAGATCGCGGGCCATCAGGGCGAAAGGTTTGTCGCTGCGCCGCTTGCGCTTGCGCAGCAGCCCGACGGCCGCTTCGTTGCGCGGGTCGCACGCCAGGTGGAATCCGCCAAGTCCGCGGATGGCGACGATGGCGCCCTCGGCCAGGCGGCGCTGGGCTTCGGCGATGGGCGCTGACACTTGCGGGCCGCATTGCGGGCAGGCGTTGGGCTGGGCGTGAAAGCGCCGGTCGGCTGGATCGTCGTACTCGGCCTGGCAGGCGGGGCACATGCGAAAGCTCGCCATGGTGGTGTTGGGCCGGTCGTAAGGGATGTCGCGGATGATGGTGTAGCGCGGCCCGCAGTTGGTGCAGTTAGTAAAGGCGTAGCCGAAGCGCCGGTTGGCCGGATCGGTGAAATCGCGATAGCAGTCGGCGCAGGTGGCGACGTCGGGCGAGACTAATACGAAATCGCCCTCGCTGGCCTGGCTCTCGCGAATGAGGAAGTCGCGCTCGCCCAGCGGAGCGAGCTCGGAGACTAGAATCTCTTCGATGCGCGCGAGCGGCGGCGCTTCGCTGCGGACGCTAGTGAGGAAGATATCGAGCGCGGCGGAGGCGCCTTCTACTTCGGCTACGACTCCGGCGGAGGAGTTGAGGACGTAGCCGGCCAGTCCGAGGCGGCGCGCCAGATTATGCACGAACGGACGGAAACCGACGCCCTGGACTACGCCACGAATGCGGACCTGGACGCGGGTCACGGGTGTATGGTAGCGCATACGCGGTGTCCCAACTCGCGAGACAAGCTCTATAATGGCCCAGGGATGAACGACGTCGCTTTATCTTGCGCTGCATTCGACATGGAGTCGCGGGAAGCGGCGGGAGATTGATACGAAGATCGCGGAGATGAAAACCGCGGGTTGGACTTTCTTGCGGATGATTGAGGCCAATCCCTTGCGCACCTTGCGTTCTTGGGGCGGCGGCCTGACTATATACCGTACCCGGGAACTTCCGGCACGGCACGGTTTCTAAATTCAGATGACGGACCTGCGCTATGCGGCGCGAGGCTTGCGGCGCGCGCCCACGTTTGCCTTCGCGGCTATCTTTGCCGTGGCTATCGGCACGGGCGCAGGCACCGCCGTCTTCAGCGTCGTCGATCGCATCCTGTTCCGCAGCCTTCCCTATGCGCAGGCGGACCGTCTGGTCTCGGTGGGCCTCGTGGCGCCAATTATCCCGCAGGAATTCATGCTGGGCTCGGATTACGTGGAATGGCGCGCGCGACAGACGCCCTTTCAATCCATCACGTCCTGGACCGGGGTGGGCGATTGCGACCTGACTGACACGAACCCGGTGCGCCTGACGTGCGCGCAAGTGGAGGCCAATTTTCTGGGAACGCTGGGCGTACAACCTTTGGCCGGCCGCAATTTCACGGCGGACGAAGACCGGCCGAATGCGCCGCGCGTGGCGATGGTTTCCTATGGTCTGTGGCAGAGCCGCTTCGGCGGCGATCGACGGGTGGTGGGCAAGACACTGCCGCTCGACGGGGAGTTGACGACGATCGTAGGCGTGCTGCCGCGGCAGTTCGAGTTGCCGGGCGTGGAACATGCGGATGTGCTGGCGCCGCAGGCGCTGAATCTGGCCGAGCAACAGCGACCGCGTACGGGGAGAGTGCTGCGGTCGGTGGCGCGGTTGAAGCCGGGCGTAACGGTGGCGCAGGCGGTGGCAGCGCTGCAGCCGCTCTTTAAAGAGTCACTCGAATTTGTGCCGCCGCAATTCCGCAAGGAGGTCGGGCTGCGGGTGCGCTCGCTGCGGGACCGCCAGATACAGGACGCACGGCTGGCGTCTTGGATCCTGCTGGGGGCGGTCGCGGCCGTGCTGCTGATCGCTTGCGCGAACGTGGCGAACCTGCTGCTGGCGCGCGCGGCCACGCGGCAGCGGGAACTGGCCGTGCGCGTGGCGCTGGGCGCCAGCCGCTGGAGGCTGAGGCGGCAGGCATTGACCGAGAGCCTGCTGCTGGCGGCCGCTGGCGGGGCGGCGGGATGCGCCCTGGCGGCCGTGCTGCTGCGCATCTTCGTGGCGCTCGCGCCCGAAGGCATTCCGCGCTTGGCGCAGGCCCGCGTGGATGGACGGGTGCTGCTGTTCACGCTGGCGGTATCGCTCATTTCCGGTGTGGTATTCGGATGGGCGGCGGGCGTTGGGGGCGGCGCGCGGCATCACTTCTTTCGGCACGGGCTGGTGGCCGCCCAGATCTGCGCGTCGCTGATCCTGTTGACCGGCGCGAGCCTGCTGCTGCGCAGCTTGTGGAACCTGCAGAACCAGCCGCTCGGTATGCGAACAGATAGCGTGCTCACGGCTTCCATAACCCTCGGCCAGAAGTCTTACGGGGAACCTGCGCGGCAACTGGCGTTCTTCGAAGAACTGGAAGCGCGCCTGGGCAGGCTTCCCGGAGTGACGCAACTGGCGCTGACCGATTCGCTGCCACCGAGCGGGCCGGCGCGATCCACGATTTATTCCGTGATTGATGTGCGGGGGCGCGCCCGTTCAGCGGAAGGCACCGGCGGCATGGTCACGTGGCGATCGGTGACGCCGGCGTATTTTGCGGCTCTGGGCATCCCGATAGTGCGCGGCCGCGCGTTTGAGGAACAGGACCGCGATCCGCACGGGACGGCGGTAATCCTGAGCGACACGCTGGCGCGGCGCATGTTCCCCGGCGAAGATCCGCTGGGAAAGCAGATACAGCCGGGTCGGTCGGGACCCTGGCTGAACATAGTGGGGGTGGCCGCGAATGTGAAGAACAGCGGCCTCGCGGAGCGGGACGACCCGGAATTCTATATAGCCCGCAAGCATACGGCGGAGACGGTCGGACGCACGGCGACCGCCATCCTGCGCACGGCGAACGACCCGCGGGCGATGTCACGATGGGTGCGGGCCACGGCGGCGGCGCTCGATCCGACTTTGCCCGTGAACATCGAGACGCTGAACCAGAGAGTCGGCAGACTGGCCGAGAGGCCGCGCTTCAACGCCTTGCTGCTGGGGCTGTTCGCGGGCATGGGGCTGACGCTGGCAGCCATCGGCCTTTACGGCGTGATGTCGTTCCTGGTAGCGCAGCGCACGCGGGAAATCGGCGTCCGCATGGCGTTGGGAGCGACACCCGGCGCGGTGGCCCGGCTGGTGCTGGCGCACGCCGCGCGGTGGACGGTGGCGGGCGCGGTGCTGGGCGCTATCGGATCGCTGTGGGCTGCGCGGCTGCTGGACGCGTTGCTATTCCACGTCTCCGCAAGGGATCCGTGGACCCTGATTGCCGCGATCGCCGTGTTGTTGGGGACGGCTCTGGCGGCGGCCTGGATTCCGTCGCGGCGCGCGGCGCGGGTGGATCCCATGCAGGCGCTGCGGCAGGAGTGAGCGAAGGAAACCGCTTCCTGACGGTCGCGGCTCGGTAACGGTCAGGCGTACCTGCGATATACTGGAAGTTCATCACGTCGCAGGAGATAACTCTAACATGTTTGATCTGTTCCGCAGCCGAGACAAGCTTGTGCGCATTATGCTCGGCGGATTGCTTCTTGTGGTCGCATTGTCGATGTTGACTTACCTGGTGCCCAGCTATAACATGGGCGGCGGCGACTCTGACATGGTGGTGGCGGAGGTTGGCAAGGAGGCCATCACGGCGCCGGAAGTCCAGCAGGTGATTCAGGGCAGGCTAAAGAGCCAACGGCTTCCCCCCTCGATGCTGGGGCACTATGTCCCGCAGATTATTCAGTCCATGATCACCGAGCGGGCCATGGCCTACGAGGCGCAGCGGCTGGGCTTCAAGGTCTCCGACGAGGACGTGGCGGCGGCCATACGCCACTACATTCCGCAACTCTTCCAGGATGGCAAGTACGCCGGCACGGAAGCCTATAGCGCGGTGCTGGCGCAGCAGAACCTGACCATCGCCGAGTTCGAGGCCGACGTAGCGCGCCAGTTGCTGATTCAAAAACTGCAGGGTGTGGCGATGGAAGGCATCATCGTGCCGGCGCGGGATGTCGAGCAGGAATACAAGCGCCGCAACGATAAGGTGCAGATCGCGTACGTCAAGCTGAACGCCGATCAATTCAAATCCGAAGTGCAGGTGACGCCGGAGGAGCTGCGCAAATATTACGACGGCAACAAAGCAGCCTACCAGGTTCCGGAGAAGCGCAGCCTGGGCATACTGGTAGTGGATCAGGCCAAACTGGCGCAGAACATTCAACCGACGGACGCCGACCTGCTACGTCTTTATAACGACAATAAGGACAGTTATCGCATTCCGGAGCGGGTGAACGTCCGCCACATCCTGTTGAAGACCGCCACGGACGCAAACCCGCAGCAACTGGCAGCCGTGAAGACCAAGATCGAAGGACTGCTGAAGCAGGCCCGCGGCGGCGCAAATTTCGCGGAGCTGGCCAAGAAGTACTCGGAAGACCCGGGCTCGGCATCGAAGGGCGGCGAATACGATGGGGTGGTACACGGCCAAATGGTCCCGGAATTCGACAAGGCGGCTTTCGCGCTCAAACCCGGCGAGATCAGCGAACCGGTGAAATCGCAGTTCGGATATCACATCATCCAGTTAATCTCGCACGAAGAGCCACGGCTCAAGCCGTTTGAAGAGGTGAAGCCGCAACTGGCCGCCGAATTCCAGAAGCAGCGGGCGAACGACCTGCTGCAGGAGACCGCGGACAAGGCGGAGGCGGCGCTGGCCAAAGACCCGCAGCATCCCGAAAAGGTGGCTGCCGATCTGGGCATCCAGTATGTGAAGGCCGACAACGTGGCGCCCGGCGATGCGATGCCGGTAATCGGAGTGAATCGCGACTTCAACGAATCGGTTGCCACGCTGAAGAAGGGAGAAGTTTCGCAGCCGGTGGTGGTGGTCGGCAACAAGATTGCGCTGGCCGTCTGCACCGACGTCATTGCCTCGCATCCGGCCGCATTTGAAGACGTGGAGAGCAAGATCCGCGACGTGTTGACCAAAGAGAAGGTGAGTCACCTGGTGGAGCAGAAAGCCAATCAGCTTGCCGAGAAGGCCAAGGCCAACGGTGGAGACCTGGCGGCCGCCGCGAAATCCATGGGCCTGGAAGTGAAGACCTCGTTGGCGGTGGATCGCGCGGGCTCCATCGAAGGGTTGGGCGCGGCCAGCATGCTCCCGGATATCTTCAGCAAGCCGGCCGGCTCACTGTTCGGGCCCAACAGCATCCCGGACGCCAAGGTGGTGGGGAAGGTGCTGGAGCACGTTCCGGCGGATATGTCCGGGCTTGCCACCCAGCGCGCGGCCATTCACGACGAGATCAAGAGCCACATGACTCAGGACCGCAACGCGCTGTTCGAGGAAGGCGTGCGCGACTCCCTGCAGAAGGAAGGCAAGATCAAGGTTCACCAGGAAGTATTCAACCGGTTGATCACCAGCTTTCAAGGCTGACCGGATGATCCATACGATTCTGGACGTGCTGCGGTCGCTGACCACGCCCGAGCGGCTGATTCAGCTACTGAGCACGCTGCTGACCGGATGGCTGGGCTACGCCGTGCTGTTCGTGCTGGTGTTCGCGGAGACCGGCATGCTGGTGGGCTTTTTTCTGCCGGGCGACTCGCTGTTGTTCACGGTGGGGGTGGTGTGCGGCGCGGGGCATCTGGATATTGCGCTGGTAAACGTGCTGCTGATGTGCGCCGCGCTGCTGGGCGATACGTCCGGCTATCTGCTGGGCAGAAGCACGGGTCCGCACATCTTCAACCGCCCGAATTCGCGCATCTTTCGCCGCGAGTACTTGAATCGCACGCACGAGTTTTACGAGAAGTACGGCGGCAAAACCATGATCTACGCGCACTTCATTCCGATCATACGGACGTTCGCGGCGTTCGTGGCGGGGGTGGGGCGGATGAACCTGGTGCGCTTCGTCTCGTTCGATGTGTTTGGGGTGACCGGCTGGGTGTTCCTGATGACGATGGCGGGGTACACGCTGGGCGGCGTGCCGTGGGTGAGGCACTATTTCGATAAAGTGATTCTGGTGATTATTGCGATTTCGCTGCTGCCGGCGGGGATTGAGGCGCTGCGGGCGAGGGGGCGAGCGAGGGAGACGCGGGGACGCGGAGACGCGGAGACGCGGAGTGGGCGAGGGGGCGAGGGGGCGAGGGGGCGAGACGCTTCCTAATTGCCCGGTTTGGCGCGCGGGGTGGCGTCGCCTTGCGTCATGCCCATGGCCCACTTGACTCCTTCGGTCCACATTTGTTGGATGTCGGGGCGATCCCAAACTTCTTCGCGGTGGCCCAGCGAGGAGTAGAAGACGCGGCCCTTTCCGTATTGGCGGACCCAGGTGATGGCGAAATCCTTGTCGGTGCGGTGAACCCTTGGGTTGGATAGATCGACTGAGCCGGGATCGACGCTCATGAGCACGCGCAGCTTGTCGCGCGAGTAGGGCTCCTTGAACTGATAGATCTCATCGTAGAAGGGGAAGCTGGCCGGGAAGTGTTTGGTGGCCGGGAAGGCGCGATCCTCGACGTTGATTTTCAGATGCACCTGACCCCAGGGATGGTCGTTAAAGTAAGCGCCTATCATGTCGCCGTACTCGGGCCACTTGTAGAATGTGTCGGTGGCGCTGTGAGTGCCCAGGAAGCCCTTGCCGTCGTCTTTCACGAAAGAGAGCAGCGAGGCCTTCTGTTCGTCGTTCAAGTCCAGCTCGCCGGTGGTGTAGAACATCACCGCATCGAAGTAGTCCAGGTTCTTGGCGTTGCTGTTCAGCTTTTGCTTGGTGAGAAGTTCGGAATCGGTGCGCAGGAAGGTATCCCACAAGCCGCTTTGCTGGCCCAGCTTCTCGATGGTGGCCATGGCGTGGGAAACCGAATCGTGCTCGAAGCCCTTCACCTCGCCGATGAAGAGGAGCTTCTTTTTCGCCGGCGGCTGGGCCTGCGTGGAGGCGCCAACGCCGCAGGTCAGCAACAGGGCTACGAGTACAAGCAAGTTCTTCATGGAATTGTCCGAAGGCAAATCATCTCACCGGGCGGCTGGCGGCGCAAGCAGGAGGGGCGCGGTGTAAAATGGCCCTCATGAGCACTGAACTGAATCGGCGCGGCTTTCTGGCTGCCGCGGGTCTGGCGGGCGTGGCGGGCATGGGCGCGCCGAAGCCGGGCGCGGCGGCCGAGACAGGCGCCGAGACCATCAAGCTGGGCGTGGCCAGCTATTCGCTGCGCGAGTACAGCCGGGCCCTGGCGATCCGCTGCATCAAAGAACTGCGCACGCCGTACGTCAGCGTGAAGGAGTTCCATCTGCCTTACCGCAGCAGCCCGGAAGAGCTGGAAGCGGGCCGCAAGGAATTCGAGCGCGCCGGACTGACCATCATGAGCGGCGGCAACATCTCGCTCGCCAAGGACGACCCGGACGACATACGCCGCTATTTCGAATACGCCAAAATGTGCGGCATGCCCATGATGGTCTGTGCGCCCACGCACACCAATCTGGGCGCCATCGAGAAGATGGTGAAGGAATATAACATACGCATCGCCATCCACACGCATGGCCCGGAAGACAAGCAGTATCCGACGCCGCAGTCGGTGCTGGAAGTGACCAAAAACATGGACCCGCGCTGCGGGCTGTGCATGGATGTGGGGCATTCGTCGCGAGCGGGCGCCAACGTGGTGGAGTCGATCGCGGAGGCCGGCGACCGGCTGTTCGATATGCACATCAAGGACCTGCGCAGCTTCGACGCGCACGCCATTCAGTGTGACGTGGGCGAGGGCATCATGCCCATCACGGGCATTTTCAAGCAGCTCCAGAAAATCGGGTATCAGGGCTGCGTCAATCTGGAGTATGAGATCAATGGCGACAATCCGCTGCCCGGCATGAAGAACTCGTTCAGTTACATGCGCGGCGTGCTGGCTGGTATGAAGGGCTGAGTTACTACACGACAAGTTATGGCTGAGATTCCGATCGGAACTAAACTCGAACAAAAGCTGCTGGTGGACAACGAAGTAGCCATCGATTTTCTGGGGATGGAAGGCGCGCGGGTGCTGGCCACGCCCTGGATGATCGGGTGGATGGAGCGTACGTGCCGCAACGCGGTGTTGCCGCACCTGGAGGCCGGATACGACACGGTGGGCACGCACGTGGATGTCTATCATCTGGCGGCTACGCCGATGGGCATGACGGTGACGTTCACGGCCGAGGTGATCAGCGTGGAAGATCGGCGGGTGAATTTCAAGGTGGAAGCCTGGGATGAGAAGGAGAAGGCCGGCGAAGGGACGCACGAGCGGGCTATTGTTAACATCGCGCGATTCGCGGCGCGGGTGCAATCCAAGTTCGGGTAACTTGCCAGTGTAGCGTCCAAGAATTAACTGGACAGCATCCTCCCCCCGTCGGGGGTAGCCGAGTTGCAAACAGACGGGGGCGAATAAACGATACGCTTCCAGTCCACACCTGGCTTTTGGAAGTTGATGAGTAAACAGACCTGCATGCCAGATGCGCGCAGGTAGTTCAGACATTGGGACATGTGCTCATTCCCCAGTCGATCGACGCACTTTAGCTCGATCACCACGGCGTGCTCGACCAGAATATCGGCAAAATACTCTCCGACGCACCGACCTTTGTACATGACGGGGAAGGAGGCCTGGGCCACCGCTCCGATGCCGCGCAGCCTGAGTTCCAGCAACAGGGCACGCTCATATACCTTCTCCAGGAAACCTGCGCCCAAAGTGTTGGATACCTCGAACACGGCGCCCAGGATGCGCCCAGTCAACGAATCCGGATATCCGTGTTCATCGGTGTTCATCGGCGGCCAATATCCTTGTGCTGAAGCACGCCCAAAAGTCTCACCAGCGGAAGATAGAATTGGCCGCCGATGAACACCGATGAACACGGATTTCAATGAGACAGCCAGGCGGCGCGGTGGGCGATCTGTTCGGCCGTGGACGCCGGATCGATCTCCAGAATCCAGCCGCGATCCGGCTCACGGCCAAGTGTCACATCCACATGTATGAGCCGCCCGCGCCGGCCGATCAACAGCGACATCCGGGCGCCCGGCCGGTAGCCCAAGAGCGCATGCTCCCACTCGTCGGGACGTGCGCGGAAATCGCCGAAGCCCACGATTTCGTCATCCGCATCGAGCCCTGCTTCGCTGGCCGGCGTACCGCGCGGAACCTCGGTGACGATGAGGCGGCCATCTTGTATCTTGGTCTCCGCGCCGAGCCAGGCACGCTCGCCGGCTGTTTCGGTCGAGAAGCGCAGCCCGAACCAGTGGAGCGCTTCTCCATAATCGAGCTCGCCGGTCGAGTCGAATACGCTGGCGAACCACGGGCTCAGATCTGTCCCGGCAACCGCCGAGGCCGCCGCGCGAAAGTCCGCCGGGGTGAAGCCGCGCTCGACCGGATTGCGCGCCAGCGCGAGGCGCATCACATCGTCCAGCGACCTTGCGCCGCCGGTGGGCGCACGCGCGCGTGCGTCCAGCAGAAAGGCCGCCACCGCGCCTTTGGTGTAATAGCTGATCGCCGTGTTCACGGTGTTTTCGTCGGGCCGGTAGAACTTGATCCAGGTGTCGAATGACGACATGGAGAGCGATTGCACGCTACGGCCGGGCGTCGTCTGCAGCTCACGGATCATGCGCGAGAGACTCGCCAGTAACTCCCCGTCCGTGGAAAGACCAGCGCGCCGCACCATCAGGGGTCCGTAATAGCTGGTGAAGCCTTCCGATATGCCGAGGCTTTTGGTGTACGGCTCGGTCTCGTATTCGCCGGGCAGCAACTCCGCCGGACGCAGCCGTTTCACGTTCCAGGCGTGGAAGAACTCGTGGCTCGCCAGGTCCAGCCAGCGGAGGTAATTCTCGGGCGTGCGCGTGCCCCAGCGGTCGGACATCAGGGCCGTCGAATTGCTGTGCTCCATGCCGCCGCCCCGGCCGGTGAGCAGATTCAGGAAAAGGTATTTATCGTAGGGGAGGCCGCCCCACATACGGGCGTCTTCCCGCACGATGCGGGTAAGGCCGATGGCCGCGCGTGCGCCGTCGAACACGCCGTCCTCGCCGATATCCACCAAATAATGCGGTTTTCGCTCGACCTCGAATTCGTGTATGGCGGGGTTGCCTGCCACGATGGGTGAATCCACCAGGGTCTCGTAATCCGGGGCGCGATAGTGGTGCGGACCGCTGGCTGCCGGCATCCCGGTCATGCTGGTCTTCCAGGCTGGAGGCAGGATCAGCCGAACGTCATGCGGGCGGGCGGCGTGCTCGGCCAGCGTGAGAAAAGTGGGCGCGCCGTTGAGCAGGGCGAAATCGCCGTCCACCCAATCGTCCTGCACCGACATCACGTGGCAGTAGACACGATAGGAAACTGTGACAGATGGGACGCCCCCTGTCTCGATGCGCCAGCGATTTTTGCGCGACTTTTCGATGGCAAGGGGCTGTCCGTCGGCGGTGCCGGCCGTGACGGCTTCGACGTTCTTGGCATACTCCCGGATCACGTATTGCGTCCAGACCGCCATCATCAATTCCAGGCGCGGCTGGCCGGAGGTGGGGACGCGCGCCTCTACTTCGACGTAGTGGGTTTGGGGTGCGGGAATGCGTACGGTGTATTCGATGGGGGCGAGCGGCTGGGCATTTCCTACGACGGGGGCCACCGCGACCGCGATTCCCAGCCAGCAGATTAGTGCGCTCATCTGCCACTATTATCAGATAGTGGACCAGTTCGCATTCGACTTCGCGCCGGCGCGCCGGGTTTACCCGGTCAGCGAGCTGAACGCCGCCATACGCGGGACGCTCGAGCGCGAGTTCCCGGATGTGTGGGTCTCGGGCGAGATCTCCGGCGTAAAGCTGGCCACCAGCGGCCACTACTACTTCACGCTGAAAGAGCGCGAGGCGCAGCTCCGCGCGGTGGCCTTCCGCTCGGCGCACCGCTATTGGAAATTCAAGCCGCAGGATGGGCTGGCGGTGCTGGCGCGCGGGCGTATCGACGTGTTTGAGGCGCGCGGGGAATACCAGCTCATTGTCGAAGTGCTGGAGCCGCAAGGCCACGGCGCGCTGCAACTGGCCTTCGAACAGCTCAAAAAGGCGCTGGCCGCTGAAGGGCTGTTCGAGCCCGGCCGCAAGCGCGCGCTGCCGCGCTATCCGCGGCGCATCGGTATCGTCACATCGCCGCGCGGCGCGGTGATTTCGGACATGGTGCAGATACTGGCGCGCCGCTTTCCCGGCCTGCACATTCGGCTTTTCCCCGCGCTGGTGCAGGGCGAGGGCTCGGTCGACGAGATCTGCCGCGGGTTGGACTACTTCAGCCGCGGCGGATGGGCGGAGCTGGTGATCGTGGCCCGCGGCGGCGGGTCGCTAGAAGATCTCTGGAGCTTCAATGAAGAAGCCGTGGCCCGCGCCATCGCGCGCTGCGCCGTGCCGGTAGTCTCGGCGGTCGGTCATGAGACCGATGTCACTATCGCCGATTTCGTGGCCGACCTGCGTGCTCCTACGCCTTCAGCCGCCGCCGAGATGATCGTATGCACCCGCCAGGAGCTCCTCGATCGCATCGCGGGCTGCCGGCAAAAGCTGCAGCAGGCCGTGCGCTACCGGTTGGCGGTGCTCGCCCGGCGATTGCAGCAGCAGGGCATCGATCGGCCGCTGGGCCTGCTGCACCGTGCGATCGGGCGGCAGGCGCAGCGCGTGGATGAACTGGAATTCCGGCTGCGCGACCGGCTCCGCACGCGTATCGAGCGGTATGCGCGCGCGCAAAGATCGCTGGCCGCGCGCTTGCGCCATTTCGACCTGCGCCCCCGCCTGGCCGCCGACCGCCGGCACCTGGATCGAGCCCACGCCGCCGCCGCGCAGTCTCTCCGCTGGCAGCTTGCCCGGCGGCGCGGAGAGGTCGAACAACTGGCGGCCAAACTCTCGCAGTTGAGCCCCCTGCGCATTCTGGAACGCGGCTATGCTATCGTAACGAACGAATCCGGTGTGATCGTGAAGGAAAGTACCGCCGCCCCGGAGGGCGCCGCGATTCACGTGCGCCTGGCCCGCGGCGGCTTGGATGCCAATGTAACGAAGGCGCGCTAACGGATTTTTGCAGTGACTTGCGTAATAGAGCGAAGACGGCTAGAATCAGGAGTTTGCAATAGTCCAGGAGGAATCATGGCAGGAGTCGCCGAGAAGGTGAAGCAGATCATCGTCGAGCAACTGGGCGTAGACGAGGGCCAAGTCGACCTTAACGCGTCGTTCGTCGACGATCTGGGCGCCGATTCGCTCGACATCGTTGAGCTGGTGATGGCGTTTGAAGAAGCCTTCGAATTGGAAATCCCCGACGAGGACGCTGAAAAGATCGCCACCGTCAAAGACGCCATCGATTACATCGAAAACAAGACGAGCAAGAAGTAGCCGCGGCGGCGTTTTTCCAGGAGCATTTGCGTGTCGCGCAGAGTGGTGGTAACAGGTGTGGGTCTGCTCACGTCGGTGGGCATCGGGACGGAGGCAACCTGGCAGAGTCTGCTGGCCGGCAAGAGCGGCATCAGGCGGATTACGGCCTTCGATGCGACGGCTTTTTCCTGTCAGATCGCCGGCGAAGTCGAAGGATTCGAGCCGGGCCGCTACATCGAAAAAAAAGAGATCAAGAAGATGGGGCGCTTCATCCAGTTCGCCATCGCGGCGGCGGATTGCGCTCTGAGCTCGGCCGCATTGCATATCGGGCCCGACGAGGCGGAGCGCGCCGGGGTGTACATCGGCAGCGGCATCGGCGGATTCGAGGTGATCGAGCGGGAGCACCAGACGCTGCTGGAGCACGGGCCGCGGCGCATCTCTCCGTTTTTCATTCCGGCGACAATCGTCAACCTGGCTTCGGGCTACGTTTCCATACGGACCGGCGCGAAAGGCCCTAATTCGGCCACTGCAACCGCTTGCACGACCAGCGCGCACTCGATTGGCGACTCCTTCAAGATTATCCAGCGCGACGACGCCGACGTGATGATTTGCGGCGGCACGGAAGCCTGCATCACGCCCATGGGGATCGGCGGATTTGCGGCCATGCGCGCCCTCTCCACGCGCAACGATGAGCCGCAGCGGGCCTCGCGGCCCTGGGATCTCGACCGCGACGGCTTCGTAGTGGGAGAAGGCTCCGGCATACTGATCCTGGAAGAACTGGAATACGCGCGCCAGCGGGGCGCCCGGATTATGGCGGAAATCGTGGGCTACGGCATGAGCGCCGACGCTTTCCATGTCACCGCGCCGCCGCCGGATGGCGAGGGCGCCGTCCGGGTGATGCGCAACGCCATGAAAGATGCCCGCATCGAGGGGCATCAAATCCAGTACATCAACGCGCATGGAACTTCCACCGAGCTCGGCGATCGCGCCGAGACGGCAGCTATTAAGCGCTGCTTCGGAGAGTACGCCGGCAAGCTGGCGGTCAGCTCCACCAAGTCCATGACCGGACATCTGCTAGGCGGCGCGGGCGGCTTGGAAGCCGGCATCACCGTGCTGGCCATACGCGATCAGGTGGCTCCGCCCACCATCAATTACGAGACACCCGATCCCGAGTGTGACCTGGACTATGTTCCCAACCACGCGCGCCCCATGCGAATCGACTATGCGCTGACCAATTCCTTCGGCTTCGGAGGAACCAACGGCGCGCTCATTTTCAAACGCTATTCGGAATAGGCGGTAAATGAAAATCATCGTCTGCATCAAGCAGGTCCCCGCCCGCGACTCGCAATTGCGCGTGGCGCCATCTGGCGTCTGGATACAGGAAACCGATCTCAGCTACGAGATCAACGAGCCCGACGCTTATGCCTTGGAAGAGGGCCTGCAATTGAAAGAGAAGCACGGTGGTGAAGTGGTGGTGCTGTGCGCGGGGCCGGCGCGCGCCTCGCAAACTATCCGCGAAGCCCTGGCGAAAGGAGCGGACCGCGCCATCCATATCGAGGAAGAAGAGCTGGGCGCGTTCGACCCGCTGAGCGCCGCGCGCCTGCTGGCCGGAGCCCTGGCGCCGGAGAAGCCTGACCTGGTACTGACGGGCCTGCAATCCGACGATCTGGGTTATGGGCAGACTGGGGTGATCCTGGCCGAATTGCTGGGCCTGCCGCACGCCACCATCATCATGCAGGTGGAAAAGCAGGATGGCTCGATCCGCGTGAAGCGTGAGCTCGAGGACGGCTGGTTCCAGCACGTCGAGATGCCCCTGCCGGCGCTGCTGACCATTCAATCCGGCATCAACAAGCTGCGCTACGCCACGCTGATGGGCATCAAGAAGTCCAAGAACAAGGAGGTGCGCCGGGTCACCGCGGCGGATTTAGGGGGTCGCCCCGGCGCCGCTTCCATTCAAGTCTCGCGGGTGTATTTGCCGGAGCACACCAAGCACACGCAATTGTTTGACGGGCCGCCCAAGGAAGCCGCGGCCAAGCTGGTGGAGAAGCTTAAATTTGAGGCGCGAGTCATATGAGCATTCTGGTGGTCATGGAACAGCGCGCCGTGGGTGGACCGGCGGCCTGGAACCGCATGTCCTGGGAAACGCTGGCGGCCGGCCAGCAGCTCGCGCGCGAATTGCAGCAGCCCGTTTCGGCGGCGGTGTTGGGACAGGGCATCGAGGGCCTTGCCGCGGAGCTCGCCCAAAAGCAGCTCGAGCGGGTGTATGTTGTCGAGCACGACTTACTCGCTAACTACACGCCTGACACTTACACTGCGGCGGTGCGCGAGTTAGTCGAGAAGATACGGCCGGACGTGGTGATCTTCCCGCATACTTACCAGGTGCGCGATTTCCTGCCTAAGCTGGCCACAGCACTCGGTCGTGTTGCCGTCAGCGACGTAGTGGCGCATCGTGTCGAAGACGGCAAGCTGGTGCTGGTGCGGCAGCTCTTTCAAGGCAAGCTCAACGTGGATGTGCGCTTCTTAGGCGAGCCGCCGAACCTCGCTTCGCTGCAGGCGGGAGCTTATCGCGCCGATCGGATCGAAGCGGGATCGGCCCGGGTGGAGAAGTTCGCGCCGCAGCTTACGCCGAGCCGCATCAAGCCGCTGGAGCTATTCCGTGAAGCGGCGCGCGCGGTGGACCTGACCGCCGCGGAGATCATCGTCTCGGTGGGCCGCGGCATCAAGGAAGCCGACAATATCCCAGTGGTGCAGAAGCTGGCCGATGTGCTTGGCGCGGAGTTGGCGGCATCGCGGCCTATCTGCGATTCCGGCTGGCTGCCGATGGAGCGCCAGGTGGGCAGCTCCGGGCAAACGGTGGCGCCCAAGATGTACCTGGCGGTGGGCATCTCGGGCGCCATTCAGCACCTGGTCGGGATGAAGGGCTCCAAGATCATCGTGGCGATCAACAAGGACGCCAACGCGCCGATTTTTGAAGTGGCGGATTACGGCATCGTGGGCGATTTGTTCCAGGTGGTTCCGGCGCTGGTGGAGGAGATTCGGAAGGCCAAGGGGTAGGCAGCCATGCTAACTCCGAGTGGCAGCCGAGGTCCAGAGCCTGCAGCGGCGGCGTTATCCCGGTTGACCTCAAGAGTGCTTCTCCGGATTCACGCATAAACGCGGCAGTCTCGCGGAAATCAGCCGCGACCTGGCCCAGCGCCGCATCGTCATCCCTGCGGAGCCAAACGTGGCGTACACCTGCATCGACGCACAGGACCTGCTCCGCAAGCTTATCGAACGCGCGTAGGCGAGTGGGCGGTACGCTAGACTAGGGTAGTTGATCGGAAACAGGGGGCAATTTGAATATTCGCAAACACGCCGCCACAGTTCTTTTGGCAATTGGAGTCGTCACGCTCCCAGCCAGCTTACAGGCCGACAATTTGGCTTATATGCTCGGAACAGCGGCGCTTGGGGTCGAGAATCCGCTCGGGACCGTCGACCTTAACTCGGGCGCGTTTACTTTGATCGGCAATATGGGATCCGGGGGATATGATGGCTTGGCTGTTGCCAACGGTGTGCTGTACACCGAACAGAACGGACTCCTTTATTCGGTAAACACGACAAACGCAAAGCTCACCCTCATCGGAGGCCTGACCGGTAACAATCTCAACACTTTCGGCTCAACCACCGCTGGACTGTACGGCGTGGCCGGTACGGGTTCTCTTCAGGTGGCTACTCTATTTTCGATAAATCCCCAGACGGGCGCCGTCACGGCGATTGGGCCGATCGGCGCCAGCGCCATACCCAACGGTCAAAGTTACTCTGAAAGGCTTTCCGTTGGTTCCAGCATGCTGTACATGGAATTCAACAGCAATCTTTACACCATCAACACGGCAACCGGAGCGGCCACGCAGGTGGGAACTACCGACAAGAACGGCTATGAAACCTCCGTGCTGCTTCTCGAAAACGGCACGTATTACGCCGGCAATGGTTCCGGCATTGCCACGATCAACGTTAGCACTGGCCAGATCACGCCCCGCTCCTCGATTTCCGGTGGACCAGGGTCCCCCGTCGGACTTGCGCCCGATCCTCTGCCTGAGGGCACCCCGCCGATCACGCTGATGGCGAATGCCTATATGCTCGGAACAGCGGCGCCGGGGGTCGAGAATCCTTTTGGGACCGTCGACCTCAACTCGGGCGCGTTTATTTTGATCGGTAATATGGGATCCGGGGGATATGACGGCTTGGCTGTTGCCAATGGTGTGCTGTACACCGAACAGAACGGACTCCTTTATTCGGTAAACACCACCAACGCAAACCTCACCCTCATAGGAGGAGTGACCGGCAACCCCAATCTCGCCACTTTCGGCTCAACTACCACTGGACTCTACGGCTTGGCCGGCACGGGTCAATTTGAGGTGGCTACTCTCTATTCGATAAACCCCCAGACGGGCGCCATCACCACGATTGGGCCGATCGGCGCCAGCGCCATCCCCGACGG